>ERZ780167.3928-NODE-3928-length-10168-cov-6.117374_pt1 | contig 10168 bp, 7 predicted proteins | sample MGYA00510982_ERZ780167 | MGnify/ENA primary metagenome ERZ780167 (study PRJEB29588, sample SAMEA2146107) | human gut metagenome | biome: human gut; feature: human-associated habitat; material: faeces | place: Denmark | collected 2008/2010 ... | reverse complement strand
GGTCGGAAAACGAAAGTAGGAAGAAAACTGCTTCGTTTTCCTCCTACTCGATTGGAACGGGAATTCCTTGCTTATTCAGCAACCTCGGCTCCCCAGTTTTCGCGGGCCAGACGCTTGTAGCTGTTGTAACGCCACTTAGCATTGTCCTCGGCAGCCTGGAAGAGCTGTTCGGCTTCAGCAGGATATTGCTTCATTACCGATGCGTAACGAACCTCACCCTTCAGGAAGTCCTTGAAGCCTTCCCATTCGGGTTCCTTGCTGTCCAAAGTGAACGGGTTCTTGCCTTCAGCTTCCAAAGCCGGGTTGTAACGCCACAAGTGCCAGTAACCACACTTAACGGCTTTTTCTTCCTCAGCCTGGCTCTTACCCATACCAGCCTTCAGACCGTGGTTGATACACGGAGCGTAAGCGATGATGAGTGACGGACCGGGATAAGCTTCAGCTTCGCGCAGGGCCTTCAAGGTCTGAGCCTGGTCAGCGCCCATGGCGATTTGAGCCACGTAAACGTAACCGTAAGTAGTGGCCATCAAGCCAAGGTCTTTCTTACGTACGCGCTTGCCGGCTGCGGCAAACTTGGCGATAGCACCCAGCGGAGTAGCCTTGGAAGACTGACCACCGGTATTGGAGTAAACCTCTGTATCGAGCACGAGGATGTTGACATCCTTGCCGCTGGCAATCACGTGGTCGAGGCCACCGTAACCGATATCGTAAGAAGCACCGTCACCACCGATGATCCACTGGCTGCGCTTAACGATGTATTGCTTCAGACCATAGATGCCGTTGCAGATCGGACACTTGTCCTTGGCTGCTTCGAGCATCGGAACGATGCGCTCGTAGATTTCTTTGGTCTTGTCGGCATCGAGGCTGTTGTCCAACCATTCCTGGAAGATAGCCTTGTATTCGGCCGGAGTAGATTCGCTTTCGATGCCTTCCTTCATCAGTTTGGCAATGCGTTCGCGCATCTTCTCGTTGGCCAGTTCCATACCCAGACCAAATTCGCAGAAGTCTTCGAACAGGGAGTTAGCCCAAGCAGGACCGTGACCCTTCTCGTTCTTGGTGTAAGGAGTAGAAGGAACAGAACCGGAGTAGATGGACGAACATCCAGTTGCGTTGGCTACCATTTCGCGGTCGCCGAAGAGCTGAGAAATCAGTTTCACGTACGGAGTTTCGCCGCAACCCGAGCAAGCGCCCGAGAACTCGAACAACGGAGTAGCGAACTGAGAGTTCTTCACGTTGGCCTTGATGTCTACCAGGTGCTGTTTGCTCTTTACGTTTTCTACGCAGTAAGTCCAGTTGGCAGCTTCGCCCATCTGGCTTTCCAGGTGAACCATCGACAGAGCCTTGCCACCCTTCTTCGGGTTGCCCGGACATACGTCAACGCAGTTGCCGCAACCCAGACAGTCGAGTACGTCTACCTGCATGCGGAAGGTCATGCCGTCGAATACCTTTCCTACGGCCTTCAGCTGAGTGAAGTTGGCACCCTTCTGCTCCTCGGCGTCGAGAATAAACGGACGGATGGCAGCGTGAGGACAAACGTAAGCACACTTGTTACACTGGATACAGTTCTCGGCATTCCAAGTCGGAACGAAGGCAGCTACGCCACGTTTCTCATACTTGGCAGTACCTTGTTCCCAAGTACCGTCTTCGATACCCTTGAAGGCAGATACCGGCAGCAGGTCGCCGTCCTGAGCGTTGATGGGACGAACCACTTCGTTGATGAAAGCGGGGTCGTTGTTGGCCACCTTTTCGTCGTCGGGCAGGTTGGCCCATGCGGGATCAACGGTGAGCTGCTTGTATTCGCCACCGCGGTCAACGGCAGCATAGTTCTTGTTCACTACGTCTTCACCCTTCTTACCATAAGACTTCACGATGAACTTCTTCATCTGCTCTACAGCCAGGTCAACGGGGATAACGCCCGTGATGCGGAAGAAGGCCGACTGCAGGATGGTGTTGGTGCGGTTGCCCAGACCGATTTCCTGTGCAATTTGAGTAGCATTGATGTAGTAAACGGTGATGTTGTTCTGTGCGAAATATTTCTTCACCTTGTTCGGCAGGTTCTTTGCCAGTTCTTCGCCTTCCCAGATGGTGTTGAGCAGGAACGAACCGTTCTTGCGCAGACCGCGGGTTACATCGTACATGTGCAGGTAAGCCTGTACGTGGCAAGCTACGAAGTTAGGTGTATTTACCAAGTAAGTGGAGCGGATAGGTGTGTCACCGAAACGCAGGTGAGAACAAGTGAAACCGCCCGACTTCTTGGAGTCGTAAGAGAAGTATGCCTGGCAGTGCTTGTCGGTATTGTCACCGATAATCTTCACGGAGTTCTTGTTGGCACCAACTGTACCATCGGCACCCAGACCGTAGAACTTGGCCTCGAACATGCCTTCGCCACCTACGGCGATTTCGGGCTCCTGAGGCAGAGAAGTGAAGGTAACGTCGTCTACGATACCGATAGTGAAGTGGTTCTTCGGAGTCGGCAGTGACAGGTTGTCATATACGGCAAAGATTTGTGCCGGAGTGGTGTCTTTCGAACCCAGACCGTAGCGGCCGCCAACGATGAGCGGGGCATTTTCCTGTCCGTAGAAGCAGTCCTTGACGTCCATGTAGAGCGGTTCGCCATTGGCACCCGGTTCCTTGGTACGGTCGAGTACGGCAATGCGCTTGGCTGTCTTGGGCACAGCTGCCAGGAAGTGCTTGGCAGAGAACGGACGGTAGAGGTGAACAGCTACCAGACCGACCTTTTCGCCCTTGGCGCGCAGGTAGTCGATCACTTCGCGGATGGCTTCTGTTACAGAGCCCATAGCGATGATGACGCGTTCTGCTTCGGGGTCGCCGTAGTAGTCGAACAGACCGTAGTTGCGGCCGGTGATTTCGCTGATCTTCTTCATGTAGTCTTCTACGATTTCAGGAACGGCGTCATAGAAGCGGTTGCAGGATTCGCGGTGCTGGAAGAAGTGGTCAGGGTTTTCGGCCATACCACGTGCAACCGGAGTCATGGGGTTCATGGCGCGGCTGCGGAATTCGGCCAAGGCTTCCTGGTCGATCAGCGGAGCGAGGTCTTCGTTGTCCAGCTTTTCGATCTTCTGGATTTCGTGAGAAGTACGGAAACCGTCGAAGAAGTTGATGAACGGTACACGTGCCTTCAGAGTAGACAGGTGGGCAACACCGGCGAGGTCCATCACTTCCTGTACAGAGCCTTCGGCCAACATGGCGAAGCCTGTCTGGCGGCAGGACATAACATCCTGGTGGTCGCCGAAGATACACAGAGCGTGGCTGGCCAGTGTACGTGCAGATACGTGGAATACGCAGGGCAGGTTTTCACCGGCAATCTTGTACATGTTGGGGATCATCAACAGCAGACCCTGAGAAGCAGTGTAGGTGGTAGTCAGCGCACCTGCCTGCAGAGAGCCGTGTACGGCACCGGCGGCACCGGCTTCCGACTGCATTTCCTGAACCAATACTGTTTCGCCGAAGATGTTCTTGCGACCTGCGGCAGCCCATTCGTCCACGTGTTCAGCCATCGTAGACGACGGGGTGATGGGGTAGATGGCTGCCACCTCGGAGAACATGTACGAGATGTGAGCAGCGGCTTCGTTACCATCACAAGTGATGAATTTTTTCTGTTTAGTCATAACTAAATGAGTTTATAAAGTAAAAAATCTTTTGTTTATATTGTATCCTTTCGTTTCATTATCTTCGTGCTCCCGCCTTTCTCAGTACAGGAAACCGAACAGCCACAGGGGAATCTGATTGTCGCGTCCGATGTCCATCTTGTGCATGGCGTAGGTCATGCCGGTGCTGTTCTTCACCTTGGTGCCTTCGGGGCAGATGCGGAAGGCGCGGTGTCCGTCTACCATGAACGGGATGTTCTTGTCGCCCCGGCTCACCTTGTGGTCCTTCCACAGGGTGTTGACGAAGAAGGTGTCGAGCACGTCCTGCTCTTCGACCTTGACGGGGTAGATGGAGTACATCAGGTTGGGGTTGTGCATCATGATCTTGGCCGGCTTCTTGGGAAATTCTTCCCCTACCGGATAGACCATGTTGATGAGGCGGGCGTCGGCCAGGTACTTGATGTAGTTCATCACCGTGGCGCGCGAGGTTTCTATATCATGGGCCAGCTGGCTGACGTTGGGGGCCTTGGGGCCGTCTACCGCCAGCAGGTAGAGTAGTTTCTTGATTTTCGAGAGGTATTTCAGTTCGATCTGCTTGATGAGGAGGATGTCCACTTCCACCATCATGTTCATGGTCTTGAGCAGGTTTTCGGAAAAGTTGCGTTTTTCGAGGAAGAAGGGATAGAAGCCGTGGTGGATGTAGTCTTGGAAGTAGTCCAGCGGATGCACCTTGGCCAGTATGCCTTTGGCTATCTGTTCGTGGTTGTGGAGGATTTCGTCCAGCGTGTAGGCATGGAACTTCATGCCCGTCTGCAGGTTGAGGAATTCGCGGAAGGAGAAGCCGCGGAGGTTGTAGCTCTTCACGATGTCGCGCAGCTCGAGGTTTTCTTCCTTCAGCCGCATGACCGACGAGCCGGTGAAGACTATTTTCAGATTGGGGAAGCGGTCGTAGCACATGCGCAGCTCCTGGCTCCAGTTGGGGAACTTGAACACCTGGTCGATGAGCAGCACTTTGCCGCCGCGGCGCTGGAATTCGTTGGCAAACTCGACGATGCCGTGCCCCGAGAAGTAGAAGTTGTTCATGTTAATGAAGAGGCAGGAGCGGTCGGTGCCGAATTTTTCCTTGGCATATTGGAGCAGGAAGGTTGTCTTGCCCACGCCACGGGTGCCCTTGATGCCGATGAGCCGGTCGCTCCAGTCAATCTCGTCCATGAGGTCGCGGCGTACCGGGGCATTGGTATGCTCCACAAGATAGGCGTGTGTGCGGTAGAATGCTTCCATGTTATAGTCTCCTTATCAGGGCACAAAGATATATCTTTTTTATACAATTGCAAAGTAGACATTACAAAATTTGTGTAAGTTTGCATTCAAAACGATAAAAAGTATGAAGCTGCATCTTTTTAATCCCGATACGGATTTGGCCTTGGCTTGCGACGACGGCCATTACATTGCTCCTGTGCAGGTGAGGGACATGGCGCGCGACTTGGCGTTGCTCCCCCTGTGGTATGCCGGGGCGGGAGGAAAAGTATGGGTTACGGACAGGAAAGCAATGGATTACGCTTCGCAAATGTGCCTTTTGTTCGGCTTGGATGCCGAGGCGGTGGCCGATGTCGGCGCGATAGGGGGCGGACCGGTGGAGGCGGCGCCTTGGGGATGGAACCGTACCGTCCGCCAGTCGTTTCTGAAGCTGGGTGTCCATGGGGAGGACTTGCCTTCGGACGGCTGGCTGGATGTGTATCGTCGGCTGGCTTCCCGGCAGACATCGGCCGCCTTGTTGCACCGCTGGCCGCTGGAGGGCTCCTACGGTGGGGAGGCCGAGGTGCTGTACACCTTGGACGAGTGCCGGGCCTATGCCGATGGGCATGGGGCGGTGGTGTTCAAGGCGCCGTGGTCGAGCAGCGGAAAGGGCTTGTGCTGGTGCCGGGCCGACTTCTCCCTGTCGGCTGGCTGGTGCGGAAGGACGCTTCGCGAGCAGGGGGCGGTAGTGGCGTCTCCTATATATAATAAGGTGGAAGACCTGGCCTTGGAGTTTATGGCAGGCGAGGACGGGCGGATGGATTTCCTGGGTTATTCCTCGTTCTTGACCGACGGTTACGGGCGTTATCAGGGCAATCGGGTGTTGTCGGCCGATGCGTTCGAGGCCTATATGACCCGCTACGTGGCGCGGGAGGAATGGGAGCGTTTGCGGAAGGGGCTGATACCTCTGCTGGCCGTCTATGCGGAGGCGGGCTATCGTGGTCCTCTGGGGATAGACATGATGGTGTGCCGCAGAGAGAATGGAGGTTTCTTCCTGCATCCGATGGTCGAGGTCAACCTGCGCATGAATATGGGCATCGTGGCCCTGCGGCTGGCGGAGCGGGTATTGGGGAACGGCCTCTCGGGGCGGTTTGACATCGTTCGCTATCCGTCAGTCGGGGCGTTGCGCGAGGCTGCCGGCAGGATATTGCACGAGGCGCCTCCGCAGGTGCGTGAGGGGCGGCTGGTGGGTGGTACGTTGCCGTTGGTGCCTGTGACGTCCGAAAGCCGTTTTCTGGCGGTGCTGACCGTTACTTCGGGTCAATCTGAGTCCCGGCTGACGGTAGCCGAGGGGGCGCTTTCGTTGCCATAGCGGTCGATGGCCGTCACGGCAAAGTAGCGGCGGCTGGTCCACGGCAGGATGGGGGCATAGATGTACTCCGTGCCGCGTATGCCGATGGCAACGATGTTGGCAGGATTCTCCGTGTCGACGGGGCTGGTGTCCGAGGCATAGACGATGTAGGTGGGAGTGTTTCTGCCGTCGTTGTCCGTCGACGCTTCCCATTGCAGGCGGGTGTAGCCTTCGGCTATCTGGTGGAGGGAGAGCCGGGCGGGAGGAGTGGGTGCGATGCTGTCGGCCCATGTCATGGGCGGTTGCAGGGCCGGGCAGGCATAGAAGTCGTTCAGCAGGGCGTCGTAGAGGTTTTGTGTATTGTCCGTCACAAACTTCACCCGATAGTGGGCTTCGCCGGCCAGGTGGTGGTGGCGTACGAAGTTGATTTGCCGCTCAATCTCGTCGAGCTCCCAGTTGCCTTCGCTGGGGTGGAGGAAGTAGACACCCAGGCCGGGAACCACGTGGCGGCCGTTGCTCTGCTCCTGCCAGTCGAGCGCAAAGGGGTAGAAGGTATTGCCGCGGAAGTACATCATGGGATAAATCTGGTCCTGGATGCCTTCACCCAGCCATCCCTGCACATCCTGGTAGACTACATGGAAGGCATTCCATCCCTTGGACGAGTAGCGGCTCGTGTCGCGGTACTTGCCTACGGGGCAGGTGCTCACCTTGACCCACGGTTTCAGCTGTTTTACACCTTTATATATATAGCGCACGATTTCGGTGATATTGTCCCTGCGCCATTGGTCGAGGCTCCGCCCCTTGCCATATTTGCGGTAGTCGTAACTGTCGGGGAAGCGCAAGGCACGTTCGGGGTAGCGCAGGTAGTCGAAGTGTACGCCGTCCACATCGTAGCGCTCCACAACCTCTTTGACGAGGCTCATGAGGTATTCCTTGGTCTTCGGGTGGCCGGGGTTCAGGAAGTATTCGTTCTTGTAGCGCAGGCAGATGTCGGGCTGGCGGCGGGTGACGGACTGATTGCCCAGCGAGGCCACATGCTTGCGTCCGCCCAGGGGGATGGACACCATCCAGGCATGGCACTCCATGCCGCGCTTGTGGCACTCCTCGACGGCAAAGGCCAGCGGGTCGTAGCCGGGGTCCTGTCCCACCTTGCCCGTCAGGATGGAGTTGAAGGGTTCGATGTCCGAGCGGTAGAGGACGTCGCCCCTCGTGCGCGTCTGGAAGAGGATGGTGTTGAAGTTGGCCGCCTTCAGCTTGTCCAGTATCTCGACCAGCTCTTCCTGCTGCTTGCGGATGCCGGCGGCCGAGGTGGCTTTGGCGCGCGGCCAGTCGAGGCCGTAGACGGCGGTAATCCACGCGGCCCGCACCTCGTACTTGGGCGGAGTCTGGGCGGAGGGGGGGAGAAGCGTTGCCAGCAGGCAGACTATGGTGAGCAGAAACGAACGAATCATAAGTAAAACGGTTTGTTATTTTTCGGCGGCGAATTTACAAAAACTGCCGTTAAATTGTGCAGATTGTTAGGAAACAATTACATTTGCAGGCATAAAAGTAAACGGAAAAACATACGCCATGATTACATTTACAATTTGTCTGCTGGCTTTGATAGCCGGCTATCTGCTTTACGGACGGGTGGTGGAGCGTATTTTCGGACCCGATGACCGCCGGACACCCGCCCTGACGAAGGCCGACGGCGTGGACTATATCCCCCTGCCTACCTGGAAAATCTTCATGATACAATTTCTCAACATCGCGGGTGTAGGCCCCATTTTCGGTGCCATCATGGGTGCCATGTTCGGCACGGCGTCCTACTTGTGGATTGTGTTGGGAAGCATCTTTGCGGGTGCGGTGCACGACTATCTGTCGGGCATGCTGTCCCTGCGCAACGGCGGCGAGAGCCTTCCCGAAATCATCGGCCGCTACCTGGGGCTGACTACCAAGCAGGTGATGCGGGCCTTCACCGTGGTGCTGATGATGCTCGTAGGGGCGGTCTTTGTGGCTTCACCCGCGGGACTGCTGGCCCGCCTGACGCCGGAGTCGCTCGACGTCACCTTTTGGATTATCGTCATCTTCATCTATTACATCCTGGCTACCCTGCTGCCGGTCGACAAGATTATCGGCAAGATTTACCCGCTTTTCGCCGTGGCCCTTATCTTCATGGCGGTGGGTATCCTGGTGATGCTCTATGTACACCACCCGGCGCTGCCCGAATTGTGGGACGGACTGGAGAATACCCATCCGCAGGCGGAGACGAGCCCCATCTTCCCGATGATGTTCATCACCATCGCCTGCGGGGCCATTTCGGGTTTCCATGCCACGCAGAGCCCGCTTATGGCCCGTTGCATCACCAGTGAACGGCACGGTCGCCCCGTGTTCTACGGTGCCATGATTACCGAGGGTGTCGTGGCTCTGGTATGGGCAACGGTGGCCACGTACTTCTTCCATGAGAACGGAATGGGACTGAGCGACGCGTCTGTTGTGGTGTTCGACATCAGCAAGGGATGGTTGGGCGAAGTGGGAGGCGTGCTGGCCATCCTCGGCGTGGTGGCTGCGCCCATCACCAGCGGCGACACGGCGTTCCGCTCGGCGCGGCTCATTGTGGCCGATTTCCTCCATCTGGAGCAGAAGTCCATGCGGCGGCGCCTGTACATCTGCATCCCCATGTTCGTGGCCGCCGCGGCGCTGCTGGTCTACAGCCTGCGCGATGCGGAGGGCTTCCAGCGCATCTGGCGCTACTTTGCGTGGGCCAACCAGACGCTGTCCGTCTTTACGCTGTGGGCCGTCACCATATGGCTGGTGCGCGAAAGGGGGCGTTTCAGCTACCTGGTGACGCTGCTGCCTGCCCTGCTGATGACGGCGGTGTGCACCTCTTATATCTGTGTAGAACCCAAGGGAGGCCTTGGCCTGGGACTTCAGTATGCCGGTCCGATAGCCGTTGGAGCGGCGGTGGTGGGCCTGGTGTGGTTCGCCTTGTGGAAGCGGAAGTATGAACAGACGGGGCGCATCCGTGCCTGAGAGGGAGGTGGCTTATGAAGAAAAGACTCAAGAAATCGACGGCGCTGCCTCTGGCGCTGCTCGTCTACATCACGGCGACGGCGGCCTATTTCCTGCCGCGCAATACGGAAATCAGTGTGACGGAGAAGTATATCACCGTTGCAGCCTCGTATGTCATCGTCTTTCTGCTGTGGCTGGTGCTGCGCCGCAGGGAGCGGAAGGAGGGGGAAAAGTAAAGATTTCCCTACCCGAAGGGGCGGATAAGGCTTTAATATCGTATATTTGCAGAATGTTTCATTAATACGACTGAAAGATGAAAAAACTGATGTTCATGTTCAGCCTGCTGCTGGTGACGCTGGCGGCTCAGGCACAATTCGAGAAAGGAAAGTGGTTTGTGAACCCCTCGGTCACGGGGCTGAACCTGTCTTACAATACCGGTACGGAGAAGGCGCACTTCGGCCTTGAGGCCAACGGAGGTGCCTTCCTGGCCGACAACGTGGTGCTGCTTGTACACCTGGGCGCCGACTGGCAGGGCGGAGGTGCCGACGATTACAAGGTAGGCGTGGGCGGAAGATACTACTTCGACGCCATCGACATCTACCTGGGGGCGAACGTCAACCTCAATCACCGCGTGTGGACGGGCGACCATCGCACGCGCGTTGGCTTCGGTGCCGAGGCGGGATACGCCTTTTTCCTCTCGCGCACGGTGACCATCGAGCCGGCCGTCTACTGGGACATCAATAAAGACCGCTCCGAACTGGGCCTGAAAGTGGGCTTCGGATTCTACTTCTAAACGGTGCACGCTCCGTAGTAAAAAATCTGTATACGCGTGTTTTCTCATAGCAAAAGGCAGGCTTTTGCCGACCAAAAGCCGTACTTTTGCTTAGCAAAAGCCGTACTTTTGGTCACCAAAAGTACGGCTTTTGGTATAGTATGCTCGGCATGAGCATTGTCTAACGGGTGCAAGTCCCGAGTAAGCCCT
>ERZ780167.3919-NODE-3919-length-10187-cov-4.090308_pt1 | contig 10187 bp, 9 predicted proteins | sample MGYA00510982_ERZ780167 | MGnify/ENA primary metagenome ERZ780167 (study PRJEB29588, sample SAMEA2146107) | human gut metagenome | biome: human gut; feature: human-associated habitat; material: faeces | place: Denmark | collected 2008/2010 ... | reverse complement strand
AAGCGGGTCTGCTCGCCGCCGGAAAGCACGCCCGCGAGCTTCGCCCAGGTGTCAGCGGGAAAGCCCATGCCGTTGAGGACCTTTTTGATTTGGGTGTCCATGTTATAGGCATCCATGGCGTCGATAACGGCGGTGCAGTGGGCAATCTTTTCGGTCAGCTCGGCGTTGTGCGGGTCGGCAGCCAGCTGTTTTTGCAGGGTCTCCATCTGCTGCATCGCGTCCAGCGCCGGAGTGAACACCAGTTTCATCGTGGCGTAGACATCCAGCGCTGGGTCGAGCCGGGCGTTCTGTTCCAGATATCCGGTCGTCACGCCGGTGCCGAAGGCGGCGTCGCCCGCGTCGGGCAGACTCTCGCCGCACAGAATACGCAAAAGCGTCGTTTTGCCGGTGCCGTTTGCACCAATAATGCCGATGCGGTCGCCGCGCTCAACGCCCGCGTTCACATCCCGCAGTACCTCGTGTTCGCCGAAGCTCTTGCCCAGGTTTTGCAGTTCCAACAACATATACGGTACATCCTCAATTTCAAAATGATGCCGCCGCCTTTTGCGGGCAGCGGCAGTGTGCCCCGGTTTTTACAGCAGGGCTTCGTTGCTGTGACGGCGGTTGCGCACGCCCAAGTTTTCCAGCTCCTCCGGCTCCATCACAATGCGATACAGTTCCTCATAGGAACCGACCGTAAATTTTGGCGTGATGCCGGTCTTGTTTTCCACATTCCCGGGGTTGAACCAGCAGGTGTCCACCCCTGCGTTCATGCCGCCTTTGATATCGGCCAGCAGGTCATCGCCGACCATCAGCACGCGGCTTTTGTTCGTGATGCCCAAATCGCGGAAGGCGTGCTCAAACAGCTTGGCACTGGGCTTGGCCGCGCCTACCTTCTCCGAAATATAAATGCCATCCATATAGCGGTCAATGCCGGAGGCTGCAATACGGGACTCCTGCACGGCGGCAGCGCCGTTGGAGACGATGGCCAGCGTTGCCACCTCGCTGAGTTCTTCCAGCGCGGTCAGGGCACCGGGCAGAAGATCGGCGTGGGTCGCCAGCAGTTCTTCATAGCGGTCGTTCATGGCCTTGCCTTTGCCGTTATCCGGCAGCTGCATGGCCTGCATAAAGCGGGAAAAACGAATCTGGAACAGTTTTTGCTTGTTCAGCTGGCCCTTTGCCAGCGAGTCCCACAGCTCACGGTTGACCTTGTGGTAGGTCTCGTAGGCGGCCTCGTCGTGGGGCAGCTCGTACTCGGCCAGCATATCGGTCACAGCCTGGCGCTCGGCGGCGTCAAAGTCCAGCAGCGTATTGTCAATGTCCAGCAGGACACAGGTGTAAATTGCCATTTCTTGTAACCTCTGTCGCGTCTTATTCTGCGGTGGATTCCGCCTGGCTCTCAGATGCAGGGGCCGGTGTGGCGGTCGGCTCCGGCGTGGCGGCAGCCGTGACCGTCAGGATAAAGACGCTCTCGGTGCCGTTGTTGGCGGCGTGGATGCGGTAAGTGCCCGGCTCGTTGGCGGTGAATGTCACCTGGTCGCCGGTGGCTTTCCAGGACGTTTCCTCGCAGCCCCAGACTGTATCGCCGCTGCCGTTGGCGACGGTCGCAGTCAGGGTCGTGCTCTGGCCCGCGGTCAGGGTGCTGTTGCCGCTGATGTTCACCGTCGCGGCGTCGGCCTCCACAGTCACGGTCAGCTGCGCGGTGGAGAAGGTCCCGTTGATCTCGATGCCCGCTTTGAGGGTGTAGGTCCGGGCAGCGTCGGGCGTAAAGGTCGGGCTGCTGCCGTTTTTCTCCATCTCGTCATTGATGGACCACTGCACATTGGTGGCGTCGTAGGCCTTACCGCCCAGCTTGACGGCGGCGTTGACGGTCAGGCTCTCGCCCTTCTTGATCGTCGTGTCGCCCTTGTCCAGCGTCAGTTCGACGCGGGCGTCGTTGAACATGGCCTTGACCGAGATGTCCTTCGTCACGTTGTCATAGCGGGTCGCGGTGGTGATGCCGTCGCTCCACTTGTAGAATACAAAGCCGTCGGCGGCTACCGCCGTCACGTTGACACTGGTGCCGGAGTCCGCCTGGATCTCCACGCTGGAAACGCCGGTTTGGCCGTTGCCGGTCAGGGTGCCCTTGGCGCTGTCCTCCACCTCATAGCTGGCGGTGAACTTCGTCGGGGTGGCGGTGGGGAGCGGCGTGCTGGCCGCGCCGCTGGTGGACGAGGCGCGCTGTGGGATGTCGCTGGTGTCCGGGCGGCTGTCCATCGTGTTATAGGCGTGGGACTTGGCGTATTCCAGCAGGGCGCGGGCGCCGGAAGCGCTGTACCCATTGGCTTCCATGTAGCTGTTCTCGGCAAAGCCGCGGCTGTTTTTCAGGGTCTCGGCGCTGTTCAGGTATTTGAAGCCCATGTCGCTGCAGGCCACGGCAATGGCCTGGTTGAACTGATCAATGTAAGTCTGGGTCTCGGCGGCGTTGGCACTGTCCTCGGTGACAGGCGGGATGGACACTGCGATGATATCCGCATAGGAGTAGGCCGAGTGGATGTTCTGCAAGAACTGCTTGTAATCGGCAATGAAGGAGTCCACACTGACCGTTCCGTCCACATCGTTGGAGCCCAGCTGCACAAAAACACGGCGGGCTTTCATCTTGGGGATTGCCTGCGGGATCGTGTAGTTGTTGGAGTCTGACGCAAAGTTAACGCAGGCCGTGGACAGCGCCTTGGCGGTTTGCAGCCCCTCCTGCCCCGCAAACTGGTTCAGCGTGATGCGGGCGTCCTTTTGCAGCGTGACAGCATACTGATCGCCCGCAAAGACACTGGCGGTGATATAGGCATCATCCGCCGCAGCCTGAGGCAGTATAGCCTCCAGCGATGTATCCAGCGGGTAGGCGTCCTTATCATAGGCGCTTGCACCGCCGTTAAAAAGGCCCAGCTTGCCGGGCAGTACCCAGGCGACCACAATGCTCAGCACGATAGCCAGCGCACACAGCGCCAGCACCACACACGCCTTGCGCTGGGTGGGGCTCATACCTGCTTTTTCCTCATAACGTTCGCGGCTCATAGGGAATGAGTACCTCCTTAGTCTATGGCAAGTGGGAGCCACAAGGCCATATCCCACCTAGTATACATATTAGAGATTATATCATATTTAGCGGGCTTTGAACATCATTTTCAAAAAATTGTCACGTATTACAATTTTATTACAAAGAGAATGCCCGGGATGGTGCATCCCGGGCAAAATTGTGGATTACGAAAGCAGCATACGGTCGTTGGCAAACTCGCCGTCGCTGACCTGCTCAAAGCGCTGCAGCAGGTCGCTGACCTGAAGGTTCTTCTTTTCCTCGCCCTTCACATCGTAGATGACGTGGCCCTCGTACATCATGATCAGACGGTTGCCGTACTTGATGGCGTCCTTCATGTTGTGGGTGATCATCAGGGTGGTCAGGTGGTTTTCCTCGACGATTTTTTCGGAGAGGGTCAGTACCTTGGCGGCCGTCTTGGGGTCCAGGGCCGCGGTGTGCTCGTCCAGCAACAGGAGCTTTGGCTTTTTCAGCGTTGCCATCAGCAGCGTGACCGCCTGGCGCTGGCCGCCGGAGAGGAGTCCCACCTTGCTGGTCATGCGGTTTTCCAACCCTAAGTCCAGCGTTTTGAGCAGCTCGTAGTATTCGTCGTGCTCTTTCTTTGTGATGCCGGTTTTCAGTGTGCGGGCCAAGCCCCGGCGGGCCGCCAGGGCCAGGTTTTCATCGATCTGCATGGTAGCGGCGGTGCCCATCATCGGGTCCTGGAACACGCGGCCAATGTACTTGGCACGCTGGTGCTCCGACAGGCGGGTCACATCCTTCCCGTCAATAATGATTTTGCCCATATCCACGGGCCAGACACCGGCCACGGCATTCAGCATCGTGGACTTGCCCGCGCCGTTGCCGCCGATGACCGTGACAAAGTCGCCGTCCTCCAGCGTCAAGTCGAGGCCCTTTAAGGCGACCTTCTCGTTGACAGTGCCCGCGTTGAAGGTCTTATACACATTTTTAATTTCAAGCATTGTCCTTACCTCCCTTTTTCACCGGCGTTTTCGTGAAGTATTTGCCTTTCCAGTACGGGATGGTCAGGAAGATGGCCACGACCAGCGCAGTCAGCAGCTTGAGGTCGTCGGTGGACAGACCCATGCGCAGCACGAAGTTCATGACAATGTAGTAGATGATAGCACCGATGACCGCTGCCGTCAGCTTGAGGGCAAAGTTGCGGAAGATTTTGCCGAAGATGACCTCACCGATGATGACAGCTGCCAGACCGATAACGATAGCGCCGCGGCCCATGTTGATATCGGAGAAGCCCTGGTACTGCGCCAGCAGACCGCCAGCCAGCGCGACCAGACCGTTGGAGACCATCAGGCCCAGCACGATGGTGATGTTCGTGTTGATGCCCTGGGCACGGGCCATATGCTGGTTCGCACCCGTAGCACGCAGCGAGCAGCCAAGCTCGGTGCCGAAGAACCAATACAGCACGCCGATCAGCACCGCGCAGAAGATGACCAGCACCAGAATTGGGTTATTGAGCGCCAGTTTGCGCACATAGCGTGCGGAGACCAGCAGGCTGTATTTGTCCACGCTAATGGGCAGGTTGGCTTTACCGCCGCCTGTGCCGGTACCCATGATGCGCAGGTTGACAGAATACAGCGCGAGCTGGGTCAGGATACCGGCCAGAATTGCCGGGATGCCGCAGGCCGTGTGGAACAGGCCGGTGACAAGGCCCGCCAGCATACCGGCCAGCGTGGCCGCCACCAGGGCGACGCCCACCGGTGCGCCGTTCAGGACCAGCACAACGCAGACTGCGCCACCGGTACCGAGGGAGCCGTCCACGGTCAGATCCGCCACATCCAGAATACGATAGGTGATGTAGACGCCGATAGCCATAATGCCCCAGATAAGGCCCTGCGCGACGGCACCGGGCATCGAGTTTATCAGGGAGGTCAGGAAATCCATAAAAACATCCTCATTTCATAAAGCACCAAAACAGCGGGGAAAGAGAGGCGTCTCCCCTTCCTCGCTGTTATGATGATTTTTAGTCGCTGTTCCGGTTATCAGCCGATGGCCACGTAGTCGTCCGGCGGCGTGATGCCGAGGGCTTCGCAGTTGGCGGCGTTGTATTTCTTGGTGACGTTGGGGGCGAACTCGACCGGCATGGTGGAGATGTCAGCACCCTCGGCCAGAATCTTAGCGGCCATCTCACCGGTGGCGTAGCCCAGATCGTAGTAGCTGATGGACAGTGTGGCAGCGCCGCAGCCGGAGCAGATGCCTTCCTCACCAGCCACAACAGGAACCTGCGCGGGCAGCACGACATTGGCGATAGCCTCCGTGTTGGAGGCGGCGGTGTTATCGGTGGGGATGTAGATGACATCGGAGTTGTCGGCCGCGCTCTGGGCAACGGAGGTAACGTCGTTCGTGTCGGTGAAGGCGTAGCGGGCGACGGTGTAGCCCTCCTCCGTCAGGTAGCCCTCGATGACGTCACACTGGTAGACAGAGTTCGGCTCGGCGCTGCAGTAGAGCAGGCCGACGCTCTTGGCGTCAGGGAACAGCTCTTTGATCATAGCTGCCTGCTGGTCCAGCGGGGCCAGGTCAGAGGTGCCGGAGATGTTGTTGCCGACGGTGCCGGTCCAATCGCTGATATCCAGCGCGGTGGCGTAGTCGGTAATGGAGGTGCCCAGCACCGGGATATCGGCAGTAGCCTGGGCGGCGGCCTGCAGCGGCGCGGTAGCGTTGGCCAGGATCAGGTCAACGCCGTTGGAGACAAAACCGTTCACAATGGTAGCGCAGTTGGCGGAATCGCCGGAGGCGTTCTGCTCATCAAATTTTACATTGCCCTCGCCCAGCTTCTCGACCAAAGCGTCCTTGAAGCCCTGGGTCGCAGCGTCCAGCGCTTCGTGCTGAACCAGTTGGCAGATGCCGACATTGTAGACCTTGCCGTCGGCGGCAGCAGCGCTGTCTGCGGTGCTCTCGGCGGCTTCGGTGGTGGAAGCGGCGTCAGCGGTGGATGCGGCGGTATCCGTAGAAGCGGAAGATCCGCAGGCGGCCAGGCCCATGGTCATGGCGGCTGCCATCATAAGGGAAACTGCTTTTTTCATGTCTATTCCTCCAAATAGTACCCACTGCGCAACCTTTTGTTTCAGGTGTACACTTGCTTCCTCAAACAAGTCCCTCCAGCGCAGCCGGTTTAGTGCTTTAAAGTATAGCACACTTTAGTGGTTTAAAGCAAGAACAAATGCGTATAATACCGCCACGCTTTTTGATGTTTTTTTGTGGATATTGCCAGTTCTTGTTAAAAACGAACATCCCGGCCTCCTGTAAAAGCCGGGACATTCCCTGTCAATCTGCAAAGCAGGCGTTTTCGGTTTTGGCAATCAGTTCCACAAAGCGCTGGGGGTTGCTGGCGGTGCGCAGGGCCTCCACCAGGTCACGGCGGCCCAGCAGGTTCACGAGCCGCGCCAAAATCTGCAAATGCAGGCTCTCGCTTTTGGGCGGCACGGCAATCATGAACACCAGGTCCACCGGCTGTCCATCGGGCGCACCCCAGTCCACACCGCGGCGCAGAAGCAGTGCCGAGATGCCCGGCGCGGACACACCCGCGTTGCTGGCGTGGGGCAGCGCGATGCCGCCGCCGATGGCCGTGGTACCGCCGAAGGTCTCCCGCTGGCTTACCGCGTTGTAGTAGGCGTTGCCGTTGGTGATGACGCCGATACCCTCCTGCAATTCCACCAGAATGCCGAGCGCGTCGGCGGAGTTATCGATTTTGGCGTAGAGCAGCACGCCCTTCGGGTCCATCAGTTCACTGACTTTCATCGTCAAACCCTCTTTGTGATGCGGTTATTCGTCGGTCTTGCCGATCAGGCTGTACAGATACTCGCCTACCGCGCCCTCGGCGCAGGTGCAGGTCGTTACATGGTCGGCGGCAGCTTTCACCTCGGCCGGGGCGTTGGCAACGGCCACCGCGTATCCGGCCTCCCGCATGATCTCCAAATCGTTGTAATAGTCGCCGATGACGACGGTGTTCTTCATGGATTTGCTCATCAGGGCGCACAAATCGTGCAGGCCGCTGGCCTTGCTGACGCCGCCGGGCATGATCTCTAAGTAAATGCTGTTGGTGGCAAGGAAGTAGTTGTCTCGGCCATAATACTTTGTCTTTGCGTACTGCCCCAGCTTGCGGATGCTCTCGGGGTCAGAGGCAAACACGACCTTGACCCAGCCGTCGGGTACGCTTTCCACCGGGCAGGCGATGCTGCCCAGGTGCTCGTCCACCTGGTGGGCGTGGGTCACTTCGTTGGCGTGGATGACGTACATTTCGCCGTTGCCCGCCATGACCTCCACGCCCATACGCGGGAATTTCGCCAGAATATCGATGATGGCCGTCGTGGCCTGCTCCCGGTTCAATGTCGAGCGGTGCAGCACCGATTCCGTAGAAAAATCATACAGCAGCGCACCGTTGCAGGAGATAGCCGGCAGCGACAGCTTCAGATTCCCCAGCGCCGCGCGGATGGACTCCGGCGGGCGGCCGGTGGCGACCGTGAACAGCCCACCCATGCCGGTGTACAGCCGGATAACCGCACGGTTGCAGGCCGGGATTCCCTCCTTGGCGGTCAGCAGCGTATTATCCATATCACAGATCACAAGGGTATCGCCGAGGGGTGGTTTCATGCGCGATGTTCCTTTCTTAGCCGTGTTATAAAATCCGCAAAATAGGGCGGCAGCGGAGAATCGAACTGCATCCACTCCCCTGTTCTGGGGTGCACAAAGCCCAACTCCTTGGCGTGCAGGCATTGGCCGTTCAACGATTTGATGCAGTTTTTTGGGCCGTAAACGGCATCCCCCGCCAGCGGGTGCCCTGTAGATGCCATATGCACGCGAATCTGGTGCGTGCGGCCGGTTTTGAGTTTGCAGGCAATGTAGGTAAAGTTGCCGTAGCGTTCCAGCACCTGCCAGCCCGTGTAGGCATACTTGGCCCCGACGGCGTTGTCGGCCAGCACGGCCATCTTTTTGCGGTCGCGCGGGTCGCGGCCCAGCCACTTTTCCACAAAGCCCTCATCGTCTTTCAGGTTGCCGTAGGCCACCGCATGGTAGACGCGGTGGATGCTGTGTACGCTCATCTGCTCGCTAAGGGCCTGGTGCGCCGCATCGTTTTTGGCAACGACCAAAAGGCCGCTGGTGTCCTTATCGATGCGGTGGACGATGCCCGGATGGCCCCGCCAATGCCGGACAGCTGTCCCGCGCAGTGGTAGAGCAGCGCATTGACCAGCGTGCCGTCCGGGTTGCCGGGAGCCGGGTGAACGACCATTCCCTTGGGCTTATTGACGACAAGCAGGTCGTCGTCCTCATAGACGATATCCAGCGGGATATTCTGGGGCTGGGCCTCGATGGGCTGCGGGTCGGGCAGCTCCACAGTGTAGACTGCGCCGGGCACGACCTTTTCTTTCTTGTTGACCGGCGCGGCGTCTTTCGTCACACAGCCCTGCTCAATGAGATTTTGCAGCGCACTGCGGGACAGTGCCGGGCACTGCGCGGCCAGCCAGGCATCCAGGCGGCCGGTATCGCCGGCCGCGGCGGTAAATTCAAGCTGCTCCATCATCGTCCGCCTTTTGCTCTGCGGGCTTTTCCTTCTTGCAGGAGTCCAGCAGCACGACCAGCATCAGCAGGCCGACGCCCACGCAGACGCAGATATCCGCAAAGTTGAAGATGGCAAAGTGCATGAACAGCACATTGATGTAATCCACCACAACGCCATTGAGCACGCGGTCGATGAGGTTGCCCACACCGCCGCCGAGCACCAGCGTCCAGGCAACGCGCTCCCACGCCGTCATTTTGCGGGTGAACAGCATGACGAGCACGACCAGCAGCATGACCGATGTCATACCGATGAGCAAGCCCTGCTTGCCCGCCAGCATTGAGAACGCCATACCGTCATTCAGGCAATAGCGCAGCTCCACAATGCCGGGCAGCACATTCATCTGGCCCACCGGCAGCAGCGCCGCCGTGGCCCAATGCTTGATAAGCTGGTCAATCACGACCAGCGCGGCCGCCCCCAGCACAGAAAACAAACCGAAAATCATACAACACCTTATCCGAAAAAATCAGCGGTGCTTACCACTATAAGCACCGCTGACGGAGTAAAACTTACTGTTTCAGGACCTTGGCGCAGCGCGGGCACAGACCGTCCTCACCGACGGAAGGCTCATACTTCCAGCAGCGCAGGCACTTGTTGCCGGCCGCGTGGGCAGCTGCAACGCCGAGACCTTCGACCAGGCCCTTGACGCCGCCCTCGCCTTCGACGAGGTCAACGTGAGAGACGATGAACAGGTCAGCCAGCTCATCCATCGGGATGGCGTTCAGGAAGTCGTAGACCTCCTTGCTGCAGTACAGCGTCAGGCCGGCTTCCAGCGCGGAACCGATGGTCTTGTCAGCGCGGGCCTGCTCCAGGACCTTCTTGACATCGTCGCGGATGGCCATGATGCGGGCCCACTTGGCTTCAAACGCCTCGTCGGCATCGGCCTTGGCCTCGGGCATCTGCTCAAAGACAACGTAGTCCTTCATGCCGGGCAGCTTCGGGATGTAGCTCCAAATCTCCTGGCTGGTAAAGCAGAGGATCGGGGCCAGCAGCTTCGTAAAGTCGACCAGGATGCGGTACAGCGCGGTCTGGGCACAGCGGCGTGCGTGGTCGTCAGCGCAGTACAGGCGGTCCTTGATGACGTCCATGTAGAAGTTGGACATATCAATGACACAGAAGTTGTACAGCGCATGGTAGGCACGGCTGAAATCGTAATGGTCGTAGGCGTCGCGCAGGTTGGCGGTCAGCTTGTTGCAGGCATCCAGCGCCCAGCGGTCGATCTCAAACAGCTGGTCATCCGCGACCATATCCTTCGCAGGGTCAAAGTCGTTGATGTTGCCCAGCATGAAGCGGGCGGTGTTGCGCATCTTGCGATACGCCTCGGACAGCTGGCGGAAGATTTCCTTACCGGCGCGGACATCGACGGTGTAATCGCTGGATGCGACCCACAGACGGATGATATCAGCACCGTAATCGCGGATAATCTCCGAAGGCTCCATGCCGTTGCCTGCGGACTTGTGCATCTGCTTGCCCTGGGCATCGACGACCCAGCCATGGCACAGAACCTCGCGGTACGGGGCAACGCCCTGGGTGGCAACGCTGGTCAGCAGGCTGGACTGGAACCAG
>ERZ780167.3909-NODE-3909-length-10215-cov-4.483169_pt1 | contig 10215 bp, 7 predicted proteins | sample MGYA00510982_ERZ780167 | MGnify/ENA primary metagenome ERZ780167 (study PRJEB29588, sample SAMEA2146107) | human gut metagenome | biome: human gut; feature: human-associated habitat; material: faeces | place: Denmark | collected 2008/2010 ... | reverse complement strand
GAAAGCCGTAACGGCGGACACCGTACTTCTCATAGTACTCGTAGGGGATGGCGTACATATAAGCCTTCGGGGGCATGGTGCTGTGGAAAGCGGTATCGAACACAGCAACCATGGGGATGTTGCCGAACACCTTGCGTGCAGCCTCAATGCCCAGAATGCCTGCGGGGTTGTGCAGGGGGGCCAGGGGGCTCAGCTCCCGGAGGGTATTGATGACTTCATCGGTGATCAGGCAGCTGGCCTTGAACTTCTCGCCGCCGTGGACAACGCGGTGGCCGATGGCGTTGATCTCGCTGACATCGTTGATGCACTTGCCCTCGCCGGTGGTCATCTTCTTCACGACCTCAGCAAAAGCCTCGGTGTGGGTGGGGAAGATCGCCGGGGTGGTGGCCTTGTGGCCGTTGGCCTCGTGGGTGATCATGCTGCTTTCCATGCCAATGCGCTCGCACAGGCCCTTGCACAGCACCTTCTCGCCGTCCATATCGATCAGCTGATACTTCAGGGAAGAAGAGCCGCAGTTAATAACCAGAACTTTCATCTTCTTGTGCCTCCATATTCTTTTCGGTTCGCAGATGCGGACAGAATTTTACAGATTCCTAGAAATATTATATAATAGGTTCCAAGGGTTTTCAAGCCGCAACCGGGCAAAGGGTTCCACAAAGTATCCATGCTTTTTTGTACACCCTGCCCACAAATGGAAAGAGACGCAGGTTATTTCTGTATGAACGATATAAATTTCACAATGTACAAGCTCGCCGGGATCATTGCCGAATACGATCCCTTCCACAACGGCCACGCCTGGCAGCTGCAGCAGGCAAAGGCACTGGGTGCTCAGCGGGTGGCGGTGGCCATGAGCTGCGGGCTGACCCAGCGGGGCGCGCTGCCCCTGCTGCCCGAAAGCGTGCGGGTGCAGGCCGCGCTGACCTGCGGGGCCGACCTCGTGTTCGCCCTGCCCGCTCCTTATGCCTGTTCCGGGGCGGAATGCTTTGCCCGGGCCGGGGTGCAGCTGCTGGCCGCCGCCGGGTGCGACGCTCTGGTGTTCGGAGCCGAGACCCCGGATGCGGCGCTTCTGATGGAGGCCGCCCGGGTGCTCTCCGGCGCGGAATACCGCAACGCCCTCAAGGCCCGGCTTGCTGCCGGGGCCCGCAGTTTTGCGGCAGCCCGGCAGGCAGCGGTGGAAGCAGTCTGCCCGGGCACCGGCCTTGCCGCCCTGCTGGACAAGCCCAACAACAATCTGGCCGTAGAATACTGCAAGGCCATTCTGGAACTGGGGGCTTCTCTGGTGCCGATCCCCCTGCCCCGGCAGGGTGCCGGTCATGGGCAGGCCCTGACCGAAACAGGGGGGCAGTTTGCCAGTGCCAGCGCCCTGCGCACGCTCTGGCAGAACGGCGGAGCTGATGCCGCTGCTCCCTATGTTCCGGCGGAAGTCCTGCCGCTCTACCGGGAAGCCTTTGCCGCCGGGCAGTACACCGATCTTGCGTCCGCCCAGCGCTGTCAGCTGGCGCTTCTGCGCAGCCGGTGCGCAGGAACCGCGCCGTTTGCCCAGGTGCGGGGCATTTCGGAAGGTCTGGAGCACCGGCTGGAAGCCGCCGTGCGTTCCAGCACCACCCATGCGGAGCTGCTGGACAGCCTGACCACCGTGCGCTATCCACGGGCACGGATGCGCCGCCTGGCCATGGATGCCGCTCTGGACTATTCTGCCGATGCCTTCCCCGCCCTGCCGCCCTATCTCCACCTGCTGGGGGCGCAGAAGGATGCCCTTCCCCTCCTGAAGGCTGCCGCACTGCCGGTATCCCACTCCCTTGCACGGCTGGCCGAACAGAACGCCCCCTGCCGGGCGGTGGTGGATGCACAGCTGCGGGCCTGTGATTTTGGCGCGCTGTGTCGTAAAAAGCCGGAGCCGATGGGGGGTGCACTTCGTCAAAAAATTATCTTTTTGACGAAATAGCAAAATTTTCTTCTGAAATTTTTACATTTCCACACTTGTATCCCGGCAGCGGTTCGGTGTATCATAATGATAGTATTGGATACAACGAAGCGTCCCCAGCCTGTGGGACAAGAGGAGGAACTCCATGGCATTACACGTTCTGGACGAAGCCAACCGCTGCCTCGGCTGCAAAAAGCCGATGTGCCAGCAGGGCTGTCCCATCCACACCAACATCCCCGAGGTCATCCGTCTGCTCAAGGCAAACGAGCTGGATGCCGCAGGCCGGATGCTGTTTGAGAACAACCCCCTGACCACGGTCTGCTCTCTGGTCTGCAACCACGAGAACCAATGCGAGGGCCACTGCATCCGCAACCGGATGCCCAGCCACGATCCTGTCCACTTTTCCATCATCGAGGACTATATCTCCACCACCTATGCCAACAAGATGACCAAGGGCCCCGCCCCCAAGAACGGCATGAAGGCCGCCGTGGTGGGTGCAGGCCCTGCCGGCCTGACCATTGCCGTGCTGCTGGCGCGCTGGGGCTATGATATCACCATTTTTGATGCCCGGGATAAGATCGGCGGCGTGATGCGGTACGGCATCCCCAACTACCGCCTGCCCGACAGCGTGCTGGACGATTTCCAGTACCGCCACCTTGAGCTCAAGGGTATCCATGTCCGGCCCAACACCACCATCGGCAAGACCATCACCATCGACGATCTGTTCCGCGACGGCTACAAGAGCGTGTTCATCGGTGCCGGTCTGTGGAAGGCCAACGCCATGCACATCAAGGGTGAGGCCCTGGGCAACGTGGCCTTCGGCATCGACTATCTGGCCAACTCCAAGGCCTTCCGGCTGGGGGACGACATCGCCGTGATCGGCGTGGGCAACTCGGCCATGGACTGCGCCCGCACCGCCATCCGCAACGGTGCCCGCCATGTCACCTGCTATGCCCGCCGGGACGAGAGCTGCATCAGCGCCTCTGCGTACGAGGTCAGCTATGCCAAGCTCGAGGGCGTGGGCTTCCGCTTCTGCAAGGCCCCGGTGGAGATCCGGGAAAACGGCCTAATCTGCCGCGACACGGTCAAGAACGAAGAGGGCAAGTTCGTGCAGGTAGAGGGCAGCGAGACCTTCTACCCCCACACCGGTGTCATCGTCTCGGTGAGCCAGGGCTCGGAGAGCAACCTCGTCAAGACCACCACCGGCATCGAGACCAACCAGAAGGGCCTGCTGACCGTCAGCGAGGACGGCAGCACCACCCGCGAGGGCGTGTTTGCCGGCGGCGATGCCGTTATGGGTGCCCGTACCGTGGTCGAGGCCGTGGCCATTGCCAAGCAGGTGGCCGAATCCATGGACAAGTACATGAAGAGCCTGCCTGCAGATACGACCCCCGATCCCTACGCCGACATCCCCACCTTCCAGACCCCCACCTCAGACGTTCTGGGCAAACAGGAAGTCAAATAATGCTTTTCCCGCCCGGCTGGTCTGTCCCGCCGGGCGTTTTATTTCTCATCGGTTTCCATTTGATTTCCAATTTGTAAATTTTGCGTCCATTTATCCATCTTTACCGTTTCTTAGTTGACCCCTTTTTCCGTTTTTCGGTATACTATTCATATATCCGCATGTGTTTTGTACACTGCGGAAATATTTTCTCGAAAGGTCGGTGGACATTATTCTCAAGGCATCCATCCCCAAACTGCGGGAAAAATTATTGGAAGCGCTTCAGGCGGTGCTGCCCATCGTGGCCATTGTGCTGGTGCTCTGCTTCTCCATTGCTCCCGTCTCCCCCAGCATCCTGCTCTGCTTCCTGCTGGGCGCGGCTATGATCATTGTGGGCATCATGTTCTTTACGCTGGGTGCGGAGATGAGCATGAGCCCCATGGGCGAGCGGGTGGGCGCAATGCTCACCAAAAGCCGGAGCATGCCGCTCATCATCGGTGTCGGCTTTCTGCTGGGCTTCCTCATCACCATCTCGGAGCCCGACTTACAGGTATTGGCCAATCAGGTGCCCTCCATCCCCAACATGACCCTCATCCTCTCGGTGGCGGCAGGCGTGGGGCTGTTCCTCGTGGTCGCCTTCCTGCGTATGCTGCTGGGCATTGCCCTGCCCAAGCTGCTGGTGGTGTTCTACGGGCTCATCTTTGTGCTGGCCGCCTTTGTGCCAAAGGAATTTCTTTCCGTGGCCTTTGATTCCGGCGGCGTGACCACCGGCCCCATCACCGTTCCTTTCATCATGGCGCTGGGTGTCGGCGTGGCCGCCATCCGTTCCGACCGCCATGCCGCGGACGACAGCTTTGGTCTGGTGGCGCTCTGCTCCATCGGCCCCATTCTGGCGGTGCTCATTCTGGGCATTGCGTTCCAGGCCAGCGACAGCACCTACGTTCCACCCATCCTGCCCAACGTCATCGATTCCGTGGAGCTGTGGCAGCTCTTCCACGAGGGCCTGCCCACCTACATCAAGGAGATCGCCACCTCCCTGCTGCCCATCATCGCCATGTTCGGCGTGTTCCAGCTGGCGGCCCTCAGGCTCGACCGGCGGACGCTGGGCCGCATCGGCGTGGGCCTTGCCTATACTTATCTCGGTCTTGTGCTATTCCTCGCAGGCGCAAACATCGGCTTTATGCCTGCCGGTAATTATCTGGGTCAGGTGCTGGCAGGCCAGAGCTTCCGCTGGCTTCTGGTGCCCATCGGGATGCTCATCGGCTACTTCATCGTCAAGGCCGAGCCCGCCGTCTATGTGCTGAACAAGCAGGTCGAGGAAGTGACCGACGGTGCCATCTCCGCCAGCACCATGGGCGCAGCCCTCTCGGCAGGCGTTTCCCTCTCGGTGGGTCTTGCCATGGTGCGGGTGCTCACCGGCATCTCCATCCTGTGGTTCCTCATCCCGGGCTATGCCTTTGCCATCGGCATCTCCTTCGTGGTGCCCAAGCTCTACACCGCCATCGCCTTTGACGCGGGCGGCGTTGCTTCCGGCCCCATGACGGCCACCTTCCTGCTGCCGCTGGCACAGGGTGCCTGTGTGGCTGTGGGCGGAAATATCGTCACCGATGCCTTCGGCGTGGTGGCTATGGTCGCCATGACCCCCCTCATCACGGTGCAGCTCATGGGTCTGATGGCCCAGCTCAAGCAGCGCCGGGCCCGGCAGGCACAGCCTGTGTCCGCCGCCGCGCTGGCCTTTGCCGACCTGCCGGATGATGCCATCATCGAGCTGTAAGGAGGTCCTGCTGTGAATACTTTATACTGGCTCATCACCATCACCGACCGCCACTCCACCGATGCCTTTCTGGCCCTTTACGAGGAGCACGGCATCACGGTCAGCCTGCGCACGGTGGGTGCAGGCACGGCGGTGCGGGAGACCCTTTCCACCCTGGGGCTGGAGCAGACCGAAAAGGCCGTGCTCTTTGCCATGATCACCGCCGAGACCTGGCCCGGCCTGCAAAAAGATCTGCGCCGCAAAATGCGCATCGATGTGCCGGGCACCGGCATCGCGTTCATCATCCCGGTCAGCAGCATCGGCGGCAAGCGGGCGCTGCAATTCCTGACCGAACACCAGACCTTTGCACTGAAGGAGGAAAGCACCTTGAAGGATACCCGCTATGAGCTGCTGCTCGTCATTGCCAATCAGGGCCACACCGGCTCCATTATGGACGCGGCCCGCGCCGCCGGAGCTGGCGGCGGCACCGTCATCCACGCAAAGGGCACCGGCATGGAGGGTGCCGCCCACTTTATGGGGGTGGAGCTGGTCAACGAGAAGGAGCTGGTGCTCATCGTGTCCCGCACCACCCTGAAAAACCAGATCATGCAGGCCATCATGCAGGGGGCAGGCCCCAAGGCGGGAGCCATCGTGTTCTCCCTGCCCGTGACCGATACGGCGGGTCTGCGGCTGCTGGACGAGGAGTAACAAAACCTCTCTGTCTGCTTCGCAGACACCTCTCCTAACAGGAGAGGCAAGAATAGCAGCACGCAGCTTAGCTCCCCTGCCAGGGGAGCTGGCGCAAAGCGCCTGAGAGGTTCTGGCTTTTTTCTCACTTTTCCTGTATTATAAGGATAGTATGGGAGGTACTGCTATGAAATCTACTCGTCGCTGGCAGCAGCTTTTGCTGAACAGTCTGGCTATCATCCTGGGCAACGCGCTGTATTCGCTGGCGGTGGCCCTGTTTCTGGAGCCCGCCGGGCTCATCACGGGCGGTGCCACCGGCATCGCGCTGGCCTTCGGGCGGCTGACGGGGCTCTCCGTCTCCGGTTTCCTCTTCCTCTTCAATATGTCCATGCTGGTGTGGGGCTGGGCGGTGCTGGGCAAGAAGTTCGCACTGAACACCCTTGCCAGCAGCGTGCTGAGCCCCGCCTTTCTGGCGCTGTTTGAGCGGCTGCTGGACGGCCGGGTGCTGACTGAGGATATCTTCCTCTGCACCATCTTCTCGGGTCTGGGCATCGGCGTTGCGCTGGGCATGGTCATCCGGGCGGGCGCTTCCACAGGCGGCATGGATATCCCTCCGCTGGTGCTGCAGAAATGGTTCCGCTGGCCGGTGTCCATCACCATGATGCTCTTTGATATCGCCATCCTGCTGGTGCAGGCGGCGTTCAGCCAGCCGGAGCAGGTGCTCTACGGCATCGTGCTGGTCATCACCCACACCATCGTCATGGACAAGATGCTGATGCTGGGCGACAGCCGCACCGAGGTCAAGATCATCAGCACCCGGTCGGATGAGATCCGCACCGCCATTCTGGCTGAGATCGACCGCGGCGTGACCGTGCTCCACGGTGAGGGCGGCTACACCGGCGAGCCCAGCGAGGTGCTGCTCAGCGTCATCTCCAACCGGGAGCTGCCCCGGCTGGAAAAGCTGGTCCATTCCATTGACCCCGCCTGTTTCCTCATCGTCAGCCGCGTGACCGAAGTCAGCGGCCGGGGCTTCTCAATGGAAAAGGAATACCAGTAAATCTTCTTGACAGTGTTTCTGCTATCTGCTATATTGATGTCAGAATAACAAAGTCGATTTTGGGCTTTCGCACAGGGACCCCCCTGCCTTTTGGGGTTATCTGTACGAAGGCCCGTTTTATTACAGGAAAAAGGAGCAACCTATGAAAATCACTCAGATCCCCATGGGGGCCCACAATGCCCAGCTGACCTGCTACCTGCAGGATCCCTGCACCGAAATGCCTGCTCTGGACCGCTGTCCTGCGATCCTGATCTTTCCGGGCGGAGCCTATGCTTTCTGCTCAGACCGGGAAGCCGATCCTGTAGCACTGGCCTTTCTGAATGCAGGCTACAACGCCTTTGTGCTGCGGTACAGTGTCTCCCAGAACTGTCCGGTGGAGGAGGTCTATACCAATGCCTTTGCCGAGGCGCAGGAGGCCATGGACTACCTGCACCAGAACGCAGGTGACCTGCACATCGACCCGGAGCAGATCGCCGTGGTAGGCTTCTCTGCCGGCGGGCATCTTGCCGCCTCGGTGGGCACCATGGGCCGGATCCGTCCTGCGGCCATGCTGCTGGGCTACGCTGTGTTCAGCGTCCCGGGCAAGGCGTTGGGCATGGAGCTGCCGGACCTGCTGCAGCAGGTGGATGACCAGACTCCCCCTGCCTTCCTTTTTGCCACTCAGGGCGACCATCTGGTGCCCGCAACACAGTCCCTGCAGTTTGCCACCCTGCTGGCAGAGCGGAAGATCCCCTATGAGATGCATATCTTTGCTTACGGCGACCACGGCTTCTCCACCGGCCGCCACATCGCCAATCCCCAAAACCCGGAAAACCCGGAATCCGCAGTGTGGCAGGGCATGGCACTCGGCTTCCTGAACCACATCTTCAACCACGACGTGCTGGTGCCCGCCCCGGAGGAAGTCAAGGAATTCTGTCTTGATATGAAGATCGGCACCCTGCTGGACACTCCTCAGTCCGCTACCCTGATCCAGCAGCTGCTGCCGGAGCTGGCCCAATATGTGCAGCAGGAGCCCGGCTCCCGGGGCATTTCGGTGAACAATCTGCAATTCTACAGCAACAAAATGTTCGATGAAGAAAAGCTGGCCGCACTGAACGAAGCGCTGGCAAAGCTGAACTGAGGGAACACCACATGGAACGCTTTGAACTTCTTACGCGGCTTGGATTTGCACCGCCGGAGGCCTGCCGGGTGCGGGTTATCATTGACACCGATGCAAAAAACGAGGGCGATGATGACTTTGCCATCCTGCACCATCTGCTCACTCCGCAATTTGATGTGCGTGGTATCTGTGCCACCCATTTCGAGGTCAAAACCACCCAAAGGGGTCTGCCGCCCCACAGCATGGAACGCAGTTATCAGGAGGTATGCCGCCTGCTGAACGCCGCACACATCGACGATGTTCCTGTTTTTCATGGCTGTACTGCCCCTCTCGCCTCCCCGGAGGATGCTCCCGACTGTGAAGCCGTCGAGTTTCTGATCCAGGAGGCTCTGCGGGATGACCCGGCTCCCCTGTACATTGCGGCCCAGGGCGCTATGACAAACATTGCCGCCGCCCTGAACCGTGCCCCGGAGATCGCGTCCCGCATGACGGTGCTCTGGAACGGCGGCGGCCCCTATCCCGCCGGACGACCGGAATTCAATGTTCAGCAAGACCCCATCGCCTGCCGTGTCCTGTTGGACAGCGCTGTCACGGTCTGGCAGATTCCACAGGATGTCTACGCCAGATTTGAGGTATCCCTTTCCGAATTGGCACTTCGGGTACGGCCCTGCGGCGAAGTGGGAGCCTATCTATTTCGGCAGCTGATGGACGAGTACCCCTCCGAATACGATCCCCGCTTTCCTCTGCGCACCGGGGGCAATTGGACTTTGGGCGACAACACTACCGCCGCCGTCCTGCTGGAGAATGGATTCCGGGGGCACTGGACACTCCGCCCGGCCCCTGTGCTCCTGCCCAGCCTGACCTATGCTGAAGCTTCTGACCGCAAAACCATCCGTGTCTATCACGATCTGGATGTTCGTTTTGCACTGGAAGATTTTTATTCCAAGCTGGCGCTGTGCTACCCCAGATAAGGATCATACAAAACAACAGCCCCCTCGGGTCATAATAGCCTGAGGGGGCTGTTGTTCTGTAATTCAGCTGTTACAGCAGCGGTGCAATGACCTTGAGCAGCATTCCGGTGGCACGGAGCAGATAATGCTTCTGCCAGATGCTGGCCGAGGTATTTTCCACCGTGCGGCACTGTTCCAGCGTGTGCTGGAAATCCTGCTCAATGTCCCGGATGCAGGGAGCATCCACCATCCAGACGGCATCCTCAAAGTGATGGTACAGGCTGCGGTAGTCCAGATTGATGGTGCCCACCACCGCCTCCCTGCCGTCCACCACGAACACCTTTGCATGGACAAAACCGGGGCTCCACTCGCTGATCTTCACGCCCGAATCCAGCAGGGCCGAATAATGGCTCTTTGCCAGTGCGTAGGGGAACTGCTTGTCCGGCTTTCCGGGCAGGATAAGGTGGACATCCACGCCCCGTTCAGCGGCAAATTTCAGGGCGGTCTCCAGTTCGCCGTCCAGGATAAGGTAGGGGGTCATAATGTGGATGTAATCCCTGGCCCGGTTGAGCAGGTCGATATAGACCATCTCGCCCACCCGCTCGCCGTCCAGCGGACAGTCCCCGTAGGGAGCCGCCACGCCCTTTGCATTTTCCGGCACCGGAATGGGCTGGGTCAGGAACTGCTCATATTCCGGCTCCTTCAGGATGCCCCACATCTGCAGAAACTGAGCCGTCAGCGAACGGACTGCCTCGCCCTCCAGCATCACGGCGGCATCCTTCCAGCGGCCATGCTTCTGGATGTGGTTGATGTACTCATCGGCAAGATTCACGCCGCCGGTAAAACCGACCCGCCCGTCAATGACAAGAATTTTCCGGTGGTCGCGGTAATTATAGTGAGTGGAGACGAACGGCTGCACCGGACTGAACACCTTGCACTGGATGTTCAGCTTCTCCAGCAGCCGGGGGTAGTTGCGGGGCAGGGTGGAGAACTCACAGGTGCCGTCGTACATCACCCGGACATCCACGCCCTGCAGCGCCTTGCGGGCCAGCACCTCCAGGATCTTGCCCCACATCAGGCCCTCGTCGATGATGAAATACTCCACAAAGATATATTCTTCTGCCGTTTCCAGCTGGCGCAGCAGTTCCTCAAACTTTGCCTCGCCGCCGGGAAAATAGGTCATGGCGGTGTTCTGGTACACCGGAAAGCCGCCGCCCCGCCCATACAGGTACTTTGCCAGCGAGGCTGCGCCGGGTTCAAGCGCTTTCAGCTGCTCCACTGCCTTTTGGCTCTGCGGCAGCCAG
>ERZ780167.3904-NODE-3904-length-10226-cov-6.143447_pt1 | contig 10226 bp, 10 predicted proteins | sample MGYA00510982_ERZ780167 | MGnify/ENA primary metagenome ERZ780167 (study PRJEB29588, sample SAMEA2146107) | human gut metagenome | biome: human gut; feature: human-associated habitat; material: faeces | place: Denmark | collected 2008/2010 ... | reverse complement strand
GACGGCTGGTACAACGTGGAGAATGCCGCGGCAGAGCTGCAGCTCGAATACAGCTGGACGCCGCTTTACGACAGCTATTATATTGAAGGCATCGGTCATCTCTATGAGTTCGACGCCGGACCGGAGTCCGGCTGGATGTATAAGGTCAACGGTTCGTTCCCCAATTACGGCTGCTCAAGCTATGTGCTCACGGGCGGCGAGGAAATCGTCTGGTGCTACACCTGCGCCGGGCTCGGCGACGACGTCGGCGCGGCAGGCATGGTGAAATGAGAGCAGACGCCTTTTCCAAGCGCCATCCGGCGGTGAACTTTGTGTTCTTCCTCGGCGCCATTCTCGGCGGGATGCTCAACCAGCACCCGGCGTATCTGCTCGCGGGGGTCTGGACGCAGTCGGTCTTCGTGCAGTCGTTCGCGGCCAGCGCCGTCACCGCGGTCTGGTCCGAGATCCTCGCGCGCGTCAAAAAGACGCCCGCGCAGCAGTATCTGATCGTCGGCCTCATCCCGCTGGTGCCGGGCGCGACGCTGTATTACGCCATGAGCGCCGTCGTCCAGCAGGACTGGGCACAGGCGCAGTTCCACGGCTACCGGGTCACGGCCTTCGTGCTTGGCATCGCGGCCGGCGTCAGTCTGACGCTGAGCCTGTTTGAGATGCTGCTGCACGCCGTGCGGCATGCCCATGCAAAAAAACAGAGGTAAACAAAATGGAAAAACGCTGTATCATCGTCTCCGGCGGCCGCCCCGGCCCCGCGCCGCAGCCGCAGCCCGGCGACTTTGTCATCGCCTGTGACCGCGGCTACCGCTACTGCGCGGGGCTCGGCTTGCAGCCGGATCTGTTCATCGGGGATTTTGACTCGTATGACGGCGCGGTCGACCCCGCAGTACCGGTCGATCGGCTGCAGCCGGAGAAGGACGACACCGACACCGGCCACGCCATCCGCCATGCGCTGGATCAGGGGTACCGGACGCTGATCCTCGTCTGCGCGCTCGGCGGGCGGCTCGACCACACGCTGGCAAACATCCAGAACGCCGCTTCGGCCGCGGCTGAGGGCGCAAACGTCACCATTCTCGACGAACGTGAGGAGATCACCTTCCTGGCCGGCGGCACGCTGCGGCTGCCAAGACGCAAGGGCTGGGGCCTGTCGGTCTTTTCGCTGACGGATCGCTGCACCGGCGTCTGCCTGCGCGGGGTCAAATACCGGCTGGAGGACGCCGTGCTCACGAACCGCGTCCCCCTCGGCGTCAGCAACGAATTCGCCGCCCCCGAAGCCGAGATCAGCCTCACGCAGGGCATTTTGACGATCGCGCAGACGAAGAAATAAGTTGGGGCCCGCTTGCCTTCCCCTGCAAGGGGAGCCTTTGGGGCGCATTCTGTAGGGGCGGGACAAATAAAGATAACCTCCACGCAAAAAGGTGCAGACCAGCAAATCTGGTCTGCACCTTCTATTTATAGCAGTTGTTCTACGGCAACTAGTATCAAATCTGATGCCCCCGTATCAGGCGGCGCGTAGTAAGACGCCCGTAGGGTGAGTCTCGTGTGGAACGCCAGACTGAAACACTGGTTTTTGCCTAAAATCAGATGCAGCATGCACCAAACGCGTCCAAGCACGCTTTTCTCCCCTATCTTTTCTCTTGCGAGAGAAAAGATAGGGCCGCCGGAGGCGCGTCAGAAACGACCACGACGGAACGAATCCTTGCAAGCAAGGCTTCTTATCCTCTGTGCTCGTTTCTTCCTTTCCAAACCGCAAACTGAATTTGCGGTTTGGGTCTATCCCTGCAGATCTGCAGCAACCTCTCAGTCTCGGCTGCGCCGAGCCAGCTCCCCTGAGAGGGGAGCCTTCGGGCGGGCTTTTATCTGTGTGTGCCGACGAAGAAGATGGAGATGACGCCGGGGCCGGTGTGGGCGCCGATGACGGGGCCGACGTAGTTGATGATGATATCCTTGACCGGGACCAGCGCGCGGATCTGCTCGGCGGTGTACTCCGCATCGTCCAGGCAGTCGCCGTGGCAGATGAAGACGGTCTGGTCGGCGGGATCGGTCGCGGTGTCGGCCAGGCGCTGGGCGAGGGCCTTGAGCGCGGCCTTGCGGCCCCGGGCCTTGGTGACGTTCTTGAGGGTACCGGCGTCGTCCATGTGCATGACGGGCTTGATCTGCAGGACGGTGCCGACGAGGGCCGTCGCCGCGTCGACGCGGCCGCCGCGCTTGAGGAACATCAGGTCGTTGACCGTGAACCAGTGGCAAAGATGCGGGATGGTCTCGCGGACGAAGTCCGCGACCTCGTCCATAGACGCGCCGGACTGCTGCTTTTGGGCCGCGAGGTAGACGAGCAGGCCCTCGCCAATGGACGCGCAGAGCGAGTCAATGGCGATGAGGCGGCGCTCGGGGTATTTTTCCTGCAGCTCCTGGCAGGCGATCGCGCCGGACTGATAGGTCGTGCTGAGGCCGGAGGAGAAGCCGATGAAGAGGATATCCAGCCCCTCCTGCAGCTTCTGCTCCATGACGACCTTGAATTCCTCAACGTTCACGGCGCTGGTCGTGGCCTTCTCCCCGGAGGCGATGCGGTTAAAAAAGTCATGGAAGCCGATCTCACGGCCGTCCAGATAGTTGGCATAGGTCTCTTCTCCGATATGTACATGCAGGGGCAGGACGGCAAGATCCAGCTCGTCCGCCATCGCCTGCGGCAGATCGCAGGAGGAATCCGTTACGATTTGAAAGCGTTTGTCCATAAGAACCTCCGGTTTGAATTTGATTTTTATGTTGATCATTATACCGCACCCGGCCGCAAAATGCTATCTAAAAAACCGGACCCGGACTCTACCGCCGGTAGAGCGGCGCTTTGCCTCTTTTCGCAGCGGAAAAAATGTGGTAAAATAGAAAAGATATCTGAAATCGCAGGAGACCTTATGATGAACCATGAACCTGAATCCGGGTTTTCTCCCGAAGATGCCCCGGCGTTCCGGCGGCTGCGTGACCGGCGGCTGGCCCGGCGACGCCGCGTGCTGCGCATCGTGCTGCTCGTGACGCTTTCGGCCGCGCTTCTGGCCGGGGCGGCGTTTTACGCGCACCGGCAGCTCGTAAAGCCCTATCTCGATACGCCCATCACCGCGCCCGAGACCGCCGAGACGCCTGCGGAGCCGCAGACGCCCGCTGAACCCGAACCCACACCGGAACCCGAGCCGGAACCGGAACCCGAGCCGGAACCGGAGCCCGAGCCTGCGCCCGAGCCGGAACCGGAGCCGGAGGCGCCCGCGCTGACGCTCGCGCAGTCGACCGAGGCGACGCGGGTGCTCGATCTGGAGCTCTATTCCTCCTCCGCGGTGCTGGTCGACGTGCAGAGCGGGACCGTACTGGCAGAGAAGGCCCCGGACGCGAAGATCTATCCCGCGTCCATGACGAAGGTCATGACGCTGCTGGTGGCGGCGGAAAATCTCCCGGATCTGGACGCGACGTTCACCATGACGCAGGCCATCATCGACCCCATCTATCTGGCCGGGGCGTCTATGGCCGGGTTTGTCGACGGCGAGACGGTCTCGATGCGGGATCTGCTCTACGGCGCGGTCGTCCCCTCCGGCGCGGAGGCGACGGAGGCGCTGGCGCAGGCCGTCGCCGGGAGCGAGGAAGCGTTCGTGACCATGATGAACGAAAAGGCCGCCGCGCTGGGGCTTACCAGCACCCACTTCATGAACACCAGCGGCCTGCACGACGAGGACCACTACTCGACCGTGCGGGAGATCGCGCTGATCCTGCAGGCGGCTTTGCAGAACGAGGTCTGCGCCGAGGTCCTCAGCGCGGAAAACTACCGCGCGAGCCGGACGGAGCAGCATCCGGACGGGCTGGCCATGACGAATAAATTCCTCTACCGCGTCCACCACGAATACAGTCTCGGCGGGGCGGAGATCACGGCCGCCAAGACCGGCTACACCGCCGAGGCCATGAACTGCTGCGCGAGCGCCGGAAAAACGCCGGACGGCCGGTCCGTGATCTGCGTAACGGCGAACGCGTGGACGGGTGAATTCTGCATCGAAGACCATATCGCGCTTGACTCCAAATACTGCGGCAGCGCAGAATCTGAATGACCGGAGGGAATCGGATATGAAAAAGCTTTCCCCGCGCGTGTGGCTGACGCTCGTTCTTGTCGGCCTGGTCGGCCAGTTTGCCTGGACGATTGAAAATATGTACTTCAACGTCTATCTCTACAACACCATCTCCACCGATCCCGGCTACATCTCCGCCATGGTCGGCTGGAGCGCGGCGGCTGCCACGCTCACGACGCTTCTGATGGGCGCGCTGTCTGACCGGGTGGGCAAGCGAAAGCTGTTCATCTGCGGGGGATATCTGCTGTGGGGGCTTTCCACGGCGGCGTTCGGACTGGTGACGGTCGAGAACGCGGCGAAGCTGTTCCCCGCGGCCGCGGCCACGGCGGCAGCCGCGGTCATGATCGTGGTGCTCGACTGCGTGATGACCTTCTTCGGCTCGACCGCCAACGACGCGGCCTTCAACGCCTGGATCACCGACACCGTGCCGAACGAGGCCCGGGGCAAGGCCGAATCCGTGCTGGCCATCCTGCCGCTCATCTCCATGCTCGTCATCTTCGGGCTGTTTGACGGCATGACGCAGCGCGGCGAATGGCAGAAGTTCTTCGGGATCTTCGGCGGGCTGGTGGTGCTGACGGGTCTCGTGTCCGTCTTCCTCATCCCGGAGCCGAAGCTGGAGCCGCGGAAGGAGCCGTATCTGCCGACGCTCGTCTACGGCCTGCGGCCGGCGGTGGTGAAGGAGAATCCGGCGCTGTACCTCTCCTTCGCGGCCTTCTGCCTGTTCTCTGTAGCGGTACAGGTCTTCTTCCCGTATCTCATTATTTATATGCAGAACTATCTGCACTTTGACGGCTATGCACTCGTGCTCGGGATCGTGCTGATCTTCGCGTCGGTGGTGAGCGTGCTGTCCGGCCGGGTGATCGACCGGCTCGGGGAGTTAACGTGCGTGCTGCCGGCGGCGGGCGTGATGTTCGCGGGCCTCGTCGGCATGTTCTTCGCGCGGTCGATGCCGGCCGTGATCGTGACCGGGTGCGTGATGATGTCGGGCTACATGCTGGTGACGGCCATCCTCTCCGGCGTCATCCGTGACCATACGCCCGCCGGCAAGGCCGGGCATTTCCAGGGCATCCGGATGATCTTTGGCGTATTGCTGCCGATGATCCTCGGGCCCGCGATCGGCGCGGCCGTCATCCGCGGCAGCGACTCGACGTATGTGGACCTCGGCGTGGTGAAGACAGTGCCGACGCCGTCCATTTTCCTGGCGGCGGCCGTGGTGCTGCTGCTGATCCTGCCGCCGGTGCTGGCGCTTCGGAAAAAGGAGGGTGCGGCATGCTGACACGCTGGGGCGAAACGCTTGACAAGCAGCAGGTGCTGCAGGAATATCCCCGCCCGCAGCTCGTGCGGGAGAGCTTTTATAACCTCAATGGCCTGTGGGACTATGCCATTACGGCCTCCGACGCCTGCCCCGGCGCGTGGGACGGGCTGATCCTCGTCCCCTTCTCGCCGGAAGCGCCGCTGTCCGGCGTGGGGAAGACGCTCCGGCCGGGGCAGGTGCTCTGGTCCCGGCGGCCGCTGCCGCTCAAAAAACGGGCGGGCATGCGGACGCTGCTGCACTTCGGGGCAGTGGACCAGCGGGCGTGGGTGTACGTCAACGGTCTGCTCGCGGGAACGCACACAGGCGGCTACACCGCCTTTACCCTTGACATCACGAAGCTGCTGCGGGAGGGCGAAAATACCCTGACCGTCGCCGTGCGCGACGACACGGACACCGTCCCCCTTGCCCGCGGCAAGCAGAAGACGAAGCGCGGCGGCATCTGGTACACGCCGCAAAGCGGCATCTGGCAGACTGTGTGGGCGGAGCTGGTGCCGGAGCGGTATATCGGGTCTCTGCTCTTTACCCCGGAGCTGCCGGAGGGGCGCATCCGCTGGCAGGTCTTCTCTGCCGCGCCGCAGGGCGCGAAGGTCTCCGTCACCTATCAGGGCGAGCCCGTCGCCGAGGGCGGGACGGACGCGGACGGCTGCGGCAGTGCCGTCATCGCGCCGGAGCAGCTGCATCTGTGGACGCCGGAGACGCCGGAGCTCTACGACGTGACCGTCACGCTGGGTGATGACACCGTCAAAAGCTACTTTGCCATGCGCACCGTCGGCACGGGGCAGGACGCGGCGGGGCATCCCTGCCTGCTGCTGAACGGCGAGCCGTATTTCCACCACGGCGTCCTTGACCAGGGCTACTGGCCGGACGGACTTTATACCGCGCCGTCGGACGAGGCGCTGATCTATGATATTCAGCTCATGAAGCGCCTCGGCTTCAACATGCTGCGCAAGCACATCAAGATCGAGCCCATGCGCTGGTACTATCACTGCGACCGGCTGGGCATGCTCGTCTGGCAGGATATGCCCTCCGGCGGCGGGCGATATAACCTGCTGACCATCTCCGCCCCGCTCATCACCGGCATCCACCTCAAGGACAGCCATTACCGCCTCTTCGCCCGCACCGATCCGGACGGCCGCGACAGCTTCCGGCAGGAGCTGGAGGAGATGATCCGGCAGCTGCAGAACTGCCCGTGCATCGTGCTCTGGGTGCCGTTCAACGAGGGCTGGGGGCAGTTCGACGCGAAGCAGATCACGCGTCTTGTCCGCAAGCTCGACCCCACGCGCCTCATCGACCACGCCAGCGGCTGGCATGACCAGGGCGTGAGCGACGTCAGGAGCCTGCACGTGTACTTTAAGCCCTACCGCTTCAAACCGGATAAGAAGGGCCGGGCCGTTGTCCTCTCGGAGTTTGGCGGGTACAATCTGCCCGTCGCGGGCCACACGTGGAACGAAAAGAACTTCGGCTACAAGGGCTATCAGACGCCCGAGGCGCTGGGCGAGGCCGTGCGGAAGCTCTATGAGACGCAGATCATCCCGGCGCGGAAGGCCGGGCTTGCCGCCGACGTCTACACGCAGCTGAGCGACGTAGAGGACGAGGTCAACGGCTTCGTGACCTATGACCGGAAGGAAGAAAAGCTTCCTGAGCGCCTGATGCAGGCCATCGCGCGCGAACTGAAAGGAGAATGATCATGAAGAAACGGATACTGGCGCTTTTGCTGGCGCTGACGCTGCTGGTGCTGGGCGGCTGCACAGTGCGCGATATGGTGCAGGTAGTGGGTGTCTCAACTACAACTTTGCAGGAGCTGGCGGACGCCGCCCTGTCGGATGAGACCGAGGCCCCGGAATCCGGCGACCAGTTCGTCACCGCGGAAAGCCCTGCGGAAACTCCTGCGGAAGCGCCGCAGGACGAAGCGGCCCCGGCGGACGAGGTCTCCGAGACCACGGACACCGTCGGCGAGCATACCTATTATTATGATGTCGACCATGTCGTTCTGTATCTCGACACCTACGGCCATCTGCCGGAGAACTATATCACGAAGGACGAGGCCCGCGCGCTCGGCTGGGAGGGCGGCAGCGTCGAGGTCTATCAGGAAGGGGCCGCCATCGGCGGCGACCGCTTCGGCAACCGCGAGGGGCTGCTGCCCGAGCAGACCGGCCGGAGCTATACCGAGTGCGATATCAACACCGACGGCGCAGATTCCCGCGGGGCAGAGCGCCTGATCTTCTCGAACGACGGACTGTATTTCTACACGTCCGACCACTATGCGAGCTTTACGGAGCTCACCGTCGACGGAGGGACGGTCGTATGGAGCCGCTGAGCTTTACGATCGACTGCCGGGAGCTGGTCTCCCGCGCCGCGGCGCACGACTGCTTTGCGCGCGTATTCTCCCTGCCCGCAGGCTACGGGCGGAATCTCGACGCGCTCTACGACGTGCTGACGAGTCTGCCGCCGTGCCGGATCACGCTTGCGGGCACGAGCTGCCTCTATCCCCTGCTCGGCGCATACGCGGAAAAGCTGCTGTCGGTCTTCCGCGACGCGGCGCGGGATAACGAAAATATCCAGTTCCAAGAAGAATCAGAAATTTTTTGAGCATTTCTCACTGTTTGTCTATATTGCAAGAAAGCGGGCAATTTTCCTTGTGGAAATCGTCAATTTACAAAATACGGTGTTGTCGGATAAAATACGCAATATGAACGAATTGTGAATTCATCGTTCAGGAAAGAGATTAAGGAGGAACTATATGGGGAACTATATGGAAATTCAAACTGGTGCATTGATCATTGTCCTTGCGTACATGGTCGGCATGATGATCATCGGCTATGTCGTCGGCAAGATCAACATCAAGGGCAGCGCTGACTATCTCGTTGCAGGCCGCAGAATGGGCCTGTTCATGGTCGCGTTCTCCCTGTCCGCCAACAACATCGGCGGCGGCTCCACCACGGGCCTGGCCCAGAAGGCCTTCGGCGCGTGGGGCATCAGCGCGATCTGGTACGTCCTGGCGGCGTCCCTGGCGATGATCCCCCTGGCTTATTTTGCTCCCAAGATCCGCAAGACCATGGCTGTCACGATCCCCGAGGTCGTTGGCCGCCGCTTCGGCAAGCTCTCCAGCAACTTCACGGCGGTGCTCAGTGTTCTGTCGCTGTTCTGCCTGACGTCTTCCCAGATCGGCGCTTCCGGCGCGGTCATCAACGCTCTGATCCCGTCGATCCCCCTGAACGTCTGCCTGCTGCTGGCCGGCTTCGTCACCATCTTCTATACCACCTTCGGCGGCATGATCGCTGACCAGGTCTCCGACCTCATCCAGTTCGGCATCATCCTCGTCGGCCTGGCGATCGCCACCCCGATCGTCCTGAAGTACGCGGGCGGCTGGCAGGCCATCTCTGCAGCTCTGCCCGGCGAAAAGCTGAACATGACCCAGATCGGCTGGGCCTCCATCATCGGCTATTTCTTCAACTACTTCTGCACCTTCCTCTGCGGCCCCGAGATGGTCTCCCGTTTCGAGACCTGCAAGGACGAGAAGACTGCAGTCCGCGCGTCCTTCCTCTGCGCCATCCTGATGGCTGCCATGTCCATCTTCCCGACCCTCCTCGGCCTCGCTGCCTTCGCTCTGAAGGACCAGCTGCCCGGCCTTGCTGAGAACGGCTCCAACGCCATGATGGTCGTCACCGGCGCCTATGCACCCGGCGTCATCACCGGCCTCATCTCCGCCGCCATCATCTGCGCGACCATGTCCTCGGCAGACTCCAACCTGCTGTGTATGTCCACGATGATCATCAATGATATCTACCCCGGCTTCGGCGGCAAGAAGAAGCTCGAGGACAAGCAGGTCATCCTCTACACCCGTCTCTGCAACGTCATCGCGGCGCTCATCGCCATGGGCATCTCCATGTTCGGTGTCTCCCTCGTCGCCATGAACACCTTCGCATTCGGCATCCGCTGCGCAGGCCCGTTCGCGGCCTACGGCCTCGGCCTTGCCGTTCCGAAGGCCACGAAGAACTCCGGCATGATCTCCATCTTCACCGGCACCATCGCGTTTGTCGTCTGGCAGCTCCTGTCCAACGGCGGTACGCTGTGGTTCATGATGCCGGTCGTCTTCGGCAGCCTTGTCTCCGTCATCACGTTCTACGTTGTGAACCTGATCGAGTGGAAGCGCGGCGTTCCCGCAGCTCCGTCTGCCTACACCGTCGAGGAAGCCAAGTAAGACTCCCCTGCCCCGTCTGAGGGCCTGAACACAAGCAAGACCCCGGATGATGCGCTGCATCATCCGGGGGTTGTTTTTCTCTGATCGTGTTCCTGCCGCAAACAGACAGGCATGGCGACTTTATCCGTAACTTTTCCATGCGTTCTATTGACAGGAAGGAATTCCTGTGGTATCCTGTGTTATGACAATGATGGTTGTCATTTAGACAAGAAAGATTGTCAGGCAAGGGAGGTGCTGTATGATACTGCGAAATCGTTTGAAGGAGCGCAGAGCTGCACTAAATGTGAATCAGCAGGAAATGGGACGCCTATGCGGCGTATCGCGGCAGACGATCAGCCTGATCGAGCGGGGCGATTATTCGCCGTCTGTCACCCTTGCTCTGACGATCGCGAAGGTATGCGGTGTTACGGTAGAAGATGTCTTCTATTTGCAGGAGGAAATTGAAAATGAAAAATGACGAAATCAAAAACGCCAATCGCAAGGCTCTCCCAAAGTTCTTGCTTGTTGCAGTCGTATGTGCGATCATCGGCGGCATGGTCGGTTATTATTCCGGTCACAGTGCAGCAAAAGGCGGGTTGGATCAACTGGTTGGCATGATGAAAGAAGCGGGAGCGTTCTT
>ERZ780167.3899-NODE-3899-length-10240-cov-13.196073_pt1 | contig 10240 bp, 7 predicted proteins | sample MGYA00510982_ERZ780167 | MGnify/ENA primary metagenome ERZ780167 (study PRJEB29588, sample SAMEA2146107) | human gut metagenome | biome: human gut; feature: human-associated habitat; material: faeces | place: Denmark | collected 2008/2010 ... | reverse complement strand
GATGAAAAGGAAGAGGTGGTAAATATGTGTAAGGCATGGGATGATCATAAAAAACGTGGCATACAGGAGGGAATGCAGCAGGGCCGTCTTTTTGAAATTTATCTTTCCGTACAGGAGGGAGACTATTCTGCAAAAAGAGGTGCCGAGAAAGCTGAGATGTCGCTTGATGAATTTGAAAAAGCGATGAGTAAAGCAGGATATAAAATACCTGAGCTGGTATAATAATCCAAATATATTTCACACAAACCGGTCTATCCGTGGTACAATAAGCCACAGACAGACCGGCTTTTTAGAATGTGCGTGGGATGTTCTGAATAGTTACGAGTATAGCTACAATAAAAGAGGATAGACAAACAGATATGTACAAGATGAAAATAGATAATCTGGATTTAAAACAGATTGCTGACAGTGGTCAGTGCTTCAGATGGAAGAACACAGGAGAAAACGAATACACGGTAGTGGCATTTGACAGGGCGCTTCGGATTAAGCAGGATGGGAATGAGTTTGAGCTGGACTGTGATGAGGCAGACTGGAACAATATATGGAAAAGCTATCTGGATATGGATACGGATTATGCGGGGATTGCAAAGCTGATAGCAGACGGAGATGACGCGCATCTGAAGGAGGCATATGCATATGGCAGTGGTGTGCGCATTTTAAGGCAGGATTTGTGGGAGATGATTGTTACTTTTATGATTTCCCAGAATAATAACATTAAGCGAATCACAAACAGTGTGGATTTACTTTGCAGGCGGTGCGGACATAAAATAGACGGCAGTGCAGAGGGTGAAGAGCTGTATACATTTCCAAAGCCTCTTGAGGTACCGGATGAGGTATTTGATGACAGGAGCATGGGCTTTGGCTATAGGGCACCGTATCTGAAGGAAATATATGGGTATGGCGCTAATAATCCTGACTGGCTTGATAATCTGCGCAAAATGAGCTATGATGAGGCGATGGAAAGCCTGCTTACTCGCAAAGGAATTGGCAAAAAGGTGGCGAACTGCATATGTCTTTTTGGTTTACATCATGTGGATGCGTTTCCGATAGATACGCATGTAAAGCAGCTTTTGGACAAATATTATAGTGACGGCTTTGATTTTGAGCGCTACAAGGGTGTGGCGGGAATTATCCAGCAGTATTTGTTTTATTTTGAATTGTAGATTCTGGATAGATACGTAGATGACATGTGACATATGCATATGACATGTAGATAAAATAATATTAGAAAGAGAAAGGATAAACGATGTACGTTATAGTAGGACTTGGAAATCCTGACAAAAAATATGAGCACACAAGACACAATATCGGATTTGATGTGATAGATGCGCTTGCGGATAAATATAATATAAGTGTGACAGACAAAAAGCACAAGGCGCTCTGTGGAAGCGGAGTGATTGAGGGCATGAAGGTGCTGCTTGTGAAGCCGCAGACATACATGAACTTAAGCGGTGAGTCTGTTGCTGAGGTGATGAATTTTTATAAGCTTGATCCGGATGAGGAAATGATCGTTATTTTTGATGATATTTCGCTCGAGCCGGGGCGTATCCGTATCCGCAAAAAAGGCAGCGCCGGCGGTCACAACGGGATTAAGAGTATCATTGCAATGACCGGCACACAGGGCTTCAGCCGTATCAAGGTCGGTGTTGGAGAAAAGCCGCAGGGCTGGGATCTTGCTGACCATGTGCTTGGGCGTTTCAGTTCTGAGGACAGGGCAAAGGTGGAGGAAGCTATAGGTCATGCGATGGATGCAGCAGTTCTTATGATGCAGGGCGAGACGGATAAGGCTATGAACATATATAATTAGCTGGAAATCGACAAGGTGATTTTGAACAGACAGAAATGGAGAATTGAAAGTGAAAGCATTTACAGAGCCACTCCTTTCCCTTGCGGGCTTTGAGGAGATGACAAAAACGGCAGAAAAATCGTCCGGACTTATATCTGTCACGGGATGCATAGATGCGCAAAAATCACAGATGATATATGCCTTTGGAGGTCACAGGAAAAACAAGCTTATTGTGACCTTTGGAGAGCAGAAGGCGAAGGAACTGTACGATGAGTACAGTTTTTTTGACAAAGAGGTGGTGTATTATCCATCAAAGGATGTGCTTTTTTACCAGTCGGATATCAGGGGCAATCTCCTGACAGCAGAGCGTATCAGGGCTTTGAAGGCTATCCGTGAGCAGGAGAGTGTGACACTTGTGACAACCTTTGATGCGCTGATGAATACAATGGTGCCGATAGAAAAGATGTGGGAAAACGTGCTTACACTTGAGCAGGGACAGCTTTTGGATTTGAAGGAAATTCAGGCTGCTCTTATCAGAATGGGTTATGAAAAAGAGTATCAGGTCCAGACGATGGGACAGTTTTCTGTCAGGGGCGGTATTCTTGATGTTTTTCCGCTGACGGAGGAGAATCCTATCCGAATCGAGCTGTGGGGAGACGAGATAGACACTATCAGATATTTTGACTGCGAGAGCCAGAAATCCATTGAAAATATTGACCGGGTGAGCATATATCCGGCGGCAGAGCTTGTACTTAGCGATGAGGAAAAGGCCGGGGGAATTGAAAAGCTTAAGGCAGAGGCAAAGCGTGTGTCTGACAAGCTTAGAAAGCAGATGAAGACAGAGGAAGCACACAGAGTGACTGTGAAGGCAGACGAGCTTACCGAGGAGTGGGGAGAGCTGTCCATGTATGCGGGCATGGATGCTTTTTTGTCGTACTTTTTTGACGAGAGAGTCGGGCTTTTGGATTATTTTAATCCATCGGACAGCCTTATATTCTTCGATGAGCTGACCAGGTGCGTAGAGCAGGGAAAGCTTACCGAGACTGAGTTTTCAGAGAGCATGAAGCAGAGACTTGCGATGGGATATATACTTCCGGGGCAGATGAACGGTCTTTTTACAGAGAAGGAGATAGTGGCAAAGCTTGGGAAGTATTCGTGCATCGCACTCGCTGCGCTTGATAATAAAGCAAACGGACTGCATCAGCTGGGAAGCTATGGTATTCACTGTCAGAGCGTCAGCCCATACAACAACAGCTTTGAGCTTTTGATAAAGGACTTAAAGCGCTATAAGAAAAACGGCTACAGAGTCATTCTTTTATCCGGTTCAAGGACAAGGGCAAAGCGGCTTTCAGAGGATATCACAGACCAGGGAATCACATGCTTTTACACTGAAAACTACGATCATGAGCTTTCCGAGGGGCAGATTATGGTCTGCTACGGCAAGGTGAGAAGGGGTTTTGAGTATCCTATCCTAAAGTTTGCCGTGATTACGGAGTCAGATATTTTTGGGGCGCAGCAGAAGAAAAAGAAGCGTCACCGCACCTATGAGGGTGAAAAAATACAGAGCTTTACCGATTTGTCGGTGGGGGACTATGTAGTGCATGAAAACCACGGACTAGGTATTTACCGCGGCATTGAAAAGCTTGAGGTGGACAAAAAGGTAAAGGACTACATCAAGATAGAGTATCAGGGTGGCTCCAATCTCTATATTCTTGCCACTCAGCTTGACATGATACAAAAATATGCCGGAAAGGATGCCAGAAAACCAAAGCTCAACAAGCTTGGCGGTCAGGAATGGACCAGGACGAAGAACCGTGTCAGAGGTGCGGTAAAGCAGATTGCAGGAGACCTGGTGAAGCTGTATGCCCAGCGTGAGCAGCAAAACGGATATGCCTTCGGCGAGGATACGGTATGGCAGAGAGAGTTTGAGGAGCTTTTCCCTTTTGATGAGACTGAGGATCAGATTCTTGCAATTGAGGCCACAAAGACTGATATGCAGAGCCATAAAATAATGGACAGACTGATTTGCGGTGACGTGGGCTACGGCAAGACGGAGGTTGCAATCCGTGCGGCCTTCAAGGCGGTGCAGGACAGCAAGCAGGTGGCATATCTTGCTCCGACAACCATTCTTGCACAGCAGATTTACGATACGTTTTCGCAGAGGATGAAGGATTTTCCGGTGAATGTGGATTTGATGTGCCGTTTCAGAAGCGCAGCAGAGCAGAAAAAGACGATAGAAAAGCTTAAAAAGGGTGAGGTTGATATCATTATCGGAACACACCGTATACTCTCAAAGGATGTGCAGTTTAAGGATCTGGGACTTTTGGTAATCGATGAGGAGCAGCGCTTCGGAGTGACTCACAAGGAGAAGATTAAGCAGATGAAGGTCAATGTGGATGTGCTCACACTGACTGCTACACCGATTCCGAGGACACTCCACATGAGTTTAATCGGCATAAGGGATATGAGCGTGCTTGAGGAGCCACCGATGGATCGTGTACCGATTCAGACATATGTCATGGAGTACAATGATGAGCTTGTCAGAGAGGCAATTAACAGGGAGCTTGCCAGAAACGGACAGGTGTACTATGTGTACAATAAAGTGCGCGACATAGCAGACATAACAGCAAAGCTGCAGGAGCTGGTGCCAGATGCGACTGTTGCATTTGCGCACGGACAGATGAAGGAGACGGAGCTTGAGCGCATCATGTACCGTTTCATCAATGGTGAAATAGATGTGCTTGTATCCACGACCATTATAGAGACCGGACTTGACATCTCAAACGTTAATACAATGATTATACACGATGCGGACAACATGGGACTTTCACAGCTTTATCAGCTCCGCGGACGAGTCGGCAGATCTAACCGTACTGCGTATGCATTTCTCATGTACAGGCGCAACAAGATGTTAAAAGAGGTGGCAGAAAAGCGTCTTGCAGCGATAAAGGAGTACTCAGACCTTGGCAGCGGCTTTAAGATTGCCATGAGAGACCTTGAAATCCGTGGTGCGGGCAATCTGCTCGGTGCGGAGCAGAGCGGACACATGGAGGCAGTGGGCTACGATTTGTACTGCAAGATGTTGAGCGAGGCTGTAAAAGAGGCAAAGGGCATCGAGGATATCAGTGATAAATTTGACACGACCGTGGATATCGTAACCGATGCTTATATTCCGGCAGGTTATATCGCAAACGAATTCCAGAAGCTGGATATATACAAGCGTATTGCAGGCATAGAGACAGAGGAAGAGAAGGATGAGATGCTCGAGGAGCTCATAGACAGGTTTGGTGAACCACCAAAATCAGTGCTCAGCCTGCTTCGCGTGGCAAGGCTTAAGGCGTTGGCACATGCCGTATATATCACTGAGATAAAGCAGACCGGCTCATTGATAAAGCTTACCATGTTTGAACGGGCAAGGATAAATCCGGAGAAGATACCGGAGCTTATTGCCCGGTATAAATCCTCACTCAAATTTAATATGGCAGAAAACCCATATTTCACATTTGATTTAAAAAATGGCAGCGTGGCAAAGAAGCGGGATGTGCTTGATGTGGTGGAGGAACTGATTTCGCAGATGCGTAAGGAACTGATTACGGCTGAATAGTTACCCGAATTTTGGAATCATGTAGCATATAGCATAGGAAACACCACATGCTTTACGCGAAATTGACGATAATTTACAAAGTTTAGAAAATGCTTGCCAGCAGGCCCGAAAAGCTCTATAATATACGAGCGATACTATACCAATTTTAAAGAGGATAGATACAATGAAAGCGAAAAAAGTAATAGCTATGTTATTAGCTGCAACACTCTCAGTTACAGCTTTTACAGGATGTGCAATAAATAAAACCGCAACAGTTGCGACATTAGATAAAGAGGATATCAAGCTTGGGCTTGTTAATTTTATGATAAGGTACCAGGAGGCCGGTTATGATGACATGTATATACAGTACATGGGCGAGGGCTACTGGGACAAGACAGTATCAGGCAATAATACTGTGCTTGAAACATGGAAGAAAAATGCTATCGAGGAGGCTCATGAGCTTTACACATTAAAGGCGCATCAGTCAGATTACGATGTAGAGGTTTCTGATGATGAGAAAAAGGAAATCAAAAAGGCCGCAGAGAAGTTTATGAAGGCAAATTCCGATGATGTGATAGACGAGATGAGTGCTACAGAGGAGATTGTCGAGGAATATTTAGAGCTTCGCCTCATAAAGAGTAAGATGTATGCTGCAATCATCAAAAATGCTGATTCAAGCGTGACGGATGAGGAAGCCAATATGGCTGCATACACCATTGTGAAGCTTGATTACAAGGGGGCATATGACTCTAATTACAAGTATCAGACATATACAGATGAGCAGTCAGCACAGATAAAGGCACAGGCAGATGCAGTGGTAGAGGCGCTTGCAGGCGGATCATCCTTAGAGGATGCAGCCAAGGCAGCAGGCACTACAGCCACAACAGGCACATACGCCACATACGTTGATCCGGATGCGGAAAAGACAGATGATTCGGATAAGAAATCAGATGACACAGAGTCTGTAAACGATACCGAGTCTAAAGAGAGCTCAGAGTCACCGGACAGCAAGACAAAGGACAGTGTATACACTGCAAACAATCTTGATCAGAGCGTTGTAGATGCACTCAATTCCTTAGAGGAGGGACAGACCTCAGACCTCATCACTACAGACAGCACTTACTATATCGTAAGGCTCGACAAAAAGACCGATGATAAAGCAACAGAGTCAAACAGGAAGACTGTAAAGGGCAATAAAGAGGACAAATATTACAATGGCATCCTTTCAGGATGGCAGGACGATGAAAAATGGTCTGTAAAGCAGAAGCAGCTTGACAAGATCAAGATTCACAATTATTTTACTACTACCAAGAAGGACAAAAAGGCAGCAGATACAAGTGCAACAGAGAGCACACAGCAGTCAGAAAGCACCAATAGTACAGATACAGAGAATACTGAGGCAGTAGATGGAACAGAAAACTAATATCGTACTTATAGGCATGCCTGGAGTTGGAAAGAGTACCATAGGCGTAATACTTGCAAAGGTGCTGGGATACAGCTTCATGGATGCGGATTTACTGATACAGGAGCAGGAGGGAAAGCTTCTGCGTGAGATAATTGAGGAAAAGGGCACGGACGGTTTTATAGAGGTAGAGAACCGTGTCAATGCCTCTATCAGGGCTGATAGGGCCATTATAGCTACAGGCGGTTCGGTGGTATACGGAAAAGAAGCCATGGAGCATCTTAAGGAGATAGGCAGAGTTGTGTATCTCAAGGTTTCTTATGCTATTTTGGAAAAACGACTTGCAGACATAAAGGGTAGAGGTGTAGTATTAAAGAAAGGGCAGACTTTAGAAACCCTTTTTGAAGAGCGCTCAAAATTGTATGAGCAGTATGCAGACATCGAGGTTTCCGAGGAGGGGCTTGATGTGGAGCAGACAGTAGAGAAGCTGGTGGAGGCACTTGAATTATAGTGCTTATTTATCGTGATATGATTAGATAATAGTAGCTGCTGCGTCATTTATTAAAAGCAGCACCGGCACAAATGGCGGCTTAAATACGTCGTCATAAATGAAATTTGTAGTTGGATGTATAACAATAGTGTAAATTGAGAATAGTATATTAGGAGGAAGTATACTCCTGAATTCATAGAGGTGGAATATGGAACAGTACGTAATCAAAGGTGGAAATCCTTTATACGGTGAAGTTGAAATTGGTGGAGCTAAAAATGCTGCACTTGCTATTTTGGCCGCTGCCATAATGACAGACGAGACTGTAACAATAGATAATTTGCCAAATGTAAGGGATATCAATGTCTTACTTCAGGCAATCGAAGAAATCGGCGCACATGTGGAGCGCGTGGATATACACAAGGTAAAGATAAACGGTTCATTTATCAGGGGCGTAAATGTCGATAATGAATTCATCAGACGAATCAGGGCATCATATTATTTGATTGGTGCATTACTTGGAAAATACAAGCATGCAGAGGTTGCGCTTCCTGGAGGCTGTGATATCGGAAGCAGGCCGATTGACCTTCATATGAAGGGCTTCCGCTCCATGGGAGCAGACATAGACATAGCTCATGGCCTTGTCATCGCCAGGGCAAATGAGCTTAAGGGCACACACATATATATGGATAAGGTTTCTGTAGGTGCCACAATCAATATTATGATGGCTGCAGCCATGGCAGAGGGCAAGACTGTTATCGAGAATGCGGCTAAGGAGCCTCATGTCGTTGACGTGGCAAACTTCTTAAACAGCATGGGAGCAAATATCAGGGGCGCAGGAACTGATGTCATCAGAATTGTAGGTGTGGAGAAATTGCATGCGACAGAGTATTCTGTCATTCCGGATCAGATTGAGGCCGGTACATTCATGTTTGCAGTTGCGGCAGCAGGAGGCAACGTGCTGGTAAAGGATGTCATTCCAAAGCATCTTGAGGCCACCACAGCAAAGCTGTTGGAGGTAGGCTGCCAGGTAGAGGAGTTTGATGACTCAGTCAGAGTAATATCAGACGGACATTTAAAGCATACACAGGTCACAACACTTCCATATCCGGGTTTCCCGACAGATATGCAGCCACAGATGGCGGTGCTTTTGGGTATTGCTGAGGGCACCAGTACAGTGACAGAGAGCATATTTGAGAATCGTTTCAAGTATGTTGACGAGCTCACCAGAATGGGAGCTGATATAAAGGTAGAGAGCAATATAGCAATCATCAGCGGCGTGAAAAGATACACAGGTGCCAGAGTGAATGCACCTGACCTAAGAGCAGGAGCTGCACTGGTTATAGCAGGTCTTGCAGCAGAGGGCATCACAGTGGTTGATGATATCTACTATATCCAGAGAGGCTATGAGGCACTCGAGGAGAAGCTTACAAAGATTGGCGCAAAGATTGCCAGGGTAGAGGATGAGAAGGAGCTTCAGAAGTTCATACTCAAGGTATCGTAATAGATATATACGTAAAGCATGAAATGTAAACACAATATAAATGCAATATATAAAATAAGAACCGGCAGCATCTTACTGTAGATGTACGGTTCTTATTTTTGGTTATTTTATAATTTTTTTGAGTAACTATTCCGTAACCCTTTTGATTATAAATCGGCTTACATCACAGATTTGATGAAAAACTCGCGGTTTGTGGACAAATCAAGTATACTGCCGTCATCAAAACGTACAATAGGGCGTGACAGTTCATGTGGGTTGAGCATCACAATATTACAGAACCGGCTGTCGTTGAGCATTACACGGTTGCTCTGGTATGTGGTAGCAAGCTTTTTCAAAAACAAAAGCAGGAACTTTGTATTGTACTTTGTAAAACCTTCACGCTCAAAGCTTGATATGACAGCGAACGGACAAAGTGGCGCGCGATAGCGTCTGGCAGCAGTCATGGCATCATATACATCGGCGATGGCTGTTATCATGGCAAAGTCGTCAATCAGTGAGCTGTCAAGCTGTGAAGGATAGCCAGAGCCATCACAGCGCTCATGATGCATGAGGGCTGTGCGCTTTATTCTGGAGTCAATCTGCAGATCCCTAATCAAATCAAAACCAAACTGTGGGTGCTTTTTTATGAGCGCAAATTCTTCATCTGTGAGCTTGTCAGGCTTGTTTAGCACATCATCGGGAATCTTGCATTTACCGATATCGTGAAGTACTCCTGCGATAGTAAGCGTATTCACATCTGTCTTTTCCATATGAAGCCATCGTCCGATCATCCTTGTAATAAGCCCTACATTCAGACAGTGTGAGTACAACGGGTCTGCAATGGTGCGCATGTTGTAGAGCATGTCAAAGGTCTCGATTGTAGTGCCGCACGATGCGGAAAGGTCAATGATAGCAGTAAGAAGCGCAGCCTCATCAAAGGATTTTTCGCCGGCACAGATTTTGCCAAAGGTATCCTTGATTTGATTTATACAAGTGATGTATTTGAGCTGGAAGCCTCGGAACTCTTCTGAGGCCTGAACACGCTGGATGTTGGTCACCATTTCATGTGCGCGGGTTTTGGGTACAGGTTTTACCTTGTCTCGCTTCGCTGTATTTTCGCCGGCTTGCGGTGCTGCTGCATCGAATGGGTTTTGAATTGAGATGCTGCCTACCTTATATAGCTTCATTTTGTTGATGAGCTGACGGGTGAGTGGTGTGCCGGGCAGTGCAAGTATCTGCCCCAGAGGGGTCTTTATCGGTTCTGCTGCCACCATACCAATCTGCGCATCTTTTATGCTGATTTTAATCATGAGTTACTCCAAAAATTTATTTTGATATTGTGTGTTTAGTACTATAAATACAAATTTAAGTATAATTGCCAAAATTATGAAAGTCAATAAAGAAGAAAGAATAATTGCATAAAATAGCTTATAAATAATGAATAGGGTATCGAAAATGGATTATTGATAAATCTGTATCGAAAATGATACTTGACATAT
>ERZ780167.3889-NODE-3889-length-10258-cov-3.675390_pt1 | contig 10258 bp, 8 predicted proteins | sample MGYA00510982_ERZ780167 | MGnify/ENA primary metagenome ERZ780167 (study PRJEB29588, sample SAMEA2146107) | human gut metagenome | biome: human gut; feature: human-associated habitat; material: faeces | place: Denmark | collected 2008/2010 ... | reverse complement strand
AATTCTTTTAATAAATTATCTGATTTATCCGTGTATTAGGTGCACGGATTTTTTTATTTTCGCATTTTAACTGTTTTATAAAATTACCCGAATAATAATATTCAATTGCTTTTTTTACCTGATTAAAACGGCATATTATAAGCAAAATAAATAGGAATCGACAATTATAACCGCAAAGCCGCATCGTCGGCTTGCTTCACGGTCGAAATTATTTTTGAGAGGTATAAAAATATGAAAAAGAGGAGGATATTAAGCTTTGCCGCCGCTTTGATATTTATAATCACGCTGCCGTTATCGGGAGTTAGTGCTGCGGATATTCCCCGCAGCGCCGAAGGCAAAACCGTTGTTCCGGGCGGACAATGCATCGGCATAGCGCTTTATATGGACGGAATAATGATAGTGGGCAGTCAGGAAATAAGGGGAGAAAACGGGCAAACGGCATATCCTGCAAGGGATGCGGGGCTTGAACCCGGAGATATTATAAAATCGGTAAACGGCACAAGAGTGTCAAATATAACGGAATTTGTGCTGCAAAGCGATCGTGCGGGGGAAGCTATCCGTCTTGATGTGGAGAGAGAGGGACAGATACGCCAAACCACCGTCAGGCCCGCATACGATTCATCGGACGGAAAATACAGGCTGGGGCTTTGGCTTAAGGACAGCACGGCGGGCATAGGAACCCTTACATTCTACGATCCCGCAAATTCCGGCTTTGCAGCGCTCGGACATGCCGTGTGCGAGAGTGAAACCGGCGTAATAATGCCTCTTGCAAGAGGAGAAGTGGTTAACTGTACCATAAACGAAATAGTAAAAGGACAAAGAGGCAAGCCGGGTGAGCTGCGCGGAGGCTTCCGTGCCGATGCCATTACGCTGGGCAAAATATGTACAAATACACAGTACGGAATTTACGGAACAATGCTGAAGGAGCCGCAGAATCCCAAATACAAAACCATACAGCTTGGCAGCCGCGAAGATGTACACACGGGGGAGGCAAAAATACTCACTACCATTGAAAGCGAAGTGCAGGAGTATTCAATAAAAATCGTAAAGGTAAACAGGCAGACGGAAAAAACGCAGAAAGGGATGGTTCTTCAGGTAACGGATCCCGTGCTGCTGCAAAAAACGGGAGGAATAGTGCAGGGGATGAGCGGCAGCCCGATAATTCAGGACGGCAAGCTGATAGGAGCGGTAACGCATGTTATGGTCAATGAACCTACAAAGGGCTACGGACTGTATGCCGATTGGATGATCGACGCTGCATGATAACGCGGCGGAAGCGTTCATGCCGAGTGCTGATCACAAAAACAATATTGACAAAAAATATTGCAGGCGCTATAATTAAAAACAAATGTTAAAAATATGCACAAAGTCGGTCTCGGTATGCGACCCGTAAGTAGAATACTGGCCGACAACGGCTTAATGATAAAAAGCGGAGGGACATTTATGCTCAAGCGCCTGCTTATATGCGGACATGAGGACAAATTTGCATCGGATCTGATAGCAACGGCGGTGCATAACGGCATTGCCGTAAGTCATTGCAGCGATATGCCGGCCGCGATGAACAAAATAAAGGTTTTTTTACCGGATGTCATCGTTTCAGATATTATTCTGCCCGGCGGGGACGGCATAGAGCTGCTCTGCGCCTGCGATGATATCCCCGTTGTGTTTGTGACCGGTTTTATAAATGATGCCGCGGTGCGGCTCAGCGTTGCATACGGAGCCGCATATCTCATGCAGGATATGTCGGGGGCCGGAACTGTTTTGCGGCGTATCTCCCAGCTGTGCTCAGGCAGAGAAAGAAGCCTGTCGCAGGAAGCAATTGCTCATCGCCGTACAGCCTGCGCAGCCCGGCTGCTGGAAAAATCGGGAATACGGCACGGAAGGCTGGGCTTTCGGTATGCGCAATGCGCCATTTTGGAAATGATGGTGCAGGACGGCACAGAACCCATGCAGAATGTCTATTCAAGAGTGGCGCTGCGCTTCGGAACAAAGGCCAATTGTGTGGAGAGGAGCATACGCAGTGCCGTAGAGGAGGCGTGGACAAACGGCGATGTTGCACAAGGTGAATACGGCCTTTGGAGCGTTGTGGATAAAGAAAGGGGCAAGCCCACAAATCGAGAATTTCTTACGGCGCTTTGTAAAAAGCTTAAAGCTGAGTATGCATAGTCCTTCTGTCGCAAATCGGTTTAGTTGAATGTTCGGTAAACACGGCTGCAGGTGTTTTAATAATGATTCCATATGGCTGTTATGTCTTCAAACTATAATCCCAAAAAATGTCCGTTGATTTATCCGTCAAAGGGCGTTTTCATATTATATCATTATAACGACAAAACGAAGCACGGTGCAAGCGAAGGTGTGGCTGATAATAAAGACAGCTTGATTATATTCAATCGGCGGCAAATATTATGCAAATAAGCACTTCATGGCAAGATGAAAGATGGCATTATGCAGATACGGCTTGCCGACATATTGCAGCCTTATTGCCGATGCTTCCGGCAGAATACGGCAAGCATATGTTCACATACGGGACGGTGCGGAGAGATTCCTCCGTGCCGTTTTGTTTATTTATCCGCATTTTTCCTTTCGCCGGCGCGGAAGGTGAGCGGAGTGACGCCTGTCTCTTTTTTGAACACGCGGCAAAAATAACTGTTATCCGGAAAACCGACTGCTTCGGCTATCTTTCTGACGGAGTTATCCGTTTCCGCCAGCAGCCGTTTAGCCTCGCAGAGCCGCCGCCTTTGTATATATTTGCCTATGCTCTCCCCGCGAACGCGGGAAAACAGATGGGAAAGATAGTACTTGTTTGCATAGCATTCCCGCGCCAGATCTTCAAGAGTTATTTCATGAGTATAGTGCAAGTCGATATAGTTGATAACGGTATCAAGAATTCGTCCCGAATCCAACAGGTTTTCGGCGTTTTCGGTTTTGTTGATAAGACGAAACAAATACATGAGAAGAGTGCGCGACATGTTCTGCGCGATTTCCATGTAGAACCGTTCCTTTCGTTCGAATTCCCGCAGCAGACTTGAGAATAACCGATCAAATATGCCGTACATATCTCCGGCGGGAAAAAAACAGCCGTAAGAGGACGGGAGCAGCCAGTTTGGCGGCAGATCGGTAATCTCCAGCTTGTCATAGGCAATGAAACACGCTTCCATCGGGTCGTCCATTCTGCTTCTTTCATAGTGAGAAATGCCCGCATTATAAATCAGAATATCGCCGCGGCTGAGCTCATGTTCGGATTCGCCGATTATAGCGGTGCCGTGCCCGTCGGTAATAAACACCATTTCAAAAAAATCATGTGCATGCGGTTCTTCGCGCCAACCTCCATGCTTGTCAAGTGAGCCGACATAAAGCAGGCGGGGCTTGAGCTTGAAAGAATAGTGTGCCTCCAGCAGGTAATGCTGTCGTTGAGCGCTGTTGTAACGGTGTTTAATTTTCATGACAATTCCTTTCGGGAACCCTGAAAGATTCCGTGGAAATATGGATAAAATCGCATCTTGTCTATTTATACATACTATATTTGATGCAAAAAGTCAATATATAAAAAGAAAAAAGTTAATAATTTCATCACAAATTAGGATTTTCTTGCGGTCAAAACACAACAAATTAGTCTCTTGTACTATTAATTTAAAATGATAAAATAGCAATAGAAGCAACAGACACGGAGAAATTTTGAAAAAATGACAACTCGGAAGGGGCGTGAATTCAAAGTGGGCGAAGTAGTCCTGAAAATGACCGACATTGATAAACGTTTTTCGGGCGTTCATGCCTTGCGGTCGGTCTGTTTTGAGCTTCGTGCCGGTGAGGTGCATGCGCTGATGGGAGAGAACGGCGCCGGAAAATCCACATTGATGAAAGTGCTTTGCGGAATTCACCAGCGGGATGCCGGAGAGATTGAGCTTTTCGGAAAACCGGTCAGCTTCTCCTCAATTGCGGAAGCACAGGCGGCAGGAATCAGCATGATTCATCAGGAGTTAAACATGATGGCTCACCTGACCGTGGCGCAGAACATATACATCGGACGCGAGCCGAAAAAGGGCGGTATATTTATTGACGATCGCAAGATGGTTCAGGATGCAAAGGCGCTGTTTAAGCGCATAGGCATTCGTATAGATCCGACGGTGCGTCTCGGTTCGCTTACGGTCGGTAAGCAGCAGATGGTGGAGATCGCCAAAGCAATTTCGCGGGATTCCAAACTGCTGATTCTTGACGAACCGACGGCGGCTCTGACCCAGCCGGAGGTAGAGGAACTGTTTGCAATCATGGATGACCTGCGCAAAAAGGGCATCGGCATGATTTACATTTCCCACCGTATGGACGAGATCGGGAGGATATCCGACCGTGTGACGGTGATGCGCGACGGCGAATATGTCGGCACGCTCAATACCAAAGATACCTCAAAGGACGAGATAGTGCAGATGATGGTCGGACGCGTGGTCTACGGCGGTCAGAAGGAAAAGAGTTTGGTTGCGCCGGATGCGTCGGTTGCGCTTGAGGTGCGGCACCTTAACAGCGGCAACACGCTGAAGGATATCAGCTTTACTCTCAAAAAGGGAGAGATTCTCGGCTTTGCCGGTTTGATGGGCGCCGGGCGCACCGAGCTTGCGCGTGCAATATTCGGTGCAGACAATTTCGATTCCGGCGAGGTGTTTATAAACGGCAAGCCGGTGCGGATTAAGTCACCGGAGGCGGCGGTCAAGCACGGTATCTGCTACCTCTCCGAGGATCGAAAACAGTACGGACTGATGCTTATCAAGTCCGTAGCGGAAAACACGGTTTTGGCTTCCCTTGACGATTACATCCATGCCGGATGGATTTCGGATGCGGAGATTCGCCGTTCTGCAGAGCAGGTTAACGCCACGCTGCGGACAAAAACCCCTTCAATGGATCAGACGGTTAAAAATCTGTCGGGCGGCAACCAGCAGAAGGTTATTGTGGCGCGCTGGCTGCTTAAAGACTGTGACATATTTATCTTTGATGAGCCTACCCGCGGCATCGATATTGGCGCAAAAAGCGAAATGTATGATCTGATGGCGCAGTTGGCAGCCGAAGGCAAATCCATCATCATGATCTCCTCTGAGCTTACTGAGATCCAGCGGCTCTCTGATCGCGTGGTGGTTATGTGCGAAGGCCGTGTAACGGCAGATCTGCCGATTGAGGGTCTGACGCAGGAAGAGATTATGAAATATGCAACTATGCGGGAATCCGCTTAAGACAGAAAAGCAGGAGGTCTGGATATGGAAAATCAAGTCAAGCTGACAGCGGCGCGAAGGATGCGGCGTCAATGCGTTCGGCTTCGAGAGACGGTCGCCACCAAAGGCAAGCAGAATATGATCATTGTCTTGGCACTTGTGGCGCTTATTGTCGTGTTCTACATTCTCAACCCGAATTTCTTAAAAACATATAACATAGTCAGTATGGCGCAAAGTCTTGCCCCTTATGCCGTTTTGGCTCTCGGTGTCACCTTTGTTATCGCTACGGGAGGTATCGACCTCTCGATCGGCACGGTATGCATTGCCTCATCGGTTATTGCAGGTCACATGTTTGAGAGAAACCTTATACCTCTGTGGGCGGTTATCCCGCTGATGATTGCGATGGGTGCTCTGTTCGGCTTGGTTAACGGTATTTTGGTTGCGAAGCTGAAGGTGCCGGCGTTTATCGCAACGCTCGGTACGATGATGCTCTCCCGCGGACTCAGTGCCATCATTGTGGCCGTGCCTAACATCTTCTATCCGACCGGCAGTTGGTTTAACAAGGTGTTTTCAAATTACAACAAGTTTCCCGTAGGACTGATTTGGGTATTAGGCTTGATGCTTCTGTGCATGTATCTTATGTATAAAAACCGTATCGGCCGGTATATCCTGGCAATAGGCAGCAACGAGGAGGCTACCCGCCTGTCAGGTATAAACACGGATAAATATAAGATGCTTGCCTATCTGTTCAGCGGCATTGGTGCCGGCGTAGCTGCGATTTTTTGGTCGGCTTCGTTTACTACCGTTGCGGCGGCAACAGGCAACGGTTATGAGCTTGATGCAATAGCCGGTGTATATATCGGCGGAACCAGTGCGGCGGGCGGTATCCTCGGTAGCCGGCTCCGTGATCGGCAGTGTTATGCTGGTTGTGATTCGCAGCGGTCTGAATTTTGTGCTGGCGCGCTTCAATCTCAACGTCAATGCGACCTATGTCACCTACGTATTGACCGGCATCATTGTGGTTGCTGCCGTGTTGATGGACATTGTGAAAAATAAGAAAGCCAGCCGTGTGAAGATAGAAACTCCGGCACAGGAAGCTAAACGGCACTATCGCGAGACCGTCGCCGACATTGAAAACCGCCTTGATGTAGCGTATTCTGACCCTGCGCTAACCGTTGAACAACGGAAAGTACAGATCGAAGCGCTGCGACAGGAAAAAGCGGCGGCAAAGACGGCATATGACGATACAAAGGCTAAAGCCGCAAAAGCGTAAGCGTAATTCAAGCAGATCCGACTCCCAAATGGGGGTCTGGCGAAGAACCAAAAAATTTTTTTAAGGAGGAACCCCGAATGAAATTGTTCAAAAAAGTCGCTATCTCTGTCCTGTGCATAGTTGCACTGCTGGTAACGTGCCTGGCAACGGGCTGCAAGCCTGCCGAAACGAGCAAGACCATCGCCGTTGTTGCAAAAGGCGAGTCCCATGCTTTTTGGCAGTCCGTTAAGGCCGGTGCGGTTGCTGCCGGCGAGAAATACGGGTACAAGGTAACGTTCCAGGGCCCTGCAAGCGAGTCCGCTAAGGATTTGCCATCTCAGAAGGAAATGGTAAGTACCGCGCTGAACAACAATCCGGCTGCCATAGTACTGGGAACCATTGGAGAAGGCTTTGTGGACAGCCTTACTCAGGCGTTTGACGAAAAGATTCCGGTTGTACAGTTTGACAGCGGTATATGGGCAAATGATATAGCCGCTCTGGACAAGGCTAACAAAAACCCGATTATCTCCTCTGTTGCAACGAGCAATGAATTGGCCGCCGGACTGGCTGCCGAAAAATTCTTTGAGGCCATCAAGAGTGATATTGCCGCTTCCGAGAGCAAATATGTCGTAGGCATCATTCAGCATGATGAGACCCAAACCGGCATTGACCGTGCAAACGGCTTTGAGAAGAAATTCAAAGAGCTGGCAGAGGCGGACAGCACCACGGCCGGCAAATATGAGATTGCCAAAGAAGTAAAGCCCGGCGATGCAGATCAGGCGTACAAGAGTGCTCTTGAAGCGCTGTACGAAAAGGGTGTCAAGGCTATCTTCATGAGCAATGAAGGTGTCGTTAAGCAGGTTTACGATGCAATCGGCGCAGCAGGCAACAAATACGATGAAATCAAGTTCTGCGGCTTTGACGCCGGCACAAAACAGATTCAGTGGATGAAAAAGACGACCGGACCGAAGCTGATCGGTGCTGTGGCGCAGGATTCCTATCAGATCGGCTATCAGGCCGTCGAGCAGGCCATCAATGCTGCCGAGGGTAAAAAAGTGACGGCAACCGTTTCCATCGCAGGTGCTTGGTGGAACAGCGAGAACGTTGATGAGATGGTGAAGAACAACCTCGTGTACGAGGGCTGATTTCAGCAATACAACAAATCAGTGCAATTAAGCCGACCGCGCCATGCGTCACCGTGTGGCGCGGTCGGCTCAAATTATACTTAAAAACAGAAGGCTGAAGCAATATTAGCTGAAAAATTCATTTAAAAGAGAGGATGATTTTAATGCTTTATCCAAAGATCGGTATCCGTCCCGCCATTGACGGCCGTTGGGGCGGTGTGCGCGAGGGACTGGAGCAGCAGACTATGGCAATGGCGAAAAGCGCCGCGACACTTATTACCGAAAATGTGCGTTACCCTGACGGAACGCCCGTGCAGTGCGTTATAGGCTGCACGACTATCGGCGGCGGTGCTGAAGCGGCACGTGTGGCGGATCAGTTCGCTACGGAAAATGTGGTTGCAACACTGACCGTAACCCCATGTTGGTGCTACGGCACAGAAACATTTGATATGGATCCGCATACCATCAAAGCGGTTTGGGGATTTAACGGAACCGAGCGCCCCGGCGCGGTATACTTGGCGGCTGTTCTGGCGGCACATGCACAACGCGGCCTGCCTGCCTTCTCCATCTACGGTCACGACGTACAGGATCGCGATGATACCGCGGTTCCGGCGGATGTAGCAGAAAAGATTCTGCGGTTTGCCCGCTGCGCAATTGCGGTCGGCTGGATGAAGAACAAGGCGTATGTCAACGTAGGCGCGGTCTCAATGGGTATAGCAGGCAGCTTCTGTGATGCCTCCGTTTTGCAGAAGTATTTCGGCATACGTGCTGAGTGGGTGGATGAGGTTGAGATTCTTCGCCGCATGCAGATCGGCATATATGACGCAGAAGAGTACGAAAAGGCACTTGCATGGGTCAAGGCGAATTGCCCTGAGGGCTTTGACAAAAACGCCGCCAAAACCTTTCCTTCGATTATTACAAAATCGAAGGCAGTTCCTCCCGATAAAGATTGGGAATTTATAGTTAAAATGACGCTTATTCTGCGGGATATACTCTACGGCAACCCAAAGCTTGCCGACATGGGCTGGCATGAGGAGGCACTGGGACGCAATGCGGTTGCCGGCGGCTTCCAGGGTCAGCGGCAGTGGACCGACTGGTTGCCGAATGCAGACTTCTCCGAGGCAATCCTGGCTTCCACATTTGACTGGAACGGTAAAAAAGCACCGACGCCTTTTGCCACCGAAAATGATACCTGCAACGGCATCGCAATGATGCTGGGCACGCTGGTCAGCCATACAGCACCCTGCTTCCATGATGTACGCACCTATTGGAGCCCCGAGGCGTGTGAGCGTGTGACGGGGCATCGTCCCGAAGGTGTTGCAGCCGATGGATTTATTCACCTCATCAACTCCGGCGCGACGGCGCTTGACGGCAGCGGTGCGGCGAAGAATGCCGCAGGTGAGGGCTGCATGAAACCGTTCTGGGAAATGACCGACAAAGATATATCCGCCTGTCTGAATGCAACCGACTGGTGTCGTGCCGACTATGAATATTTCCGCGGCGGCGGCTTCTCAAGCCACTTCCGCTGCCGTGCAGAGATGCCGACGACAATGCTGCGCTTCAATATTGTTGAAGGTATCGGTCCGGTGCTGCAAATTGCCGAAGGATATACCGCCGATCTGCCGGATGAGATTCATAAAACAATCGACACCCGTACCGATCCGACATGGCCGACGACATGGTTTTGCCCTCGTCTTACCGGAAAGGGTGCGTTCACGGATGTGTACAGCGTCATGGCCAACTGGGGCGCCAACCACGGCGTAACCGTTTACGGACATATCGGTGCAGATTTAATTACGCTTGCTTCAATGCTTCGTATTCCCGTTACCATGCATAACGTACCTGACGATAAGGTCACCCGTCCGCATACATGGGCGGCATTCGGCACAGAGAATACGCAGGCAGCCGATTATGCTGCATGCCGTGAGTACGGCCCGCTTTACGGCTGATCGGGAGGGAGCTTAATGCTGAAAAATCTATCACCGCTGCTCGCTCCGGAGCTGTTAAAGATCCTCTGTGAGATGGGACACGGCGACGAGATCGTGATTGCAGACGGTAATTTTCCCGCTGCGGCGCTGCACAACCGCGTCGTACGGCTGGATGCTCATGGCGGAGTAGAGGTTTTGCGCGCAATTATGTCGGTGTTGCCGCTGGACAACTATTCCGATCCGAACGCTATGCTTATGGAGGTCGTACCGGGCGATCCTGTCGAGACACCGATTTGGCATGAATACGCCACAGTGCTGCGCGCATCGGAAGGCGATGTTACACGCATAGGCCATATTGAACGGTTTGCGTTTTATGAACGTGCCCGACACGCTTATGCTGTCATTGCTACCGGAGAAACAGCGCTGTATGCCAATATAATTCTGAAGAAAGGTGTTATTCTTCCGAATGATTAGTTTTCTTCTTATTGCTCCGTTATGCCGCTAAGCGCCTTGATTTTTGCATTACGTGCGGTGAGCTTCAATTCGGGATGTTTTTCCGGGAGAAACATCATTTGCAGGATTGCTGCTTGGCATTTTACGCAGGAGAGCATATAAAGCAGTGGTTTATAGTCTTCAGGCCGGTAAAATACGCATTTATTTGCAATCTGATAAATGTCGGTGCTGTGCATGATAATGATAAATACCACCCGCATGCGGGTGGTATTTATTGTATACCGAAAACCCCGCCATAGTGGCGGG
>ERZ780167.3882-NODE-3882-length-10271-cov-2.576644_pt1 | contig 10271 bp, 11 predicted proteins | sample MGYA00510982_ERZ780167 | MGnify/ENA primary metagenome ERZ780167 (study PRJEB29588, sample SAMEA2146107) | human gut metagenome | biome: human gut; feature: human-associated habitat; material: faeces | place: Denmark | collected 2008/2010 ... | reverse complement strand
TGATAATTATTTCTGATATATCAACGCCGTTATAAATGGCATTAGGAATTATCGTTTTGAACATTTAGTTTTTCAATTAGTAAATATAAAGGAGGCTGTATCAATCAGGGTACAGTCTCCTTTATGAGTAATTTTTGTGTATAGACATGTATATTGATATAGTATATATGATATTTATTCGGGTATTATTCTTTTCCCCTTTTTGTTGATGTAGTACCATTCGTCACTATTCCAATAGTGGTATTCTCCGCCCGAACCCGGCACTTCTTTCATCGTTCCTTTTTCGGTTACTTTTGCCTTGCCATTTTTGAAAGGGAAGCCGAAAGCGAAACGGGGCTTAATAACTGTTTTTCCACTTTCATCCGCATATCCTATGCGCCCTCTTTGATCTACGATACGATACATCCCTTCGCTGACATAGTCGCTGCCGTTGTCACATTGAAACATGTTGTAGTGTTTTATAGAACTGCAACTGGATAAAACGATTATTGCAATTATTAGAATTTTACTCATAGCATAATTTTCAGGTTATTCTGTTCAAACAGACGACGTGAAGCACTCTGTGAACATTACGGAAAGATGAAACATCCCGGCAGAAAGCTTGCCAAAATAGTCCTTGTTGCCATCGCCCTGACCATTGCAAACTTTGCCCTGATGTTTCACTTCGGATTTATACATAGGGCATGACAAGACCTGCCACTACCGCCACTGCAATGACAACGGCATAGTAAACCACTATTGCTTTTTTCCAATATTGAGGACGCAAATCAAGTTCTTCCCGAATTTCCATTCTCCAATTAGCGGATTTGAACTGATAGCCAGAGGTACACCATGCTGCGACAACCGCACATCCGATTAGGAAGGTGATAATTATTTTCTGACTGTTGTTCGGTTCGCCTTTTAAAGAAAGCAATGCCACTAAAATTAGTGAGAGATAGGGAAGTTCGATTATTCCGCCAGCCCGGCGCTCCACCCAATTATGCACTCCTTTCCTTCGTAGCATATCGTAGGCAAGGATGTATGCTGTTTGATGTATCATTGCAATCAGGCGAAATAAATGAGGTCTTCTTGTTTGGGTTCTTCTCATACTTTTGCAATTTTAAAAATCCGTATCTTCCGTCCATTCCAAAGAATCCACTGGACAAAGTTCGGCATTTCTTACCTCGTACCACCCAGTCAGCAGTACCCTTATGCTGTCCGGTGTATATCCCTTGACCCATGTACATTCGACAAACTTGCGGCTGTCGTCTTGGATTTCATCAAAGGTGGCATGGTTCAATAGCCCTGCACGGAACTCTCCTCCCATATCTTCCTCCCTTACCTGCATGACATAAACCGGTTGCCCGTAGCCGGGATGTGCGACTGTCCTGGTTGATTAGATATTGCAAGGCTTCGCTGGGTACTTCCTGACGGGCTCCTACCGTGATATGCAGTGCAAGGTAATCCCTCCACCTTTGCGGAACTTCCGTCCGTGTGTCCTCCACTGGCTCCGCCTTGCGCCCATCTATCCGCATCAGTGTGCTTGGCAACAGGTACGCTTCGGCAATCATCAGAAAGCCGAGGGAGAACACGAAGAAGTAACATCTGAAGGGGCTGAACCTGCGTCCTTCATAGTGCTGCATGACCGCTTCCCTTCGTGAAAACGGGTATATCCAACCGCGCCATATACAGTGGAGGATTGCGACGCTTCCGGCTATCATGGCAACTGCAAACCATTCAAATACCGGGGAGTCGTAAAGGAAATGAGCGGTTGTAAAGAATATCGGCTCATAGATAAATATCATGATGCAAAGCATCAGCATGGACTCCCCGTCGGGGCGTCTTGGCTCGCCCTTGTAATGCCACCATGCCATTTCTCCCAACCAGAACAGATAGTCGAAGAAGTAGTATTTCCGTTTTTTGGATGACTGACCTCTCATGTGATTGTTGTCTTTTTAATAAGTCGTACAATATATAACCACTAAAATGATGATTAAAATGGTCATAAACACACCTTTCCAGAAACGGTATGTCCTTTCTCCGAGCGTGTTTACCAGTTCCCACCCGACGGAAGTACGGGGTTCCCAAGCCCATTTCCAGTTGAGTATAATGCCCAAAAGTACAAGCAGGAATACCCCGATAAATATCAGGAAGGCATATTCCGGATGTTCGCCCAGCCATTTGTCTATTTTCTCCGACACATTATCCATATCAAGGCACTATTTCATAAACGGTTCGTTCGTTGTTCCTGAAAATGGTCTGCTCAATTTGTTTTCCGACCTTCACGATACTGTCTATGTCTGCATTGACTTTCAGGCTAAGGACGGGAGCGTATTTCAGATGTCCGTAATCGACCGGAGTATTGTTATAGGTTGTTTCGACAATAGGATAATTATGTTCCTTTGCGAACTGTTTCAAGGTATCTATGTAGGGAAGCTGCTCTTTACCCATAGCTTCAAAATCAATGTAGAACTTTCCGTTTTCCTGCATGAAGTAGATGCAGTCTGTACCATTTCCGCAAATACCTGTAAAGTCAAACTGAGTCCGTCCGGCTTGTACGTTTCTCAATATTTCAGGCAGTTTGTCGATGGTAATGCGTGCGGCTCCCGGAACGGCAATCCCGACGCTTTGCAACTGGGAGGCTTGTTTGCCTGTATTTCTGCATCCTGAAGCTCCAAGAGCAAGCAGTCCTAATGCTAAAATCTTAGTATTCATGTGTAATATGATTTAATGTTATCCTTGCGTATCTTTTAATCGTCAAAAATTTCAAAAGGCATGGCTGACAGCATACCCTGCTAGCCATGCCAGCGTGTAAAATACATTTTTTTGTGGCACGTTTACCAGATGTATATATCCGTCTTCTTTCGTTCTTATTATGCTTCCCATGGAAAACGTACCCATGGTGAATTGGGCTTTGTGAGCATATCTTCGGCAAGTCCACCCATATTGCAATCTCCATTCCACATGGTGCGTCCCAACATATAGCTGTTGGCAAACTCTTTCCATGAACTGAACCCTGCGGATTTTGCCATGACATAGGCATGGTCAATACACTGCTGACATTCTTCCTGTGTCAAAAAACCTCTCTGTAAAGCTGCCCTTGCTACAAAGTTAAGTCTTCCTGCATCCCATGCCACAACTCCAAGGCGTGCAACATCATTCGAGGATGCAATGATTCCATTGTTGACTAAAATCTCGTATTGTGATTTTAGGTTGGAGAGTTGTTCTTGCGCCTTTTCAATCAACCCTTTTGCCCGTTCCATACCATCGGGAAGGTTTGCAAAATTAGGGTCATTCGCAATTTCATCCCGAATTATCTGCATCGCTTCATCATTATTTGAAGCGTTGTAGGCAGCAAAGACAAGTGGAAGGATATTTTGCGATGGGGTATTACTCAGATAATTCACTGTGTTTACGGCATCATCCCGGTCTTCAATTCCCCACCATTCTGACAGAATGATGGTAAGGCGAGATTCGTCAACATCCAGTTCCATATCATCTACATATCCTCCCTGTTGGTAGGCATATAATGCGCCAACGGCAATCTTTCGCACCTCATCAGCGTTGAGTGACGGATTTTCTTTTACACGGATTCCTTGTCGCACATGGCGGACAAGTTTAATGACTTTTCGAACTTTACTTATAATCAAGCAGGTAAAGAATACGACAAATACAACAGGAACGATGAATGTCATAATTCTCAGGTACACGGGCAACTGTGTAGGGTCCATTCCGAACAGACGGGCAAAATAATCGAAAAATTCCATATCTTAAGTATTTAAAACTATTGGTTGTAAAATCAATCAAGACATTGTTTTGAAGATGCTTTAATGGCTCTCATTGATATTCTTTGATGCCCACATCCCGATATCCTGCTTGCTCAATGCCGCAGCCATCAGGTCAGGGAATTTGTCAGGCGTACAGGCAAACGTGGGAACACCCAGACCGGCAAGATACTCGGCATTGCGCTTGTCGTAGCAGGGTGCCCCGTCATCGTTCAGCGCCGGAAGCACGATTAACTGCACACCGCTGGCCACGATGGAGGCGAAACGCTTGCGCATCTCTTTCTCGTCACCGCCTTCATAAAGGTCGGTCACCAGTACCAGCACGGTATCCTGCGGCCGTGTGATTACACCCTGACAGTAAGTCAGGGCTCTGGCTATGTCGGTTCCTCCGCCGAGCTGGACACCGAACAGCAGGTCAACCGGATCCTGCAGGTCATCGGTAAGGTCAACGACCGACGTGTCGAACACCACCATACGCGTGCTCACAGACGGCAGGGAGGCGGTGTAGAGGTCGTCAAATTGCTGCAGCAGCTGCGTCTGTCGGGTGCCGTCAGAGGTTCCCATCGAACCGCTCTGGTCGAGACAGAGAATGATGTCCTTCAGAGCCTTGCATTTTCTGCCGTAGCCTATCCTGACTTCCGGAATGACGGTCTTGTACTGGGGTTGGTAGTTCTTCAGGTTCTTTAGGATGGTCGTCTTCCAGTCTATCTCGTTGTAACGGGGATTGCGCCTTCTCGCCGAACGGTTCAAAGCACCGGTGACAGCTTGTTGTGTAGGGGAGGAGAGTTTTCGCAGCAGGTCATCCACGACCTTGCGTACAACCTGACGGGCCATGTCCTTGTTCTTTTCGGGAATGGCCCTGCCGAGTGACATCAGTGTAGCCACCAAATGCACGTCAGGGACAACCGTTGCCAGCATCTCCTTCTCGGTAAGCAGCGAGTCGATATGCAGACGCTTGATGGCATCCCTTTGGATGACCTGCACAACGGTCTGCGGGAAAAACTCCCGGATATCACCTAGCCAGCGGCTTACCTTCGGGGCCGACGAGCCGAGTCCGCCTCGGCGGTCACTGTCATAGACGGCTTCCAGCGAACTGTCAAGGCGCTGTTCCTCCACCGTCAGCGTTACGCCCGTCCCGTCAGCAGCGTTTCCGCCAAGAGCCATGCGCCATCTTTTCAAATATTCTGTTTCCATGTTCTGTTCCTTATTTTATCCGATTCCCAGAAGTCTGCTAAGCAGAGGTATCACCTTGGATGCATCCCCGTCATTGCAGAAATGTTCTCCAATGGCGGTTCCGGTATCGGTTCCATTCAATTCGAATCCTTTGGCCTTCTCGCCGAGCTTGCGTCGCTCGGCCGTAGTGAAATTGCTGAATGTGCGTCTGATCACCGGCAGCAGTTCTATGAAATTCGCGTCGCTCAGGCTGCAGAGCCAGCCGTTCACGAGCTGCCACAGGTTGTCGTCCAGCAGCAGTACTGAACCTGATGCACGCAGAAATCCCTCAAACCAGTATGCCATGTCAGAAGGTGCATTGCCCACCGATGAATAGAAGCTCAAGGTGTCACGCATCTCTTCACGCGATATCCTGCCCTTGTCGTAGAGTATGCGTGCCGCATATCCGGAGAGCAGCGGATGCGCTCCCGATGAATGGCGGATCTGCTGTACGAACCCATACCACATGCCGTTCAGCTCTTCGTCATCAAGCGTGGAGACGGCGTAATCGGTAGCCGACAGGTGTTCAAGAAGTTCTCCGGCTGCCTCTTCGTCGATGTTGATGCAGATGAGCAGACCTCCTGCGAGGATACGTGCCACCATAGCCCGGAGCATGTTGCCCACCTTGCTGAAATCCAGATTGCGGACATCGCCGTAACGAACGATGTTCACCAGGTCAGGAACTGCTTCCATCATCTCCACAATGTCTGTGGATGCTGCCGACAGACGGTCAAGACGGATGGTCATCGCTTCCACAAGCCCCGGAAGGTTGGTCGGAATGACCCGGTCAAGAAGTCCCGTCAGTTCGGGAATTCTGGTGATTCCGGTCATGCGGTCGGAGACGTACTTCTGCACGGCTTCCTCCACCGTATTGCCCCAGACCGCCCGTTCTATGATGCAGACAATCTGTTCCGGTCTGTGGTAAAGGCTCCATTTTTCCTTGAATGTACCCTTGCCGCTTGCGCTTTCAGGTTTGGCCCAGTCTACGTCAAGCAGGGCCAGGCGGTGGAAGAACAGGCTGCGATCCAGGTCGGTCTCCTTGCGCAGGTCAAGTGTCATCTCCTTTATTTCTGCCGTGGAGGGGACGCGCAGTCGTTTCTGCAGCCGCTCCACGTCAATCAGGAGAGGGACTTTGGGTACCGCTTCCGGCACTTTGCCCAGCCGATTGCCCACGATGAGCGATTCCCGGACGAGCTGCAGCAGCATGTCGTCCCCGAAGCCCATAACAGTGGTTACCGCCTCGTTGTATTCCTCCAACGTCGGAGTGGGCAGTCCACGTAACGCGGCTGTCGTCTGCGCTAGACGAACGGTCTCAATGACGTGGGCCACCGAAATGTCCATATCCTTCTTCCTCAGAAGGGCCGCTATACGGCTGACCCACCAGGTGCCGTCATCTTCCGGATGATGCCACAGGTAATGGTACCATCCCGGAGCGTCTATACCAGCCCCGTAACCGCTGCGGAACGTAAGCCTGTCATACGTCCACGGGATCCATGTGCATTCCGCCTTTACCTTCGGGAGCCCTTTCAGCAGTTCGTTGTCGTCCTTCACCTTTGGCATATTCTCCAGTGCCGGGACATGCCATGCCCCGCAGATGACGGCGATGCGTTCGAAAGGTTCCTTCTGTGCCGCCCGTATCATGCGGCGCATCCACGCTTCACGGACAAGGTCCCTGCGGGAGGTGTGTTCCGGGAGGGCTTCTCGGAGTGCGGTCACAGCTTCTTTGACGGCCTCGAAGATGCCGTTGCCGTCCCTGCGCTGTTCTATGTTCATGTTCCACCACGATTCACCGTCGGGATAGCCGGCAGCTTCTGCCAGCAGGTCAAACGGGTCACTTGGGTGTTTAACGGCTTCATCATCCGTTTCTGCAGGTTCGCTGCCATCCTTCCTTTCCGCTTCAAAGGCAAGGGAGTGGGCAAGCGGGAGATCGAAGAAACGTAAAGCAACATTCTCCCGGAGCGCATAGCGCAAAGCCTGCCATTCCGGCGAGAAGTCGGCAAACGGATAGAATACGGCATTCTGCGGCGCATCGGGCTGATAGCCGAGCAGGGCTACCGGCGGTTCCATCTGTCCGTCGGCAATAAACGGCATGAGGGCTTCCGCTTCCATCGGTCCCTCAAGCAGGATAAGGTCAGGACGGATACGTTCCAACTCCTCCACGATGTTCCGACAGGAGCCAGGTCCGTGATGACGTATTCCTAATAGATGAATGTCTTTCATATTAGTCGATACCTAAATACATCAATCAAATCATGTCTCTCGAAGCTCTATAGATGTCTTTCCAGCCGTCGCGGTTTTTGACCACTGTTTCCATGTATTCCTGCCAAACCACTTTGTCCTGTACCGGGTCTTTCACCACGGCACCGAGGATACCTGAAACGAGGTCTTCGGCATGTATCTGTCCGTCGCCGAAATAGCCGGCCATAGCAAGGCCGTTGTTCACCACGGATATAGCTTCTGCAGTACTCAGTGTGCCGCTCGGACTCTTGAGCTTCGTCTTGCCGTCACCGGTGGCTCCCTGACGCAGTTCACGGAAAATGGTGACAACACGGCGGATTTCATCAAGGGCCGGTTTCTCTGCCGGCAGCTGCATCACTTTCTCGAAACTCTCCACGCGGCGGCGTACAATGTCAACTTCTTCTTCAAGCGTGTCGGGCAATGGGAGGATGACCGTGTTGAAACGGCGTTTCAGTGCGCTCGAAAGGTCGTTCACGCCCTTGTCCCTGTTGTTGGCCGTGGCTATGATGTTGAATCCGCGGATGGCCTGTACCTCTTTGTTCAGTTCGGGAATGGGCAGAGTCTTTTCGGAAAGGATGGTGATGAGCGTATCCTGCACGTCCGATCCGATGCGTGTAAGTTCCTCGATGCGCCCTGTTTTACCTTCCTGCATGGCCTTCATGATGGGTGTCTGCACCAAGGCTCCTTCACTCGGCCCCTCGGCGAGAAGACGGGCATAGTTCCAGCCGTAGCGGATGGCTTCTTCTCCCGTTCCAGCGGTTCCCTGTACTATCAGCGTTGAATCGCCGGATATGGCTGCCGCCATGTGCTCACTGACCCAGCTCTTGGCCGTACCGGGAAGGCCGTACAGAAGCAGCGCCCGGTCGGTGACAAGGGTGGCCACAGCAATCTCCATCAGTCGGCGGTTGCCTATATATTTCGGTGAAACTTCGAAACCGTTCTTCAGTGTTCCACCCATGAGGTAGGTGACTACGGATTGGGGTGACATCTCCCAGTTTTCAGGAATCGGGTTGGTCTCGTTCTTTTTCAGTTCATGAAGTTCTTCTGCGAACTGTTGCTCGGCATGTTGTCTCAGTAAAGTGCTCATATATGTATCAGTTTTTATTCGTTGAACAAAGTGTTTATTTCAGATTTCAAATCCATGAATTCAAGCATTTTTGAGCAGAATTCGTTCATGGACGGCGATGCCTGTGCAGAAGCATTGGCTTTGGCTTCAACCAGACTTCTGAGTTCGGCTGGTATGTGCAGGGCCAGCTGTTCTGCCAGATAGGCGGCATAATACAGGTATTCCTCTTTCAAGATCTGGGTCAGGACGTTGCGTGAGAATTTGGGTCCCCACACTTCATCAATGTTTCCGTACCATGAATCGGGGATATAACCGAGATTCCGGACCGAGTCCGGCCAGCTTATTTCTTCCCGTTGTGAAGGAGTAAGTAGTGCCACGAGTTCCGGCTTGCGCAAATAGGAAGGGTCTTCCTTCAGGGTGTGGAAAGCCCAGAGCCCGTCCGAGAAGTTGAGTATCGGGTCTTCCAACTCCAGGAACTTCCTGAAAGGAGGATGCTTGGCGAATTTTCTCGCTGCCTCTTCCTTTCCGCAGCCATATACCTCGCACCAGAAGCTCAACGGCACCCGTTCGGCGAGTTGCCTCAGGATGAATTCGGAATCGCTCTCTTTCTTGTTGGAACTTACCTCGGACAGCCCCATGGCCTTCATCTCCGGGGTGTATCCGATCTCGTCGTATGACCATCCGGTAAGCATGTTGTGCCTGATATGTCCGCGCAGAAGTTCGCAGCAGCGCGTCACCATGGCTGAATCGGGAATCATGCACAGAAGTTGCCGTGCCGTTTCCTTGACCATAGAGCTACGGTCCGACTCCAGCACTTCCTGTATGAAAGGTTCGTCGGTCTTGCTGATGTTTGTCCGGAGACATTCAAGCAGTTCGTTGCGCTGGTTAGCCGGTTCGCTTTTCCAGTCTTTCCGCAGCAGTTCGAGGGCTGCGGCAGGATCCTGCTGCCTGAATCTGGCAAGCATCTCCTTACGCTCGCCGTGGGTGGCCGTATCCCAGGAATCGGTCTTTTCGCATTCCTCTCCGGCAAGGCCCATTTGCTTGGTCAGCCATAAGCCTCTATTCCCGACGAGATTTTTCAGCAGCCTTCGTTCTTCAAACCGCAACGGGTTGTTGCGGTCATAGGCACGCCGGATAAGCAGCTGGAGGTATTCGGGTGAAATGATTTTTCCCGATCCCTGTGCCAGACGGTAGGCGTAGGCCAGCATATAGCGTGTGCTGTGGAGTCTGGAAAAGAGTTGGCTCCGGTCCTTGTCGAAATACGGCAGTTCCTCTTCTGGAGCTGTTTCCACGGGGACAATGCCTTCCGCTCCGGTCGGTTCCCATCCGGCACGCCTGTAGGCGAAGGCGGGTGCGGCTGTCATATACAGGAACGCTTCCGTGTCTTCGGCTTTCTCGCGGATTCCGTCTACCAGCATCTGAAGGGACTCGGGAAAGGCTCCGGGAGCGCATTCACGGTTGGCTGTTCCAAGCAGTGCAGCCTGTATGATAGGTTCAGTTACGTTCATCTCTCCAAGTATGATATTCTTTGTTGTACCAAATGGATTTCAGTTCCCATATATCCCCGTTTACAAGGATCAGCGCTGCGAACAGATTGCCGCCGGTAATGGCGAGGATGTCGATGAAGGTTTCCTCGGGCATCGCCACACAGACGGCATTGCCCGCGTTGTCCAGCAACGTGTAGTCTTTCCCGTTACGGGCGACCCTTACGTCATCCACAAGCAGGGGGACATCCTCGGAAAACGGATTCGTCAGCATGGCCGTGCGGTACACCGCGGCAGCCTGCTTCAGGTCAGGGCTGCACGCCGGCACAAAGTTTTCTTCCGCGAGTACGGACTCCCGGAACAATGTACGTCGGCATGTCCCCGTACCGTTGTAAAAGCATAGCGCCCCTTTATAGACACTGCCCGGGATCCAGCTCTCGGTGGAAAAGGCACCGGCAACGGAGACCAGGAGGAGCATCGGCAATATTAAACAAAAATGCACCGATA
>ERZ780167.3869-NODE-3869-length-10291-cov-6.549531_pt1 | contig 10291 bp, 9 predicted proteins | sample MGYA00510982_ERZ780167 | MGnify/ENA primary metagenome ERZ780167 (study PRJEB29588, sample SAMEA2146107) | human gut metagenome | biome: human gut; feature: human-associated habitat; material: faeces | place: Denmark | collected 2008/2010 ... | reverse complement strand
TGGTCCCGGCCTCAATATCCGCCAGCCAGCCGGTATATACGCCGATCTGACCCACCAGGCCGCAGGTGCCCATGCCGCTGGACACCGCCGCACCGTTCATCTCCATGCGGAAGATACAGGTGGCGATGGGGCCGGTGATGGCGGAGGCCAGAGTGGGAGGGATCCAAATACGGGGGTTGCGGACAATGTTGCCCATTTGCAGCATACTGGTGCCCAGGCCCTGGGCGGCCAGACCGCCCCAGCGATTTTCCCGGAAGCTCATAACGGCGAAGCCCACCATCTGGGCGCAGCAGCCCGCTACGGCGGCACCTCCGGCCAGACCCGTGAGGCCCAGGGCGGCGCAGATGGCAGCGGAGGAAATGGGGAGCGTCAGGGCGATGCCGATGACCACAGAGACGATGATGCCCATGAAGAAGGGCTGCAGCTCCGTGGCCCACATGATGGCCTTGCCCACGGCGCTGGCAGCGGTGCCAATGGGGGCGGCGATCAGGGCCGCTGCGCCGATACCGCTGAGAATGGTGACAATAGGTGTCACCAAAATGTCGATTTTCGTCTCTTTACTGACGGCCTTGCCGATCTCCGCGGCAATGATGGCTACGAACAGCACCGCCAAGGGCCCCCCGGCTCCGCCCATGGCATTGGTGGCAAAGCCCACGGGAATGAGGGAAAAGAGGACCATGGGCGGGGCATTCAGCGCCTGCCCGATGGCCACGGCCATACCCGGGCCCACCATGGCCGAGCACAGGCCGCCGATGGTGTAGCCCACCGCGCCGTCGCCCTTACCCAGGGTGACGATGATGTCCGTTAAAAATCCGATATGGAGCTGGGTGCCCAGCGTGTTGAGAATGGTGCCCACCAGCAGCGTGCAGAACAGGCCCTGGGCCATGGCGCTCATGGCGTCGATGAAATAGCGCTTGGGGGAGAAAACAATGTCCTTGCGGCGCAGGAAGGCCGATACCTTTTCCATAAGTACACCTCGAATAAAAACAGAGTAGTCAGGTGTCTTGACACCGGACTACTCCATTATATAGATTTTTTTGGTTTTGTCAATCCTCCAGGAGCATTCTCTTGCTGCGCAGCACCGCCAGCACCCGGGTAAAGGCATCTTCACCGGGGGCCGAGAGCCGATGGGCATGGATGCCGTCGGTTAAAAGGCTCAGGGGCTGGGCGCCGTTTTCCTGCATTTTGCGCACGAATTCGTCCACATCGTAGCGGCAGGAGAGCTGCAGGGGAGCGGTGATCTCGCCGTAGACCGGGTGCTCCACCGTCACATCCAGCACGGTGCAGCCGCCGTCTACCATGGCATAGAGCTCCTCTTGGGTCTGATGAGGGGTGTGCTGGCAGACCACCTGGCGCACCAGGCCCTCCTCCGGGGGGATCAGGTAGCCTCGGGAGGTGGACACGATCTGCACGCCGCCGGCCCGCAGCAGGGCCACATCCCCCACAATTACCTGCCGGCTCACGCCCAGAAGGCCCGCCAGGGCTGTGGCACTGAGAGGGGATTTTCCCCTTTGCAGATGGGATAAAATGGCGTTTCGCCGCTCTTGGGCTGTCATAGTAAAGCTCCTTTCGGTGCAGTTTGGGCGCGGGCGGGGCGTCAAGGACGCCGCCCCCTACACAGTCACACTATTATACTATATCCAAAACTGCGATACAATAGAGGCCTCAAGAAAAAGTCACAGCGCCGCCTGCTGCAGATGGCGGAACCGACGCGCGCCCAGAAGCTCCAGCACCGGGGGCAGCAGGCACAGGGCCGCCCAGGCCGCGTAGAACAGGCAGGACATGGGCGTAATGGGCATCATCACCACCTGGGGGGCAAAGCGGATCATGGTCTGGTCCAGCAGCAGGGCCATCAGCAGCACGCATATCAGCGAGCAAAGACCGATGACAAAGGAGCGGTCCCGGCCATCGAAGCGGTACAGCGAGTAAGCGGTGCGGCCCCGGAGGGAGCAGCCCCGGCAGCGCATGGAGTCGGAGGTGGTCACGATCCCCTCAATGAGCCAGGTGAGGAGGATGCTGCCCCGGCGGAGGGCGTTGCGCATTCTTTGGAAGATATTTCCCTGGCCCTTTCCCCGGCCGATACCCCGCTGGGCCAGCTCAATGCGCTGACGCTGTTTGTTCAGCCGGGGAACCGTGCGCAGGAGGATGGATAAATACAGGGACAGATGGGGGGACACGCGGCCCAGAAGATAGACGATCTTATCCGTGGTGAACACCGCGTGGACGCAGCCCATCCACAGCACCGCCGCCACACAGACCATGGCCCAGGTGCCGCCGCAGAGAAAGGACTCCAGAGTCACCTGGTTGCCGATGAAGTTCACCCCCAGCACGGTGAGGCCGAAGTGGTGGTACGACCCGTACCACAGGGCATACAGCAGAGCAAGGGGCAGCAGCCCCAGCCCCGGAATCAGGGCCCGGAGGCCCCGGAGCTTCAGCAGGTACAGAAAGGCGCACACATAGCTGAGGCACAGAAAAACCGGCTGGCGGAACAGGATGGTCCCCGTAAGCACCGCCGTGAAATACAGGAGATTGATGGCCGGATGATAGCGTGCAAATTCCATGGCGTCAGGGCTCCATCATGCCGTATTTGATCTGGATGCGGCGCAGACGGTCCAGCAGAGGCTTTCCGAACAGGAGCATGGTCAGGGCCACCGCCGAGCCGTGGACGCAGTTCACGGGCACACCCGCCAGATAGATGGCCAGAGGGGAGGAGGCGCTGAATCCGGCCATGAAGAAGGTGGAGGTGTCCAGCAGGGGCCCTACCACCAGGAGGATGCACAAAAAGCCGAATACCGTCAGACCCAGGATGTCCCGCCAGCCGCCGTCACGCCAGGCCCGGGGGGATTTTTTCAGAATGCCGCACAGGGCGAACAGACCCGCCAGCATCCCGCCGATGCCGTAGGCAAACATCTGCCACGGGGTCCAGGGCCCCTGGCCGAAGATGAAGTTGCTGGCAAAGCCGCTGATGGCTCCGCAGAGAAAGCCCGCCTCCGGGCCGAAGGCAATGCCCGTGAGCATGACGATGGCCAGCATGGGCTTAAAGTGGGGCACAAAGCCGAAGGCTGCCCGGCTGGCTACCGCCAGGGCGCACAGCACCGCCAGGAGCACCAGCTCCCGGGCCTGGGGCTTGCGGCTTTCAAAGTGCAGGAAGAAGGCGGCAATGGTCAGGACGATGATGGTCAGGCCCGAGAGATAAAAGCTCTGCTTCAGCCGGGTAAACAGCACCACCGCCAGGGGTACCAGAAGCACCATAATGGCCAGGCTCAGCCAAAAGCGCCAGTTTGTTTTTCGCGTGTTCATGTTAAATCGTTCTCCTTCATCAGGGACACCACATCCTCCGCCGTCACCGCCTGGGGGAACAGGTGGCGGCTCATGCGGTTGGCCGCGGTGGTGTAGAAGCTGTTTTGGGCAAAGAAACGCCGGGGGGTGTTGGTGGTGAGAAGCTGGCCGTCAAAAAACATGGAGACGCTGCTTGCGTACTCTGCGCAGAACTCCACATCGTGACTGACCATGACGATGGTCACGCCCTGCTCCGCCATAAGGCGATGCAAAAGCCCCGCCAGCTGGCGCTTGAAGAAGCTGTCCAGGCCCTTGGTGGGCTCGTCCAAAAGCAGCAGCTTCGGCTCCGTCAGCAGGACCTTGGCCAGGGCGGAGCGCTGCTGCTCGCCGCCGGAGAGGTCGTAGGGATGATGGTCCAGCAGGGCGGTGATGTCGCAAAGCCGGGCCATGTCCTCAATGCGCCGTGCCTTATCCGGGCAGGAGGCGGGGAGCATCTCCTCCAGGTCCTCCCGGACGGTTTTCTTTACGAACAGACACTGGGGATCTTGGGGCAGCATGGCCAGCTTTCCGTGGAAAAGGTCTTTACACTTGGCCGTGTCCTGCCCGTCTACACGGACCTTGCCCCGGTAGGGCCTGCAGATGCCGCAGATAGCCTTGAGGGTGGTGGATTTGCCGGTCCCGTTGCCGCCTACGATGGAAAAGAGCGTCCCCTTGGGTACCCGGAAGCTGACGCCCTTGAGAATGTCAGGGCTGTCCTTTTCATAGCGATACCATATTTCCTTCACCTCCAGGGCCGGGTCCTTGATCTCCTCCGGCAGCTCCGGCTGGGGGGGCAGGGTGTCGCGCACTTCCTTCCCGACGGCCTTTTCCGTAAGCCAGCTGCGGCCCTCCCGCACCGTCAGGGGGGAGGCGGCGCCGGTCTCGCCCGCGCCGTAGAAAATGCGTACCGGGGCGGGCATGGCGGTGAACATATCGCTCTTTTGGGTGTAGAGGAGCTGGCCCACCTTTTTGGGCGCGTCGTCAGCCAAAATCCGTCCGTTTTCCATGACCACGCAGCGGTCGGCGGCGTGGAAGATGTCTTCCAGGCGATGCTCGGTGATAAGCACGGTGGTGCCCAGCTCCCGGTTGATTTTCTTCACGGTGTTGAGAAAGTCCGAGGCGGCAATGGGGTCAAGTTGGCTGGTGGGCTCGTCCAGGATCAGAACCTTGGGCTGCATGGCCATGATAGAGGCCAGGTTCAGCAGCTGCTTCTGCCCGCCGGAAAGCTCCGCCACGTCCCGGTGAAACCAACCCTGGATGCCGAAATAGCTGGCCATCTCCGCCACACGCAGGCGCATCGTTTTCTGGTCGCAGCCCAGGCTCTCCAGGCCGAAGGCCAGCTCGTGCCAGACCTTATCGGTAACGATCTGACTGTCCGGGTTTTGCATGACGAAGCCGATTTCCGAGGACTGCTTGCGCAGGTCCGCCCGGTCCAGGGGCGCACCGTCGTAGAGGATGGTCCCCTCCCGGTTTCCGTGGGGGGTGAGGACGGTTTTCAGGTGCCGCAGGAGGGTGGTTTTGCCGCTGCCGGACTTACCGCACAGGGCAATATATTCCCCCTGCTCCACTTGCAGGGAGACACCCCGCAGAGAGGGATGCTCCGGGTCTGTGGGGTAGGAAAAGGTCAGATTTTCGATCGCAAACTGTGCCATAGGATAGCCTCCCGAATGGAATAAAAGGTGGGGATCAGTAATAAAACGGCGTAGGCCGCCAGGCCCAAAACAGGCCGAAAACCCCTGACCGGGGCCAGGGAAAGGGCCGGGAAAAAGACCGCCCGGGCGCTGCCGCCGGCAGCGGCATAAACGGTGGCGGCCAGGGCTGCCAGGATAAGGGCGGCAATCAGCCGGTCCCGGCCGGTGAAGCGGTAGATTTGAAAGGTGGTGCGTCTGCCCTCGGCGCCGTAGCCCCGGCAGCGCATGGAGTCGGCGGTGACGACGCTGCCCTCCAGGGCCCAGCCGGAGAGGGCCGTCAGCACATCCATGCCGCCCTGAATTTTCTCTTTCCGGGTTCCGGCGGCGCTGCGGCCGATGCACTTGCGGGCCCCGGCGATTTGCCTGCCCTTGCGCCAGTAGCCGGGGATCAGGCGCAGGACCATCACCAGCACCAGGGAGATGGAGGGGATCACCGCGCCGAAAAGACTGGTGAATTTATCGGAGGTCATGACAATGCCGCCGCAGAGAAACCACAGGCTCACCGCCGCAAACATGAGCCCCGAGCAGAGGCCGTAGCACAGGGCCTGCCAGGTATAGGGGCGGCCAAAGAGGGTGAATAGGACGGTGTCCCCCAGGGTGTTGAAAATCGGGTTTACCGCCGCTACCAGCACCAGCACCAGCAGCAAAAAGCCCAGGGTCTTACCGCAGCGGCTCCGGCGCAGGGCAGCGTAGTAAGCTCCGCCGCACACCAGAGACACCAACAGATATGCCGGGTGGAACAGCACCACCGTCAGCACGATGGCCGCTGCAAAAAACAGGAAATTCACCGCCGGGTGGCAGCGGGAAAACACATCATACTCCTGCAGAGCCATCGCCTCCTTTGCTTATAAATTTGCAGGTATGGGGATTACCCCATAAAGTCGGGAGCGCCCACATCGGTGCCCAGGCCCTTGCAGGTGTAGGTCCACACAATGGTGTCACCGGCCTCCAGCTTGTAGCTGGAGCAGCCGTAGTTGGGGAACCAGCCGTTGACCTTGTACATCCAGCCGGACTGCTGGCCGCAGTCAAACTCATACAGGTTGTTGATGCCCTCGACATAGTAGCTGCCGTACATGGGCGTGTAGCTATACTCGATTTGAATGCCCCGCGCATCGCAGATGCGCTTGAGTACATCGAACACGGTCTCCCCCTCGGTAAAGGTGACGGTGGTGGTGGGGAGGATGGTGCCGTTGTCGGGCACATAGACATCCAGACCCGGCCTCAGATCCTGCATATTATTAAGAATGGTATCACAGCGGATCTCAATGGTGCAGGAGTAGGTGGGCTTTTCCGCGGGCTTGGTCGTTTCGTCGGGCTTCGCGGAGCTGTCGGGTTCGGGTGTAGTGTCGGTGGATTCATCCGCCTCGGGCTGGGTGGGCTCGGAGGTAGCATTGCGGCTATCCAGTACGGACTTCACCTCGTCGGCATGGCAGACCATGTCCTCCTGACTGTCCAAAATGCACTCCAGGGCAAAGGAGCTGAGGGCCTTGAGATCCAGATCCTGTACGGAGAGCTCTGTACCCACATAGCTGCCGGTCTTTCCGGCGTCAAAGGTGTTGGTCCCGTCGCTGACAGAGCCGCCCAGCACATACAGGGTCTCCGACCCCGTGCGGACGGTACACACCAGCACGGCGCTCCGGAGCTTGGCGCTGTGGGCGCCGTAGTGCAGGGTCACAGCGGCATCGCCGGCCTGACAGAAGGCCTCGCCCGTCACCAGGCGCATCTGCATATCCTCCGGCTTCGCGGAGAGGATCTCCAGCTTGGCGCCCTGAGAGAGCGTCAGGCTGCAATCCCCGACCTTGGCGGACACATAGCCGCTGGTAACGGAGACGGTGTCCCCCTTACGGAGCCGGGTCTCACCGGTGATCTCCGAGGCGATACCGCCGCGGGTGAGATTGGACAGGCCCTTTTGCACTGTGGCGGTGATGGCGGTGGCCTCGCCCTCCGGGGCGGGCTTATCGAACCAGCCCAGATGCCGCCCGGCGAAAAACACGGCCAGGGCCGCGATGACGGCGATGGCGGCGATCATCAGAATGTTATAAAGGGTTTTCTTTTTCAGTTTCATTTTTTCTCCTCTCCGGGGCAATAGAAAAAGCCCCCAAAGCGGGGGCGTAGTATTTCCGTATCGACCGCGGGGCATCCCCCAAGAGCCGCGGGCCGCCTGAACTGGGGAATGTATTCCGGCTCCGAACGCCCGATGCCAAAGCCTTCTCGGAGCTGCGCCCCAATGGCGATGGCGGCCTATGTCCGTCTACGGCGGCTTGGTACCGCTGGGATTGTCCCATTCCGTTCCGTCAGTTCTAAACAAGTATTATAGCATAGTTCATTCCGGGGCGCAACCGTCAATCTTCGGGCTCTTCCGGGTTTTTCCGGGCTTTTTCGTGGTGGCGGCATACGCCCCGGTAAATCAGCAGACCCACCAGGGACAGAAGCAGCGTTCCGCCGAACACCAGGGCCGCAAAAAGGTAGCTTTTTCCACCCAGGGCGCTGCCGCCTACGGTGGAGGTGAGTACCGAGGGAAGCCGCCCTGCGGTACACAGCAGCAGCCAGGTGCCCCAGCGGAGGTCCGTGAGCCCGGCGAAGTAGCACAGCAGGTCCTTGGGGGTGCCGGGGATGGTGAAAATGAGCCAAAAGAGGAAGTTGCGCTTGGGGGAGCTTTTGAGAAAATGCAGCTTATCCAGCTTCTCCGGCGGGAAAAAGATCTCCACTATGGGCTGACCCAGGCGGCGCACCAGCCAAAAGACGGCAACGCTGCCTAAAAACAGACCCAGCATACACAGAATGCTGCCCCATACGCCGCCGAAGGCATAGCCGCCGCAAATCTCCAGGGGCTCTCCGGGGATGATGGCCACCACCACCTGGAGCATACACATGCCCACATACACGGCCTTGCCCCACAGCCCCAGACCGGCGATCCACTGGCGGAACAGCTCCGGCTCCTTGGCAAAGCGCACCATGGGGCGGCCAACGAACCAAAACACCGCCAGGGACAGGAGAATAAAGAGGACCAGGGTGGCCAGGGCGGCGGCTTTTTTCTGTTTTTGGGTGAGGGTGGGCTTGTTAGGCATAGTTGCCTCCTTGCGGCTTTTTCAAACGGTTTTCCTTAGTATACCATGGATTACCACAGAAATATAAATATTTCGTGAATAAATTGGGAAATTCATGTCACATTTCCGGGGCTGGAAACATTTTATTTGACAAATGCCAGACAATCTTATTATAATACCATCGGTTGACAAGGGCAAACACGCCTGCCAGCGCGCCTTTGCGGCGCTTTTTGCCCTTCTCACCTTGGCGGGCGCCAGCCCGCCTGCGGCTCAAAAGCCGAAAATCGCTCGGAAATCCATCGCTGGCAGGTGCGAAGCAGTTTTGCCGCGCAGAAATGTGTCCAGACAAGGAAAGACCCGCAGGGAATACTTGTCGTATTTCCAAGGGGCTTGACGCGGTATGGGCGTATTTCTGCCCGTCAAAACCATGTCTGCCCTTGTCAACCGATGGTAAATATTAAAGCTTAATGATTCCGGCGTCCGCCAGCTTTTGCATACTCAAAAGGATGCCCAGCTTGCCGTGAAACCAGGTGAGACCGCCCTGGAAGTAGACCGCGTAGGGAGGGCGGATGGGCCCGTCGGCGGAAAGCTCAATGGAGCTGCCCTGGACGAAGGCTCCGGCGGCCATAATGACCTCGCTCTCATAGCCGGGCATAGCCCAGGGCTCCGGGGTCACATAGCTGTCCACGGCGGCGGCGGACTGGATACCCTTGCAGAAGGCCACCATGGCCTCCTTGCTGCCCAGCTCCACGGCCTGAATGATGTCGTGTCGACTCTCGGCAGAGCTGGGCACCACCCGGAAGCCCAGCTTTTCGTAGCAGGCGGCGGCAAATACAGCGCTCTTCACCGCCGAGGCCACCACCGTGGGCGAGAGGAACAGCCCCTGGTAAAAGGCGGGCATCAGCCCCAGATTTGCGCCCACCTCCTGCCCAAGGCCCGGGGCGCTGAGCCGGTACGCGCAGCGGTCCACGCATTCCCTCTTGCCGCAGATGTAGCCGCCGATGGGGGCCAGGCCGCCCCCGGGATTTTTAATGAGGCTCCCTACGATCATGTCCGCCCCCAGGTCTGAGGGCTCCTGCATCTCCACAAACTCGCCGTAGCAGTTATCCACCATGCAGAGTACATCGGGCTTGCATTTCTTGCAAAATGCGATCAGCTCCCCGATCTGTTCCACGGAAAAGGTGGGTCTTGTGGCATACCCCTTAGAGCGCTGGATGGTGATGAGCTTGGTTTTTTCCGTAATGGCCCGGCGGATGCCCTCGTAGTCAAAGGTGCCGTCAGGCAGCAGCTCTACCTCCCGGTAGCTTACGCCGTACTCTGCCAGGGAGCAGGGGGAGGGCCGGATGCCGATGACCTCCTCCAGTGTGTCGTAGGGCCGCCCCACAGGGCTTAAAAGCTCGTCCCCGGGCCGCAGATTGGCGCTGAGGGCCACGGTGAGGGCATGGGTGCCGCAGGTGATCTGGGGCCGCACCAGGGCCGCCTCCGTGTGAAAGCAGTCGGCGTAAACTCGCTCCAGGTTGTCTCGGCCCTCGTCGTCGTAGCCGTAGCCGGTGGTGGCGGCGAAATGGGTGGCGTTGACCCGGTTTTTCTGCATGGCGGCAAGCACCTTGCACTGGTTGTACTCCGCCACCGCGTCGATCTCCCGGAACCGCTCCGTAAGCCCTCCGAGAATACTCTCGCCAAATTCATAAACGGCCTGGGAGACCCCCAACTGCCGATACATTTCGTTCATCATGATTCACTGTCCTCCGTGTTTTGCAGAATTTCCTGGGCCACCCGGTCCAATACCTCCGGCCGGGAGACCACCAATCCCTGGCTCTCGCTGCCCAAAATCAGCAGCGTGTCCCCGGGCCGAATATGAAAGAACTCCCGGGCCTCCTTGGGGATCACGATTTGACCCCGGTCGCCCACCTTGGCGGTGCCGAATACCCGCCGGGTAGGGGCCCGGCCCAAAATATGCTTGCCCTGGGGCATGACCTCACCTCACAAAAATCATCTTTTTCATATTTGTGTGACAGATGGCAGTATACCACACCTATCGAAAAATGCAACCCCCTTTTCCGGGGAAAAGCCGCCTATTCCCAAGAATATGGGCCTCAAACTATATTCCTCCTGCCATAGCGAAGCCATATCACCCCGCCCACCGCACACCGAATAAAACATCCGTAGGGGCCGATGATCCTGTTGCGGTGCCCAAAATTTCTGCGCTGCCTTACGGCGGACGCTGGAAATTTT
>ERZ780167.3866-NODE-3866-length-10303-cov-2.215359_pt1 | contig 10303 bp, 11 predicted proteins | sample MGYA00510982_ERZ780167 | MGnify/ENA primary metagenome ERZ780167 (study PRJEB29588, sample SAMEA2146107) | human gut metagenome | biome: human gut; feature: human-associated habitat; material: faeces | place: Denmark | collected 2008/2010 ... | reverse complement strand
ACAGTTTGCTTCTGATCTCTTTTACCGGTTGATCAAATTCAAGGCCTATCATGAGTCCTTCTCCTCGTACTTCTTTGATCTGAGGAATCTTTTTTAATTCATTGATCAGGTAGTTACCTGTATTGGCCGCATTTTCTACTAAATTTTCTTTTTTCATAATATCGAGTACGGCTATTGCGGCGGCACAACCGAGATGATTTCCTCCGAAAGTCGTTCCCAACATCCCGTATGCCGGAGTGAACATGGGGCTTATCAGTACGCCGCCGATCGGGAAACCGTTTCCCATCCCTTTTGCCATAGTTATGAGATCGGCTTTTATTCCGGCATATTGATGTGCGAAAAATTTACCACTTCGTCCGTATCCCGATTGTATTTCGTCAAGAATAAGGACTACACTGTTTTGAGTACATACTTCCCGGAGTTGTTGCATGAAATCGATTTTGGGAACTTGTATTCCTCCGATTCCTTGTATTCCTTCGATAATAACCGCACACACATCGCCTTTGGCTATTTCTGTTTTTACGGAGTCGATGTCATTTAGGTTCAGGTAACTGACTTCGAATGTATCGTTGATAGGTGCAACGATTTTAGGGTTGTCCGTTACTTTTACCGCTGCCGACGTACGTCCGTGGAAAGCTTTTTTGAAAGCGATGACTTTCTTTTTTCCTGTGTGGAAAGAGGCAAGTTTGAGAGCATTTTCGTTTGCTTCTGCACCGGAATTGATCAGAAACAGCGAATAATCGTCGTATCCTGATTGCTTTCCCAGCTTATCTGCCAATTCTATTTGCAAACTGTTGATTACCGAGTTTGAATAAAATATAAGTTTTTGAGCCTGTTCGGTAAGTTTTTGAGTATAATAGGGATGAGTGTGCCCGACCGAGATGACGGCATGTCCGCCATATAAATCGAGGTATTCATTCCCTTTCGAGTCATATGTATAACAACCTTTTCCCTTGACTATTTCTATATCGAAAAGAGGATAAACATCGAATAGTTTCATAGTGAATTTTTTTTATTATGTTAAAATGCCGAAGGTTTAAGTCTCAGACCAACGGTTTCTTCCAATCCGAAAAGTAGATTCATGTTGTGTACGGCTTGTCCGGATGCGCCTTTCAGAAGGTTGTCGATCAAAGAGGCAATCAGCAATTTGTTTCCGAATTTTTCTAAATAAAGCAAACATTTGTTTGTGTTTACGACTTGTTTCAGATCGGGATTCTTATCGGTGATGAACACGAAAGAATGATCGTCATAATATTCTTCGTAAATTCGTTTTATTTCATTGAGTTCTACCGGGCAGTCCGTATAAAGAGTGGCGAAAATTCCCCTTGAGAAATTTCCCCGTACCGGAATGAAGTTCAAGTCGGTATCAAAACTGTTTTGAAGTTGTCTCAGACTTTGTTTTATTTCTGCCAGATGTTGATGTGTAAAAGGTTTATAGATGGAGATATTGTCATTTCTCCAACTGAAATGAGATGTTGCCGAAGGTTTTTGTCCGGCACCTGTCGATCCGGTTATCGCATGGATATGTACAGGATTGTTAAGCAGCAGGTTTTTTGCCAGTGGGAGCAGAGCCAGTTGTATGGCGGTAGCGAAACATCCCGGATTGGCAACTCGATTGCACCGGATTATTCGTTTACGGTTTAGTTCAGGAAGACCGTAGATAAAATCATGTTCGGGAGATTCTATCCGGAAATCCATAGAGAGATCTATTATTTTTAATTTTTCGGGAAGGGAATGAGTTTCCATGAATTTTTTTGTGTCTCCGTGTGCTGTACAGAAAAATAACACATCGATTTGATCCAATGGAAGCTCGGCGGTAAAAGTCAGGTTTGTTTCGCCGAAAAGTCCTGAATGAACATCCGTAATTTTATTCCCGGCATTACTGCTGCTGTTGACAAACTCGATCTCAACGTCCGGATGATTTATCAATAAACGAATTAATTCTCCGGCTGTGTAGCCTGCTCCGCCTATAATTCCTGCTTTTATCATATTATATTATTGGAATAAAGCAGAAAAAGATAAATCCTTTTCTGCTTTTGGTTTATTAAAAATTTACTTTTTGTTTTTGTTCAATACCGAATGGTAAATTTTCATTTGGTTACCCAAGATTTTGGTGAATCCTTTTACGTCATCAGCTGTCCATGCCTTGTTTACTTCTCCATATTCCCCGAAATCGGATTTCATGAGATCGAAGTCGCTTTCGACACCTACCAAGACATAGCGGTACGGTTTCAGGTCGATGATAACTCGGCCGGTGACATTTTGTTGGGAGCTTTGTAGAAAAGCTTCCATATCCCGCATTACAGGATCGAGGTATTGGGCTTCATGCAAAAACATCCCGTACCATGTCCCGATTTGATCTTTCCAGTATTGCTGCCATTTGGTAAGAGTATGTTTCTCGAGCATTTTGTGGGCGTTGATGATTACCATCGGAGCTGCAGCTTCGAAACCTACACGTCCTTTGATACCTATGATCGTATCGCCGATGTGCATATCTCGCCCGATTGCGTATTTTTCAGTAATTTTTTCGATAGCTTGTATTGCCGCGACTTTGTCATCATATTTTTCTCCGTTGACTGCAGCGATTTCTCCTTCTTTGAAATCTATTGTTAAAGTTTCTTCGCCTTTTGCAATCATTTGGCAGGGATATGCCGATTCGGGAAGAGTCTGGTTACTTTTCAACGTCTCTTTTCCTCCGATACTCGTTCCCCATAATCCTTTGTTGATGGAATATTCCATTTTTTTGAAGTCGGCTTCATATCCGTGTTTTTTCAGATAATCTATTTCATATTCGCGGGTGAGAGTCATGTCTCGTGTCGGAGTAAGTATTTTTATTTCAGGAGCTAATATTTGGAACGTAAGGTCGAAGCGAACTTGATCGTTTCCTGCACCGGTACTACCGTGAGCGACATAATCTGCTCCGATCTTTTTGGCGTAATTGATAATGGCGATTGCCTGAAAAATACGTTCCGAACTGACGGAGATAGGATATGTTCCGTTTCTGAGAACATTTCCGAATATCATGTATTTGATACTTTTATCGTAATATTCTTGTGTTATATCGAGAGAGGCATGTTCGGTCGCTCCTAATTTGTAGGCGCGTTCTTCTATCGATTTCAGTTCTTCTTTACTGAACCCTCCGGTATTTGCGATTGCCGTATATAGTTCGTAGCCGCAGTCTTCTGTCAGATATTTTGCGCAGAAAGATGTGTCTAATCCTCCGCTGAATGCTAAAACAACTTTTTCTTTTTTCATATCGAGAGTATTTATATTAAATGTAATTATTTATTTTCAGAATGGTGTTCTTCGGCATGCGGGTCGAAGAGCATTCCCGTACACAGGCACATTCTGCGGTTTGTCCGTTGCAATATGTCATAGTTTACACAGCTTTGGCATCCTTTCCAAAAAGCTTCATCATCTGTAAGTTCGGAGAATGTTACCGGACGATATCCTAATTCTGAGTTGATTTTCATTACTGCCAGTCCGGTTGTAAGTCCGAAAATTTTTGCATCCGGAAAACGAGATCGGGAAAGTTCGAATGCTTTTCTTTTGATCCGTTTGGCCAGTCCGTGTCCTCGATATGCCTCTACGACGATAAGTCCTGAATTGGCTACAAACTGTTTGTTACTCCAGCTTTCGATATAGCAAAACCCCGCAAATTTATCTCCGTCGAGGGCGATAATGGCTTTCCCTTCAAGCATTTTTTGTTTTACGTATTCCGGTGACCGTTTTGCGATTCCGGTACCTCTGACTTTTGCTGCTTTCTCGATTGTATCGAGAATTGTTTCTACATACGACAAGTGCTTTTCGCTTGCTACAATTACTTCAATTGTATCTTCCATTTTCTTTTGTTCTTTGGTCTGTTTTTAAGTAGAATAAACAGGCGCATCGGGTCATTTTAATATGTTAATATAATATCTCTTTTATTCTCCGTCAATAGAAGGAATTATGGTTTTTAGAGTTTCCAATACTTGCGGCCGGGTAATCCCTTCGCGTAAGATTAACAATATCGTATCATCTCCGGCAATTGTTCCCAATATTTCTTCAGCAGAGTGAGTGTCTATGTCCCAAGCTATTCCGCTGGCATAACCCGGACGTGTTTTAATAACCGCCAATTGTCCGGAGAATTCGATGGAAAGAAAACCGGATACCGGGCCTGCATAGTGCTGTTGATTTTTTGCATTGGCCAATCTGCCGATTCCTGCGGTTTCGGGCATAACGTAAAGGTAACCTCCGTCTTTGCCTGCGACTTTAGCGATTTGCAGCTGTTTTAAATCTCTGGAAAGAGTCGCTTGAGTGAGATTGAAACCTCTTTCTGTGAGTTGCTTTAGTAAATCTTCCTGACTACTGATTTTGTATGAAATGATAATTTCTTTAATAGCCTGTAGCCTATCGACTTTATTTTTCATAAGATTATTCCTTTTTTGAAAGTCTGTTTTAAAGTATCTTTCCTTTTATTTCGTCTGTTTTCAAGATTCGTATTTCGTTTCTTACCGTGTTTTTATGCTTTTAGAAAACACAAAATGCACCGAAATAAGTCTCGGAACAGTATCTGATAAAATTTGAAATAGTCTATATTGAAAGCAATAATTTATTTCTTTGTATAATTATGCTATATTCGGATGCAAATGTAAGAAATGTTTTGTTATTGCATAAAACTTGAATTTTTTTTGAATAAATTCATCATTTTATCGTTTTATACAAAAAATATTCTGTTGTATGAGTTGTGTAATTGAATATTTTTGCGAAAAAATGCAAATGGTCTTGTCGGGGGAAGTCGTGCGATTCTTAAATTGAAATGAAAATCGAATGTGTATGGTTTTTGGAAAAATGATATAGAAAAGCTACTTGGGATTTAGAGAATTTTTTTGTTTGGCTGTTGATATTTTTGTCATAAAATCCGTCCGGACTCTTGATCTCAAAACGGCCTATTTTTCCATTCCATGAAAAGTTCTTCTTCTCCGGTATGTGTTTCGCGTCCCGGGTCGATTTCATAAAAGGCGTTCCCCATAGATCGGGAAACGCTTTTTGTTTTGTATCTACATCCGAGACGTAAGAGAAAAAGCTATCAGACATTAAAATCCGATAGCTTTTAGATTCTTTTTATAAACATGCAATTGTAAGACCGGGTGTCGCTTTTTTGCAATACTTAGCAGTTGTTTCCCTATACCGTGCAATTGCATGTGTTCGGAAACGAAAATTCCTGCAATATAGTTATCGATAAGACCGATGAATCCTATAACCTTTTTATTTTGGTCTGCAACATATATTTCGGCCTCGGATAGTGCCGATTTTACTTCGTTGAAATTCTCGTACCAATAGTATTCAGGAATGAAAGCGTGCGCTTTCAGGTTGGTGTATAACCATAGTTGCATGACATCTTCGATGTCTTTTGCTTTCATTTTCCTTATTTGCATGAGTCTTTTATCGAACTGAATTTTTTATTTTTTGTATTTCATAGCTTCGGGAACTAATTTCTTTAAATTTGCTATTCGAGAGGCATCAGACGGATGGGTGCTTAAAAATTCGGGGGTGGAAGATCCTTGAGTTGCCATTCTTTCCCAGAATGCAGGCGCTTTCTCGGGATTATAGCCGGCCATTGCCATAAAAATGAGACCCATGCGGTCGCTCTCGGATTCTTGCTTACGGGAGTAGGGCAGCATAACACCTACTTGTGTCCCGACGCCGTATATTTGATTTGCCAAAGCTTGCGCTGCATCCGACTTGTTTTGCATCAGGGTGTTTAACGCTACTCCGCCATATTGAACGAGCATTTGCTGGCTGATTCGTTCGCTGCTGTGTTTGGCGACGGCATGAGCGATCTCATGTCCGAGAACGACAGCCAATCCGTCATCATCGAGAGTGTACGGAAGTATGCCGGTATTTACAACCACTTTCCCTCCGGGCATGCAAAAAGCATTCGGTGTATTATCGTTAACCAGTACAAATTGCCAATTATAAGAAGCTGCATCGGCAGTCATACCGTTGTTTCGCAAGAAACTCATGACGGCATTTGCAATGCGTTGTCCGACACGTGCGACTTGTAGTGTCTTCATATAGTCTGTTGACACTTTTGCTGTTTTCATGTAATCCGAGAAACTTTGATTACTTAATGCAAGAACCTCTTGATCAGAGACAAGATTGAGTTGTCTTCGACCGGTCAGCGGTACGCTGCTGCATCCGAGCATTATAAAGAAGATAAACGATATGGCGATTTTTTTCATGAGTCGGAATTATTCTAAAGATAAAAGATCATTTATTTCCGGAATGGCGGAATAGGCTGTTTGATCACAAGTGCATGGAACTATCGAGATATAACCGTGAGTAAGTGCCCATTCGTCAGTATCTTCATTCTCGGGTTCTAAATTCATAAAACGGCCGGTCAGCCAATAGTAATCTTTCCCGTGCGGATCGATACGGTGGTCGTATTCTTCGGTCCAGTAGCCTTGAGCCTGGCGGCAGATGCGTGCACTTTTCGGACGAGGAATTGCCGGAATATTGATGTTTAAACAGACCGAAGGCGGAAGCCCTTTTTTCAAGACTTTTTTACAACTTTCCCTTACGATTTCCCGGCAGGGCGAAAAATCTGCATCCGGTTCGTGGCTGGTAAGAGAAAAACCGATAGAGGGGATTCCGATTATACAGCCTTCCAGAGCAGCTCCCATCGTTCCCGAGTAAACGATGCTGACGCCAGAGTTCGAACCGTGATTGATTCCGGATAATAAAAGGTCAGGCCGGCGGTCGAACAGTTGATTCATAGAAAGTTTTACACAATCAACTGGCGTACCGTTTGTCCGGTAAAAAGATATGTTCCTGTAATGTTCGATCAAATTGAGCCTTAGAGGAATGCCGACAGATAGTGCGCTCGATTGGCCGGAACGGGGACTATCCGGTGCTACGACTACGATGTCGCCCAAATCTTCTATCATTTTTACCAGTTCGTGAACGCCTTTTGCTTCTATTCCGTCATCATTCGTTACTAAAATAAGCGGTCTTTTTTCTGTGACTGGGACTTTCATATATATTTTAATTGTCAGGTTCTTTGTATGCAAATGTACAAAATAAACATTTTTCAGACCGCTTTTTTTAACGTGTAGTTTATTCGAGTGCTAAATTAATTGAAAGGCACAGTAGTATCCGTCAAATTTATTTATCTTTGTCACGATGAGTGAGCACTTTACGTATATTCGGAATCTTATTGATGTTATTAACAATAAAGCCGACTTATCAACAATCGGGACATTTTTTTGCGTGCTGATAAATAGCAGAACATAAAAAACGGTTACTTTGCTCCCGATAAAATTTTGTGTTATGGGTAAAGTTATTGCTATTGCCAATCAAAAGGGAGGAGTGGGGAAAACCACTACTTCGATCAATTTGGCCGCATCATTAGCCGCGTTGGACAAAAAAGTTCTCGTGATCGATGCCGACCCACAGGCAAATGCTTCTTCAGGACTCGGGGTAGATCCTCGTACGGTTTCTGTATCGATTTATGAATGTCTGATCGGCGGAAATTCTTTGCGTGAGGCGATTGTCGGATCTTGTGTTTCAGGATTGGACATCGTGTGTTCGAGAATCGATCTTGTCGGTGCAGAATTGGAACTCTTGAATGTAGAAAACCGGGAGCGAGTGTTGTCACGGTTACTGGATGAGGTCAAGCGGGAATATGATTATGTTTTGATAGACTGCTCTCCGTCGTTGGGTTTGATAACTGTCAATTCTTTAACCGCTGCGGATTCGGTTATTATTCCGGTTCAGGCCGAATATTTTGCGTTGGAAGGAATCAGTAAATTATTGAACACAATTAAGATTATCAAATCCAAATTGAATCCGGCTTTGGAAATAGAGGGCTTTTTGCTGACTATGTACGATGCTCGGCTGAGACTTGCCAATCAAATTTATGAAGAGCTGAAAAAGCATTTCAGGGATATGGTGTTTACTACCGTTATTCAGCGGAATATCCGGTTGAGCGAAGCTCCCAGTCATGGGATTCCGGCGATATTGTACGATCCGGATTCTCGCGGAAGTATTAACCACATGCAACTGGCAAAAGAGTTGATCGAAAGAGAGAGTTGATTTTATAAGATAAACCTGTCTTGCCCGGCAGGTATAAAAGGGCGACATACTATGGCTACATTTAAAAGAAACGCTTTGGGGCGTGGACTCGACGCACTTATTACGATGGATGAGGTGAAAACGGAAGGGTCTTCGTCGATAAATGAAATAGAAATTTCAAAAATAAGGCCGAATCCGGATCAACCCAGACGGGAATTTGATCAGGAAGCGTTATCGGAACTGGCTACATCTATTCGAGAATTGGGTATTATACAGCCGATATCTTTACGTCAGATATCAGACGGAACTTATCAGATCATTGCCGGGGAGCGTCGTTACAGGGCTTCTATCATGGCCGGCCTTAAAACTATTCCGGCTTATGTGCGTACAGCAGAGGATGAGACGATGATGGAGATGGCGTTGATAGAAAATATTCAACGGGAAGATTTGAATTCTATCGAAATCGCATTGACGTTTCAGAAATTGATCGAACAGTATAATCTGACTCAAGAACGGTTGAGCGACCGGGTAGGTAAGAAAAGGACGACTATCGCTAATTATCTGCGTTTGTTGAAACTGCCGGCTGAAATTCAAATGGGGCTGAAGAACAAATTGCTGGATATGGGACATGCGCGGGCTTTGCTGTCGATTGATGACCCTGCACTTCAGTTGAAAGTGTATGAATTGATACAAGAGAACGGTTATTCTGTGCGTAAAGTCGAAGAAATCGTGAAAAGTCTTTCCGAAGGACATTCAATAGAAGAAGCGAAAAAGCCGAAAGTCCCTTCTCGTCCTACTTCACGCGAAGAATATGATATTCTGAAAAAATACAATCCGGAGATTCCCATTCAGACAAATATGTCTGGTTTTACAAAAGTTCAGTTTACTTGTAATGATGAAGGAAAAGGAAGGATTAGTATTCCTTTTAAAAATGAAGAGGAGTTGGAACGTTTGATCGCTATCTTTGATAAACTGAAATAGTATTTTGACAGGGATATATTACATATACAGACATAAAATACTGGGGATCTTTTTTATTATATGTCTTTTAATTCCGGTGTCGGTTGTCCCGGTATCGGCTCAAATACAGACGGAAGTTTCTACCGGAAAAGATTCTCTTTCATCGGTACAGAGGGGTCTATCGATGTTGTCGATACTACCGGATTGGAGGTCGACCGTAGAGATAGTGTCGTGTTCAACCCCGATCCGATGAAAGCCGTTTGGTTATCGGCATTAGTCCCGGGTCTGGGACAGATTTATAATCGGAGATATTGGAAATTGCCGATTGTAATAGGCGGGTTTATGGGATTAACGTATGCCGTCTCATGGAATGGCCGATATTATAGCGATTATTCTCAGGCATATCGGGATGTTATGGATAGTGATCCGACTACCGATAGTTATATAAATTTTCTTCCATATAACCGTAGGAATGATAAAGAATGGATCGAATCGAATACCGAGTGGCTGAAAAGTGCGATGAAACGGAAGAAGGATTTTTACCGTCGTAATCGGGATTTATGTATTATATCTATGATCGGGGTTTATGTCGTGGCCATGATCGATGCTTATGTCGATGCTCAATTATATCATTTTGACATTACGCCTGATGTTTCGATGCATTTGCTTCCGGCTGTAATGGAGCCTACGCCATTTTCGAGTACCTCATTGGGGTTGCAATGTGCGATAACTTTTTAAAAAAATGAATTGATTATGCAGAAAATAGTGCTTATATTTCTTTTTTCGGTTTTGCTATTCCCTGTTTGGGGAACGATAGATGAATCTCAGAAAATCAAAACAGCTAAAGATACGATTTCAGATCAGGAAATCGTTTTGCCGGAAAGCCTTGAAGCTGATGTCGATAGTCTTCTGTCCAGTTGGTTTTTAAAGAAATATGCCATAATCGATGAAAATTGCATAAAAAGCAGTGTTAATATAGATTATCCGGATTCTGTTTATATTCAGCGTTTGGCGGCTTTACCTACTGTTATAGAAATGCCGTATAATCAGGTTGTAAAAAGTTATATAACTCTTTATACCGAGAAGCGTCGTGAATTGGTAGAAACGATGATTGGTCTGAGTGCCTATTATTTTCCTATTTTCGAACAAGCTCTTGAAAAAGCCGGATTGCCTCTTGAATTGAAATATCTGCCGATCATCGAATCGGCTTTGCGTCCGGATGCTGTTTCCCGTGCAGGAGCTACCGGGTTATGGCAGTTTATGATCGGTACGGCAAAGCCTTTAGGTC
>ERZ780167.3852-NODE-3852-length-10323-cov-3.584437_pt1 | contig 10323 bp, 16 predicted proteins | sample MGYA00510982_ERZ780167 | MGnify/ENA primary metagenome ERZ780167 (study PRJEB29588, sample SAMEA2146107) | human gut metagenome | biome: human gut; feature: human-associated habitat; material: faeces | place: Denmark | collected 2008/2010 ... | reverse complement strand
CTGCCCTCCCGGACGCTGTCGGCGCTGATGGCCCGGAAGGGGCGCACCGCCCAGCCGTGCTGCCCGTTGTAGTCCCATTCCTCATTGCGGAACAGGATGCCGACCGTTTTCCCCGTCAGGCTGGTTTCGTTCCAGTCCCACGTATAGCCGGGATTGCTCCGTTCCACCGCCGTCACAAAGCCCTTGAAGCTGCTCTTGGTCATTTCGTCCTTCTCGCTGCCGTCGTCCAGTGGCAGCCAGACGCGCAGCAGGCCGCGCCACTTCTTGTCCGCGTTGACGTTGGCGTTAAAGTCCTTCTGGAAAAATCCGGCGTGTTCTCCCTCGGTGATGTCGAACAGTAGGCACAGCTGCGGGCCGTAGTTCGTGTCCTGTACGCGGACTTGCTTCGCCTTGCACACATACGCGCCCAGCGGCAGCTTAGGCCGGTCGGAAAAGGCTTGTACGGAATCCCAGTTGTTAGGCTTGCGAATCATGGTTTTCAGTCTCCTTTTTATTCATTTCGTAGTAATCTCGAATCGCGGTGTCCACCGCTTTCAGGTCGTTTTCCATGGTGGGCGGCAGCATTTCCATGGGGCTTTTGCAAGTGGTGTACCCGTTGCTTTGCGTCTGGAAGAAATGCCCCCGCTCGTTCGCCTCGCACAGCAGTACGATGGAAAACAGCCCTTCTAGCGTCAGCTGGCTGTCCAGCATTTTCCCCAGCGTCTTTGCCTTGATCTTGCCCGTGTTGCCGTCCTGCTCCGTGTGCTGCAGGAAGTACACGATCACGTCCGGGGCCGTCTGCTGAATGACGAACTGCACCAGATCGTAAAAGTGCAATGCCATGTCCGTATACTTGCCGTACCCGCTCTCTTTGGCCTTGGCAAAGGATTCGAAGCACATCAGATATTGCGCGTCGTCGATCACGTAGGCCTTGCGGGTGCCCTTGGCAATGACGTGCTTGATGGCGTTATAGTCGGACGTGTTCACGCTTGGCAGCTTCTTCCGAAAGGGAAGGGGCTTGCCCGCCACGTTGAAAATGCCGACTTCTTCCGGCGAAAAGTTGCGCAGACTGGCGCTTTTGCCGCTGCCGCTTTCGCCTAAGATCAGAACTGGAACGCCCATCCTGTATCACTCCTGTGCTATTTGATATTGATATTCAGCTTTTCAGCCACCGCCGCGCCGGGAATCTCTTCCCCGGCTTTCAGCGCCTTTTTGACCTCGGTTTTGTCGATCTCCGGTTCCCTGATCCGCAGCAGCTCCGGGCGGTTGACCACGGCCCACGTGCGCAGCGTTCCTTCGTCGGCGATCTCCACCGCCTCCGATCTGCGGAAGCTGACAGCGCATTTTTCGGTGGCGAATTTTGCGCCTTGAAGGGCCTTTCCCAGCCATTCTTTCAGACCCTTCGCCTTATTCGCAGCCGCCTTTTCGCGGGCCTCAAACGCCTGTTTTTCGGCCTTAAAGGCCGCCGCGTCGGCTTCAAGGTTCTTGACCCATAGGGCCACGTTTTCCAGCTTGGCTTTCCGCTCCATTTGCAGCGCGTCCAGCCGTTCCCCGTCGATGATCTCGCCGGTTTCCTGATCGATGCAGGACATGATTTCCTCGTCGATCTGCCATAATGTTGCCATCTCTGTTTTTCTCCTTTTATTTTCTTAGGTTGCAGCAGTCGTCTTTGTTGTAGTTGACATTTTCCCGGAAATACTCGTAGTGCTCTTGGACGTACTCGCCGACGCTGACTTCCCGGAAACCGGTGATCCCGTTCACCAGCTCGATCTTGCGTTCCAGCGGAAGATGCCAGTACCCGCCGTATTTCAACGAATACTCCGAATAGTCAATGTCGAACCAGCCGCGCACCCAATGGTTGACTTTCAGAAACTCGATCAGAATCTTGTCACACTGGATTGCATTGACGCGGTCAATGTCCACATACTGCGGAACGTAGGGGGACATCCGGACGGACACGTCATACCCCAGCGCGGCCAGCTTCTCAATGGCCTTGATCCTCTCCGACGGCGGGCTTGCGTGTTCGTAGGTGGCGCAAAGTGCGTCGTCCGTGGTGGTCACCGTGACTTGGATATGGGCGAGGTGCTTGTCCATTACGGCAATGTAAGCGTCCTCCGCCACCATGGCGCTTTTGGTCACGATCAGGTAGCCGATTCCACGTTCATTCAGCAGCCGGATGGTTTCTTTGGTCACGCCGATCTCCTGTTCCAGCGGCTGGAAGCAATCCGTCATCCCTCCCATGCGGACGATGGTTCCGGGCTTGAGCTTGGCGATCCGCTTTTCCACCTTGGCAAGGTCGGCCACCGCCGGTTCCTGCGGGTTCCACAGGCCCCGGAAGTTTAGCAGGCTCTTGGCGTAGCAGTATGCGCAGTCGTGCTGACAGCCGCAGCCGTACAGGTCAAGCCGTTTCGTCCACCTGCACCAAGTGTTAAACTTCCGATTATCAACCTCTTTGTAAAAGCTCTGAAATTCCTTCATTTTCTGGCCCTCCTGTCAATTTCGTTGGGCCGCGAAAATGGTCTGTCGTCCGGGTCAATCCTCGCAGATTTCCACGATGTGCTCACACAGCAGCGCTGGGAGCCTTGCCTTTTCCATGGCGTTTTTAAGGCCCTGTGTGCCCGTTCTCGCGCCCCTTGGGGCCGCGTCGTGGCACGGTGCGCCGCGCCTGCATGGCGGCTGGAATCGCGGGAAATGATGGTTTGTCCATATGTCGGTAGGTTTTTGCCGCCTTTCGCCGTACTGGCAATAAGTGACCGTGTACCGGGGCAGGCCCTCCATGAATTTCATCTTCCGCAAAGCGCCAACCGGGTTTTCAATGAACCAGTATTTAGGCTTCAATTCCCGGATAAGCTCCACCACATGGGCGTTTACCCGGTCGCAGAACTTGGCGTAATCCGATACGGGGGAAAGGCTTCCGTCCGCTTCCCGCCGCCGGTGCCTGCTGATGGCCGCCACGCTGTACGTGGTGCAGTCCGGGCTTGCCCAGATCACGTCCGGCCTGCCGAAGCGGGAAAGGATGTCCTCCGCCGTCACGGTCAGCACGTCCGCGTAAAGGTCGATGTGGTCAAACCGCTTGTCCCATTCCACACTGAAAACCTGATGCCCGTGGGCTTCAAAGGCTTTCCCAATGCTTCGCGTTCCGGCGAACAGTTCCAGTACCTTCATTCTTCATGTCCCTTTCCATGATGGAATCGGGCCATGAATGGCTTCTGCCGTTCCGGGTCAGTCCACGGTCACTTCCCGCCGGAAATGCTCATCCAAGCATTCCGCGCAAATGACCTCTCCGTTGATCTCGTAGTAGTAGTCCTCCGCCACGGGCTTTCCGCAGTAGCCGCATTCCGGCACTTGGCTTTCCAGCCGGGCCAGCTCCGCGTCGTAGGCGGCAGCGTCGGCCACCGGATCATTCGTGTATCGAAAGCCCATATTCTTCATCCTCCTTGCTTTTTCGTCTGTTGTTGTTCTGCACATACATATCAACCCAGCGGCAATTTTCCGGGCAGTAGTTGCCATCCACGTTGATCCTGTCCAGCGTACAATCGCCACGCTCTGCATCTTCAATCGTGTAAGTAATTTTGATGCCTGCCTGATCCGCGTACAGGTCGGCCAGAAGGGAAAGAATCCTTTCAGCCGTTGGAGTTTCATGCATCTGGCCCACCTCCGTGTCATTTTTCTTCCGCTGCGTCGGCCATGACTTGCACCCATGCCCGATAGGCGGTTATCAGCCTTACCATTCGCCCGCCCTGCGCAGCTCGTGGTAGATCATGGTGTAGCAGACCAGCCACCCGCCGGAGATCATCAGCGCCGCAAGGGTGCCGGTGTTCAGGCTCTCGATGGCGCACAGGGAGCAGACAAACACGATGGCCGCAATGGTGGTCAGAATGTTCAGAAATCTCTTCATGGGGCTTCCCTCCTTCCCTTATTCGTCAAGGCTTTCTGCCGTTTCGTCCAGCTCCGCCAGCCGGTCTTCGATGTTCTCCATGGTCAGGCCCTTGGCGGCCAGCTCCCGGCCCTTCCGTTCCTCAAACCGCAGGGTGTTCATGTACGCCCGGCGGCGGTTCATCAGGCGGACGTACTTTTCGTACAGGCGGACGTGTTCCGATTCCCGCAGGCGGGAGATTTCCTCGTCGATCTCCTCCATCGTGTGGAGGCTTACGCTTCGTGGCATGGTTCTTCTCTCCTTATTGAAAATTCGGTATTTTTGTCCTATCATGTCGGTGTGTTCCCAGCACAAATCCAAAATGACAGGTGATTTTTGATGGATGGAATTTCCCTGACTTTCCGCGAAAAACGGTTCCTGTTTGCCCTGCGCTTTCGTAAGGCCCTCAAACCGAAATTCGATGTTTCGTATCTCATCCGAAACCGGCTTGTCTGTTACAACGATTCCGGCGAGCGGAACGTGATCGGTGAAGCCATCATGGAAGATACTTGCAGCCTTACGGACTTTGCCGTCCGCTACCGCATTGCAAAGCGTCAGGATTTCTGGAAAAGGGTCGTTACCCCCATTACCGTTTCCATCCTTACAACCATTGTGCTACATGGGCTGCGGCTGCTAGTGCAATGGCTGTCAACACTGCGGCAATGACCGCAAGGATGCGCTTTCTCACCTTCCGTTCCCGCAGCACCTCCGGCCTTGCGCATTGGTCTACCAGATACCAGCGCAGCCATTCCTTTTCCGACAGGTTCTCATTCCGCATATGGCTGTAATAGAGGATGTTGGCAAACCCGACGATGTTCTCTATCCCTATCATGGCGTTTCGCCGTGCCTCCGCTTGGCTGACCCCTTCCGGCGGCTCGCCGAGAAGCTCCGCGTCCCATTCGCCATAGTTCAGGCGTTCCCACGCAAGGCAGAGGCGGTCTTTCAGCTCTTGGGTCATGGTCGTTTCTCCTTCACATACTGTACTTTAAGTACAATCAATGCTTAAAAAAAATAATGTCGTCAACCGTGCAACCGTACAAAACTGCAATTCGTTTCGACAATTCAATGTCGGGCTTTGTCTTGTACTTTTCATAGTTGGAAAGCGTGTTTTTGCTGATTCCGAGCTGCTTTGCCGCTTCCGTTTGGCTCATGTCAACGTTCACACGCGCCGCTTTCAAAGTGATTGCCATTGTGGTTCCTCCTTTCGTTGCTCTGTACTTTAAGTACAATGCTATATTACAATAGCTTTTCCCAAAAGTCAATACCTAAAGTACAATTTCTTTTACTTTTTTCTTGCTTTCTTGTCCTTTGGGTGTATAATAAAGAAGGAAAGGAGGTACAGCATGGAAAACAAAAACATTTTTGCGGATAACCTGCAAAAATATATGAAAGAAAAGGGCGTTTCCCGTAGAGAGCTAGGTGAAGCGCTTGGCATAAGCTACTACACCGTTACATCGTGGGTAAATGGAAGCAAGTACCCACGAATGGACAAAGTAGAAATGATGGCAAATTATTTCGGGGTGCAGAAGTCCGACCTTATAGAAGAAAAGCTCACAAACGAACAAAAAGCGGGCAATGAAGCCCTTGCCGGGATCATTGTCCGCTTGAGAATGGATGCCGGGTTCCGGCAGATCGTCGAAACGCTGGACGCGCTGGACGCTGAAAAGCTGAAAGGCGTTCAGCAGATGTTAGACGCTTTTGCCAAGTAAGGTAAAGATCAAGTCGATCAGCTCTATATCATTGCAGGAAATCAGGCTTTCCATGATGGCTTGCAGGTATTCGTCTTTGGTCATTTTCCGTATTTCCTTTCATCACTTGAGGTAGGAACGCACGTTCTAGAAACATCCTACAACAGGATTTTCAGGCTTGCAACCCTTTTCCCGATATTCGGAAAATTCGGAATTGCGGCGGGTGTGCAGCACCACCCGCCGCGTCCCGGAATGACAGGCCATTTCTGACCCACCCAAAGCATAGGACAGATCAGGCCGAAAGTACACAGCCGGAGACGGCGATCCAGCCGCCCAAAGGCTGGTACTTTGACCGCCGTACATCAGGAGGCAACAAAAATGGACAAAAATTGCGTAAACTGCACCCATCCGGGCCGTGACTGTATCCCGTACCTTATGACGTTTACCAATGCGGAACTGCTGGAATGGGCAAAGATGCGGCGCGTGGCCCTGCATCTGTCCTACGAAGATTTGTCCGAAAAGTCAGGCGTACCCATCAGCACCATTGAACGAATGATGAGCCGGAAAGGAACGGATTGCCGCTTTGGCACCGCCCAGCCGGTGATCCGGGTGCTGTCAGGGTGCAGCACGGAAGAGCTGGACTGCGAAAGCGTCAAGCAGCCGGACGACGTGTTGAAAGAGCAGCTAAAAGCCAAGGAAGAGATCATCCGACACTTGGAGAAAGAAAACCAGCGGAAAAACGGCGTGATCGACCACCTGCACACCACGGCCAAAGAAGACATAGAACGGGCCAAAGACGAAGAAAGCGAAAGCATTGCCTACATGAAGAAAAAAGAAAAAAGCTATCTGCGGTTGATCTGCACATTGTCCATCGCTCTTGCCGTCGCCCTGCTGGTTATTATCGCGGCGCTGGTGATGGATATGATGAACCCGGATAAAGGCTTTTTCTGGCTACGGAGTATGCTATAGCAACACGAAAAACGGAGGAACTAAGGGAGAGAAAACACATGGAAACAGGGAAATTTATGGGCGGAGAAAACTATATAGAAGAGGTGGCGGCCTATATCCGCGTATCCACGCAGGAACAAAAGCTGCATGGTATTTCGCTGGAAGCGCAGGTCGAGAAACTGACCGAGTACGCCCAGAATCACGGAATGAAAATTGTCAAATTCTACAAAGACGAAGGGGTTTCCGGGCGAAAACTCATCAAAAACCGGCCTGCTTTGCAGGAAATGATTCAGGATGCCGAAAAAGGGAAATTCAAACGGATCATCTTTATCAAGCTGGACAGGTTCTTCCGCTCCGTGGCCGAATACCACGAGTGCATGAAGCGCCTGTCCGTCGGCGGCGTGATCTGGACGGCCACCGAAGAAAAATACGACCTTTCAACGCCATCGGGAGAAGCGTTTGTCAATATGAAATTGACCATGGCGCAGTTTGAAGCCGATCAGGCCGGGGAGCGTATCCGCATGGTGAATGAATACAAGATCAAGTCAGGACAGCCGCTTTACGGCTCCCAATGCCTGCCGTTTTGCTATGCCGTCGGCTGCCCGGAAGAGGGAGAACGCCATAAATACATCGGCAAGCGCGACGAAGAAATCATGCGGGACTTGATCGACTATGTGATGAAAAATCACTCCGTCCGCGCCGGGATGAACTATATCAACCAGAAATACAACAGAAATTTCCTGTATAACGCCGTTATGAACGCCTTGAAAAATGAAATGATCTGCGGCACGTACAAGGGAAATCCGAACTACTGCGAACCGTATATCACGCGGGAAGAGTTTAACCAGCTGCAAAAGATCATCTCCCGCAACCCGCGCACGACGGAGAAGCGGACGTATCTTTTCACTGGCCTGATCCGCTGCCCACGCTGCGGTTACCGGCTGTCCGGCGGCCAGTACTACACTTATTCACGCCCCAACAAGGAGACCGGGAAACGTGAAAAAAGGAGGGGCTACCTTGCGTATAAATGCGGGCGGTCACGTGTCAACAACCAATGCGATTTCAATAACATCGTGCAGGAACAAAAGCTGGAAAAAATGCTCTTGGAACAGCTTGACGACATCATTGCAGGCAAAAAGCTACAGGCGATCAGCGTCAAGTCCGCCGGGAAAAAGGTCTCCAAGCATGACGTGGAGGCACTGACCGCCGAACTGGACAGGCTGAACTATGCTTGGCAAAAGGGCCGCATCAAAAGTGTGGAAGAGTACGACAAAAGCTATGACGACCTGATGGACAAAATCCACGCCGCCGAAAACGAGCAGGCCGAACTGAACCAAGAGCCGGACTACGAGAAGATACAGGCAGTCTTGTCCAACGGCTGGCAGGAAATCTACAAAGAGCTGGACGGCGAACACAAGCGGGCCTTCTGGCGGTCGTTTATCGAGGAAATTCAGGTGGTTTGGTCGAAGGATAAAAAGGAGATCAAGGACATCATATTTTTTTGAGATTGTAGTTGTACATAATTTCTGTACCGAACGGCGCAGCAATTAAACACAAACACAATAAACATAAAAAAGAGCCGGGGATCACTCCCCGGCTTTTTCGTGTTCCAAGTCTGCCAGCCTGTGGTTGATCACCTTGATCTGTTCCTCCACTACCGGAATTCGTTGGGCGAAATTGTTGTGCGCCCTCACTTCCCGCGTCAGCTCTTTGATCTGCACGTCCGTCACCGCCTGCGACGTTTTGATGCTGTTTTCTACCTTGCGGTTGCTGGCCGCGTTGGTGATGATAACCCCTACAAGGGCCATTCCCCCCGTGATGAGTGCTGCCATGATCGTTTCCATCATTCCGGGTTCCTTTCGTTTTGTTATTTATTGTGGTGTTCTATATCCAACCGCCAGCCAGCCGATAGACGTTGCCGTGGTGCCCGTGCGGGTCACGTAGCAGTCAAAGCCGGTGGCGGTAATGCTGGCCGCCGCGCTCCCGGTCACGGCGGTTCCGGGAACGGCGGTTTGCGGCGTGGTGATAACAACGGGCGTGTCGGTGTAGGCCACGGCAAAGGTCACGTCCTTTTTGGTGGGCGTGTTGGCCACGGGCGTGATGCTCTCCCGGCCCCACTGGATCAGCAGGCCGTTAGAAAACAGCACCCGCCCCGCGTGGTTTGCGTGGGTCACGTCCCCGGAGGTGATAAATTCATCCCCGCCGTTGCCGTGGGTCAGCGTCACATTCCGGTCAATGACCATGTTCTGGGTGCCCGTCAGGTAGCGCCAGATGCCGATGCTCCGGGCGCTGTCCCAGCAGCCGATAGACGTAACGCTGTTCCCGTTGCCCCCGTACAGTTTGCAGTTATGTACGTTTGTCGCGTCTTCCGTGGATTGGAAATACATATTCTTTTCATCGTCTGTGCGTTTTGAACCGCCCATGAAGATGTCCTTGTAAATGCTCATATCCAATCCAATTTCCAATCCGTCAGCGAGTTCAGACACCTTCCCGAACGCAGCGCCCCGGCCCGATGCGTTGAAATCAAGCAGGGTGAACGCGGTCGGTATCTCAACCGTTTTTCTGGTCGTGGTGAAGTAATCTGTCACTGACAGGCGCACGTCATAAGCCGAATCAACGTCCATCACAGGCCCGGTCAAAATGCTGGTCGAAAGCGTGTATCCCGTGCCCGCCTGAATCTGAATCCATTCCGTTGAATCCATGCCTTTGTATTCAAGAGTGTATCGGCTTTCATTCTTCCCGCCGATCGTGGCCACGGAATAGGAAAAGCCTATTTTCCCGTACTGGCCGTCATAGTTTGCCGTGCCGTCCGCCAGCGCACGGACAGGGGAAAGGCCCCTGATCGTTGGCGCAGAATAGGCGATCACTGTAATCGTCCTTGTTGCGGTTGCCTTTCTGCCCCTGCTGTCCGTAACGGTGATTGTCACCGCTTTTGTACCGCTGGAAAGCGTCACCGTTGTAGGCGCTGTGCCTGAATAGCTTTTCCCGTCAACGGTCGTTTTGTATGCCTTGATGGTGGAGCCGAAGGCCCCAACCGCCACAATGCCAATTTTGACCTTTGATTTGCCCTGCACAAATGCTCCAAACCGTGCCGCAAGGCCGGAAACGGTTTCCACTATGGAAACGTTGGAAATGGTGGGAACAATAGCATCCGGCACTTTGGCCTTGAAGGAAACCGACTTTGTGCCGATCAGTGTACTGCCGTTATAGGTCTTGCAGGTGATCGTACAGGTTCCAGACGTGCCGGACGGAATTTGACTTGCAAGGGAAATCGGCACTTCCCACGCTTTGCTTGTCCCAAGGCCGCTGCCGATTGTCCCGGATGCTTTTCCGAAGGAATACGTAAGCGTATGGTCAAAGCTGCCGGAAGCCCTTGGCATGTTGATGGTGACGGACGCGCCCATGTTCACGCTGCTTGCCGACAGCGTGGGAACGGTGGCCCTTGGGATGGTGTTAAACGTTCCGCTGCCGCTGGACGTGACGTTGCCGTAGTACGTCCCGCCGAGGGTCACATTGATGCCGCAGGTGGCCGCGAAAGCGCAAGTCTTTGAACCGTCGGATGCATGGGCCACGGTCACGGTTTTGGTGTACAGGGTTTTGGTCTGGTTGCCGTTCAGGGCCGCTGAAAAGCTGAATGTGTACTTGGTGCCGTTGATGGTCAGGCTGCCCGACTTGCTGGCGCTGCTGTTAATGGTGTAGCTGCTCCCCGTGGAGACCAGCTGCACCTTGGCCGTTACGCTGCTGGTATTGTTTGCCACGGACTGGCTGCCCACCGTCCACGCGATTTGCAGC
>ERZ780167.3850-NODE-3850-length-10327-cov-3.546534_pt1 | contig 10327 bp, 10 predicted proteins | sample MGYA00510982_ERZ780167 | MGnify/ENA primary metagenome ERZ780167 (study PRJEB29588, sample SAMEA2146107) | human gut metagenome | biome: human gut; feature: human-associated habitat; material: faeces | place: Denmark | collected 2008/2010 ... | reverse complement strand
CTCTCGCGACATGTGCGTGAGAGAAAATACCTCTCAGGCTGCCAGTGTGGAATTTGTCCGTCACGGACGGGCAAATTATGCGCGCAGCAGACTGCAAGCCTTTTGTCGGAAAAACCCAAAGGGTTTTTCGACAGTCTCTCCTCCCACACAGGTGGGAGGTTGCATCGAAGCGAAAAATCTGTCATTGCGAGCCGGTCTGCAGACTGGCGTGGCAATCCGTTTCTAAAGCGCCTGATTTCCGCCTTTTTTGCCCCGCTGCTCGGTACTCTCAACGGGTGTCCTTCACAGGGAGTTATAAAGAGATACCAGTCCTATACGGGATTTTGTGCCGGTTTTCTCATAGATGGCGGAGACATATCTCTCCAGAGTTCGTCTGGAGACATACAGCCGGTCGGCGATTACCTGCAGGCCGTCATCGGTATGCACCAGCAGTCCGATCACCTCGGCTTCCCGGGGTGTCAGTGAAAATTGCTCCGCCATCTTTTGCAGTCTTTCTCCGTCACGGAGCTTAGCATCGCTCTTTGCATTCAGTTTCTTAAAGAAGGCCTCTCTCTGATTCGTATAAACGAATGCGGCAACACTGGTAAGAACGAACAGCAGCAATTCAATAACCGTAATGGCAATCATATTGCCGGAATCCAGCAGCATAAGGGAGCCCCCTGTGATAGCCACGGCAACAAGATTATTGACGGCTCTGCCCAGCCCCGCCCACAGCTGCGGCGTCCGGGTATAGCGTGCGATTTCCATAAAGGAGGCAGTGAAGAAAACGGCGAAAAAGCCGGCGGAGAGATAAAATATAATCAGGCCCACCGTAAACGGCCCGGCAAATTGCAGCACAACCAGGCAGGTCGTAGACAGGATCATGATGCAGTACATGATCATGCTCATATATTTTCTGCCTGCCGTGTCAAACAAAAAGCCCGCCAAAAGTCCGCTGAGCGCAAGCAGCACCCTCGCCCACTGTCCGATGTTCACCTCACCGCTTGCGTGGTATAGGGTCACCGCATTATCCAGCGTGCTGAAAATGCAGGTCATCATCGCCACAAAAAGGGCCAGAATGATCCCGATTTTCCTGCTGCTTTTTCCGATTATCTCGGTTTCCTCCTGCGGAGCGTCCTTTGAAAAGGCGGGAACGATGCTGCTCTTCTCTGCGCGTATCAGCATCACAGCCAGCAGCAGAATGAAGGCCGATAGGATCACTGCCTCCAAAATATCCGTGTGGATCAGGTTATTATTTGCAATTTGGAGCAAGACCCCCAGCATATAGGAAATGCCCACCAGCCGCGCGGTGTAGGTGTTGTCCTCCAGCAGGCACAGGGCTTTATAGAACACGGCGCTCCCAAATGCACCCAGGAGCAAAAACAGCACAAGCCCCATGCCCAGCGTCAGGGCGTAGGTGCTGTGGCGGCATATCAGAAAGAGGCATCCCACCGACACCATCGCCGCCCCCAGGGAAACCGCCGACTGTACCCTCCCCCTGCAAACCCGGCAAAAAAGAGGATACAGCACAAAGCCAACGGCACTGACCCCCAGCGCATAGTTTTGAGAGGCCACCGACTGATTGCCCGATACGGTGCGGGAAACCATATTTACAAACAAAAACTCCGCCCCTAAAAAAGTGAAGGTAAACAGGCTCATCAGCACAATCGCCTTCACAAAGGGAACTCGATTTTCCTTATTAAAGGCATCGCTCAGCCTGATTTTTTTCAAAATGCCGTCCATGCTCTCATCCTCTTGCTCGCTATCGGGCCCGAATTTTAGAATGCCGCCGGGCGTGCAGCGCAATGCCGTGCAGATTTCCCCACGGCCCCCCGCCCTTGCCTATATGCCAGTAGCATAGCATATTTTCCGAAAAAACACAACGCCTTGCAGGGCGCTAGATTTATTCAGCGTGGCAAAAAACTTGCAGCGTTCGCTTTTCTCCGGCCCCCCACAGGAAAGAAAAGACGGGCTGCTTTTTACAGCAGCCCGCTCTCAGTGAAATTTTCCTTTATGATTCCCTTTGCATCCGCGTGTCAAAAAAGTCTCCCGGAGCCCCCGCCCGGAGCCCCCGTATAGCGACCGCCCCGGGCGCTTACCGGGACCTTTCCGCATCCTTTTTGCTCTCCGCCCGCAGCAGCTTTTCCAGCTCCGACTGCTTGGCCAGGATCGCATTTACCTTATCATATAGATCCTCGATCATGATCTCGGTTTTCAAGTTGACCTTATAATCGTTTTCGGCTCTGCGCCGGTCCTTCTCCTCCTGGCGATTCTGGCTCATCATGATAAGCGGTGCCTGGATCGCCGCCACGCAGGACAGCACCAGATTCAGCAGAATAAACGGATACGGGTCAAAAGCCCTGCTCGCCAGCAGCCCATTGATCACCATCCATGCGATCAGCACGCCCGTGAAGGAGAAAATAAACGCCCAGCTTCCGGCAAACTTTGCGATCTGGTCTGCGGCGCGTTGGCCGATGGTATAGCGCGTTTCCTTCTCCGTGTTGACGGAAATCTTGCTGTCCGCCAGCAGCTCCACGATCTCCTCATCCGACATATCGCGGCGGACGTCCTTGAGGACCTCCCGCATCAGTTCCTTGTTTTCTTTCATACCGTTTCCTCTCCGCAGGCTTCCGCGATGATATAGCGCGGACGATCCTGAATTTCTTCATAAATATTGCCGACATAGTAGCCGATGATGCCAAGGCTGATCATCACGAGGCTGCCGATGAACAGCAGCAGAATGATGACCGTCGTGAAGCCGCCCAAGGCAATGCCCATAAACTTCTGCACCAGCGCGATCACGCCCAGCACAAGGGACACCAGCAGTGTAATCACGCCGAAGATCGTCACAAGGTGCAGCGGAAACGCGGTAAAGGACGTGATATTCGTCAGCGCATAGCGGATCAGCGCCCGTGTGGACCACTTCGACTGCCCGGCCACACGCTCGCGCACCTCATACTCCACCTGCGCGGTACGGAAGCCGACCCACGACGAGAGCGCGCGGAAGAAAGCACGCTTTTCCCGCATGGTCAGAAGTACGTCCACGGCCTTGCGGTCGAGGAGTTTGAAATCCGAGGCGCGGGACATATCGATCCGCGTTGCGCGGCTGATGATCTTATAAAAGAGCTTTGCACAGCCGCGGTGCAGCGCGCTTTCCCGACCGCGGTCGGTCTTGACGCCCTCGATGACCTGCGCGCCGTTCTGCCAGAGGCGGTACATCTCCACAAGCTTTTCCGGCGGGTGCTGCAAATCGCAGTCCATTACGGCGACGCAGTCGCCTCTCGCCTGCCGGAGTCCGGCAAAGATCGCGGCCTCCTTGCCGAAATTCCGGGAAAACCGCGCGCCGCGCACGTCGCAGCGGCGCTGCGCCTCGGCGCAGATGCACTCCCATGTTCGGTCCTTCGACCCGTCGTCTATAAATATCAGCTCGTGCGGGATCTCCGCCGCAAACAGCACGCGGCCGATCTCCTCTGCCGCCGCGGCGACGGTCTCCTGCTCGTTATACGCCGGAATCACTACGGATAGCATGACTTTCATCTCCAATCTTTTTCTATATTATTGCCGATTTCGGGACTTGTCAACTGTTTCCGTTGCCGCGCGCCTAAAATCGTGGTATAATAAATATAATTCACTTGGGAGGTTCCCTATGAAAAAGGTTCTGATGCTCGGCACCGGCGGCACCATCGCCTCCGGCATGACGCAAAGCGGTCTGATCCCCGTTCTATCCACGCAGGAGCTTGTGGAAAAGGTGCCGGAGATCTCCGAGCTGTGCGACGTCACCTGCCGCCAGCTTTTCTCCATCGACTCGACCAATATCACGCCCGCGCACTGGCTGAGCATTGCCGAAGCCATCCGGGAGAGCTATGACCGGTACGATGGCTTCGTCATCAGCCACGGCACCGACACCATGGCCTACACCGCCGCGGCGCTTTCCTATCTGGTGCAGGGCTCGCCCAAGCCCATCATCCTGACCGGTGCGCAGAAGCCCATTCTCTTTGAAAACACGGACTCCAAGGCCAACCTGACCGACGCCTTCCGCTGCGCGGTGTCCGACCTTCGCGGCGTGATGATCGTCTTCAACGGCCGCGTCATTCTCGGCACGCGGGCGCGCAAGACGCGCACGACCAGCTTACAGGCCTTTTCCAGCATCAATTATCCCGTTCTTGCCGTGCTGCAAAACGGCTTTCTGATGGAATACATCCGCCCGGACTGCTTCGACCGTCCCCGCTTCTACGACCGGCTGAACGAGCACGTCGGTCTGCTGAAAATGACGCCCGGCACGGACTGCGGCCTGCTTTCCTACCTGATCGACCACAATGACGCCGTCATCATTGAGAGTTACGGCGTTGGCGGCCTGCCCTCTTATCAGGGCTCCGGCTATTTTGACGTTCTGCGCAGCGCGATCGCGCGCGGGGACAAGACCATCGTTATGACCACGCAGGTGCAGAACGAGGGAAGCAACCTTGCCGTTTACGACGTCGGCTTCCACCTGAAAAACGATCTGCATCTGCTGGAGGCCTACGACATGACCACGGAGGCGGCACTTGCCAAGCTGATGTGGATCCTCGGGCAGACGCGCAATGCCGCCGAGATCCGCCGTTTGTTCTGCACGCCCGTGGCCTATGATATGCTGTACCTGAAAGCGGAGGCGAAGGGATGAACCGGGAAGCCTTCGAAGCGGCGCTGGCAGAGCTGCCCGTCGCGCAGTACATCTTTTTCCCCACAAAGGAACTGGAATTCTCCGATCGCGTCCGCACCGTCTGCCGGCAGGAATGCCCGCGCTACGGCACAAGCTGGGCCTGCCCGCCCGCGGTCGGCACGGTAGAGGAATGCCGCGCGCGCTGCCTGTCCTATCCTGAGGGGCTGCTTTTTTCTACGCTCACGGAGGTGCAGGACATCAGCGACATGGAGCAGACGCTCGCCACCCGTCCCGCACACGAAGCCGTCACGCATAAAGTCGCCGGACTGCTGCGCGCGCAGGGTGTCGAAGTCTACGGGCTTTCCAGCGAGTCCTGCGCGATCTGCCCGCAGTGCAGCTATCCGGACGCGCCCTGCCGCCATCCGGACAAAATGTTTCCCTGCGTGGAGAGCCACGGCATCGTCGTGACCGCCCTGGCGGAAAAATACGGCATCGAATATCAGTACGGAAACAATGTTGTGACATGGTTTTCCCTTCTTTTGTTTCGCTGAGCTGTACGTGTGTTTTTATTGCGTGGACAATCCGGACCCGTTTTTTGTCGGCACTTTGTACCAAAAGCGCATCTCAACGAACGGATACAATCGTACAAAACGCCATATTTTTATGCAACCATCAAATATACATTGCCTTTTTCGTTCATTTCCTGTAGAATATGTATAATTATACAACAGAAATGAGGGGTAGTATGAATAACCAACTGAAAGAAAAATACGGTCTGCTGACGGCAATTGCCATGGTGGTAGGCATCGTAGTAGGAAGCGGCGTATTCTTCAAGGCAGAAAAGGTTCTGACTGCCACCGGAGGCGACCTCCCGCTCGGCATCCTCGCATGGGCATTGGGCGGCATCATCATGATCATCTGCGCCTATACCTTCTCCATCATGGCCACCCACTACCGCCGCGTCAACGGTCTTGTAGACTACGCGGAGGCCGCCGTCGGCAGCCGCTATGCCTATTACACCGCATGGTTCTCCACCTTTGTTTATTATCCCTCCATGACCTCCGTGCTGGCGTGGGTGTCCGCCCGCTACCTGGGCGTGATTCTCGGCTTTGACATCACCGGCGGGCCGGGCCTGGTAATCGCCTGCTTCTTCCTGATCGCCAGCTATGCTGTCAATGCGCTTTCTCCGATCCTTGCGGGCAGATTTCAGGTTTCCACAACCGTTATCAAGTTGATCCCGCTGCTTCTGATGGCGATTGTCGGCACCATCGTCGGCCTTTCCAACGGAACCATCGCCGAAAACTTCTCCACCGTTGTGGTGGAGTCCGCAGGCAGCCGCGGCATGGCGCTGTTCACCGCCGTCGTGGCCACGGCCTTTGCCTACGAGGGCTGGATCATCGCCACGAGCATCAACGCCGAGCTGAAAAATGCAAAGAAGAATCTTCCCATCGCTCTCGTCCTCGGCACGCTGATCATTGCAGCAGTATACATTCTCTACTATGTCGGTCTGGCCGGCGGCGCGAGCAACGAGGCCGTCATGAAAAGCGGCGAGGCCGGAGCGAAACTCGCCTTTGAAAACATCTTCGGCAAGGCCGGCGGCATCGGACTGTTCGTCCTTGTCGTCATTTCCTGCCTCGGCACGCTCAACGGTCTCATGCTGGCTGCCACGCGCGGAATGTACTCTATCGCCGTCCGCGGTCAGGGGCCGAAGCCGGAGGTATTCGGAGAGGTCAGCCGCCACACGAATATGCCCACCAACTCTGCCATCGTCGGTCTGGTGATGTGCGCTTTCTGGCTGCTGTTCTTCTATGGCGCAAATCTGGTAGAAAAGCCCTGGTTTGGCCCGGTCGCTTTCGATTCTTCCGAGCTTCCCATCATCACGATCTATGCATTTTACCTGCCGATCTTCCTGCGTATGATGGTCAAAGAACGGGAACTGCGGCCCTTCAAACGCTTTGTCATGCCGCTGCTCTCCCTCCTGAGCTGCGTGTTCATGATCGTCGCGGCGATCTTTGCGCACGGCATGGGCGTGGTGTGGTATCTGGCGGTCTTTGCCGTCTTTATGCTGCTGGCCACTCCCTTCTATCGTAAAAATGCCGCAAAATAACGAGATTATTCTTACAAAACCCGGCTGGAATTCGATTTCCGCCGGGTTTTTTGATGTTTTCTCAGCAAAAAGTGTTGCAATATCTGGTATAATGTGGTAACATTTAATTTACAGGTCCTTCAGATCTGTCACCGGAAACCAACCAACAAAGGACGGTCCTGCGAATGAAACGGCGTATTGTATGCCTGCTTCTGGCTCTGCTCCTGCTTGCCGCTGTGCTCCCGCTGCCCACCGCCAGTGCGGAACGCGCACAGGTCACGCTTACCGATCTGCGCGCCAAGTTTCCCTCCGGCGCCTACTGGAATCATCCGGGCGGCTACAACAGCCCCAATAGCTATACCTATTCTCCCTGCGGCCACGCGCACGGCAGCTGCGATTACTACGGCGGCTGCGGCTGCAATTCCTTCGACGGTGCGATTCAGTGCCTCGGCTATGCCTACAAGCTGAGTTATGACTATTACGGTGTTTCCGCCAAATACTGGTCGAAAACCTACAGCCTTGACTCCGTCAAACCCGGCGATGTCCTGCGTTACCGCAACGACAGCCACTCCGTCTTTGTCACCGATGTAACGGACACGACCATTACATACACCGACTGCAATATGGACAGGCACTGCGGCATCCGCTGGGGTGTCACCGTTTCGCGCGCGGCCATTGCAGCCATGCTGACAAGCGTATCCGTCGCGCCCTATGCCGCCGTATGGGGACTGCCGCCCACGGCGCCGTCTTTTCAGGACGTGCGGAGCATCTACCGCCAGCACGACACCGTGAATTTCCGCTGGACGCCTGCGGAGGACAACGAATCCTACCGTCTGACCGTTCTCCTGAACGGCGAGGAGCTCTTCTCCCGCAATCTGAGCAGCTCTCTGGCCTTCGCCCTGCGGCTTGATCATGCCGGCAATTATACGGCAAAGCTCTACGGCACAAACAGCTACGGCGAATCCGAGGAAACCGTCTGTGAATTCTCCGTTCTTGCACGCAAGCTGCCCGAATCCGGATGGGTCTCCGCTGCCGACAGCCCTCTGTGGGTACAGCACGGACTGGAATTCCTTCATACCGGCGCCGAAGGCGACGACACCGCGCCTGATTCCGCCCTTTCTCTGAATCAGGCAACGCTGGCGACGCTACTCTGGTGCGCTGCCGGTCAGCCGGAGGTACATGCAAAGCGCACTGCCGCGCAGACGCAGTGGTACGCCACGGCTGCGCTCTGGGCGGAGGAATCCGGACTTTGGGGCGAGACCGCCTTTGACCCGGACGTCGTAGTCACGCGCGAGCAGCTTGCGCTGGTATTATTCCGTTACGCGGAAGCATCCGGTGCCGCTTCTTCAAAGCGTGCCGATCTCACCTCCTATCCGGACGCAGCGAATGTTGACGAAACCACGCTGGAAGCCATGCAATGGGCGGTCGCCGCCGGTCTGCTGGCCGGTTCCGGCACAGGCGGCATCGTCTATCTTGCTCCAAAAGATGCCATTACCGGCGAGGACACCGCACTGGTACTCGCCCGCTATCTACAAAGCACCGAGCTGATTCAAAAAAACAATCAGCACCTGACAATGGAACAATGAATTCCGTCAAAACACGCTCCTGTCCAACGACAGGAGCGTGTTTTTGCGGCCGTTCCCCTTCCCTTGCAAATCGGCCAAAATTTTCCGGTATTTTCTCTTGACAGTTCTGCACTTGTGTGCTAGTATACTAGTACACTAATTCAAAGGAGGCTTGTCCATGAGCTGGAAGCTAAGCACAGACCGTCAGATCTGGCTACAGCTTGAGGAGATCCTGACGCAGCGCGTCGTATCCGGGCAATACCCGCCGGGCGTGCGGATTCCGTCCGTGCGCGACCTCGCGGCGGAAGCCGGGGTCAATCCGAACACCATGCAGCGCACCCTGGCCGCAATGGAGGAGGCGGGGCTTCTGACCTCGCAGCGCAACACCGGCCGCTTTGTCACGCAGGATACCGCCCTCATCCGCGCCACCCGTGATGCGCTGGCGCAGAGGGAGCTTTCCCTCTTCCGCGAAAAAATGAAGCAGCTCGGCTATTCCGGGCAGGAAATCACACAATTATTAATGGAGGTGGAACCCCATGAATGACCTTGTCATTTGCAGCGGCCTGACAAAGCAATACGGTTCACTGACCGCGCTGGATCATGTCGATCTGCATCTGGACTCCGGGCGGATCATCGGTCTGCTCGGCCCGAACGGTTCCGGCAAGACCACGCTGATCAAAATTCTCGCCGGTCTGCTCCGTCCCACGGATGGCAGCGCCCGCATCGCAGGTCTGCCCATCGGCACCGACACCAAGGCGGTTGTCAGCTATCTGCCGGATAAAATGTTCTATGCCAACTGGATGAAAGCCATTGACCTCATCGACCTGTTTGCCGATTTTTACGCCGATTTCCGCCGTGAGCGCGCGGAAGCCATGTGCGCCGCGCTGGGCATCGGGATGAAAATGAGTGTCAAGAGCATGTCCAAGGGCACACAGGAGAAATTGCAGCTCATCCTCGCCATGAGCCGGGAAGCAATGCTGTATCTTCTCGACGAGCCGATCGCGGGCGTCGACCCCGCCGCGCGCGACTTCATTCTGCACACCATTCTCACCAATTACTCTCCGGAAAGCACGATTCTCCTGTCCACCCACCTGATTGCGGACATCGAGCCGGTGCTGGACGAAGCCGTTTTCCTGAAGGAAGGCCGGGTCGTGCGGCATGACTCCGTCGATCACATCCGCGAGGTCGAAGGGAAATCCGTCGACGAGGTCTTCCGTGAGATCTTCCGCACCATCCCCTATGGAGGTAACTGGCCATGCTGAGAAAACTTCTGAAATATGATCTGCGCGCCAACATGAAGCTGTATCTGTTCATCTGGCCCGCGATGCTCCTTCTCGCCGGTCTGCAGCGGCTGCTGGAGCTGCCGGTGACCGGCTTCCTCGGTCACTTCCTCATGTCGCTTTTGACGGGGCTAATGGTTCTGGCGCTGATCGCCATGGTTGTCCTGTGTTTTGTCATCTGTGTCATCCGCTTCTATTCAGGGCTTCTGCGGCGGGAGGGCTATCTGATGTTCACGCTGCCTGTCAAGCCCTGGCTGCTTCTGCTTTCCAAGCTTCTGGCAGCAATGCTGACCCTCATTCCGACGTGCATTTTCGCCTATTTCGGCATTGCGCTGATTCTTTCCGGTACGACGGACGGTGTCTGGAACACGATGTTCAATTTTTCCCAGATTCTTGACCAGCCGCTGAGCGCCGGGACGCTGATTTTGGCGGGGCTGACCGTACTTGCTGCCGTGGCAAACATGATTCTGCGGGTCTACTTTGTGTCCTGTCTCGGCCATCTGTTCCGCCGCGCGCGCATTTTCCTGTCCATCCTGTTTTATTACCTGATTGGCGTTCTTATGCAGATTACTTCGATGCTAACGCTGGTATCCGTCAACTACGAGCCGAACACGTTCGTCAATTCCGTCTTTACGTGGGTGGAATCGCTGAGCTTCAACGGCGCCATGAGCGCGTTCCTCGGTACAATTCTCCTGATCAACGTTGCCATCGGCTGCGTCTACTTCTTCGTTTCCGAGGTCATCCTGCGCAAGCGTCTGAATCTGGAATAAAAGATAAA
>ERZ780167.3848-NODE-3848-length-10330-cov-3.976350_pt1 | contig 10330 bp, 9 predicted proteins | sample MGYA00510982_ERZ780167 | MGnify/ENA primary metagenome ERZ780167 (study PRJEB29588, sample SAMEA2146107) | human gut metagenome | biome: human gut; feature: human-associated habitat; material: faeces | place: Denmark | collected 2008/2010 ... | reverse complement strand
GCTCACGCAGGCAGGCCATCGTCTTTTTGCCCAGGGCGTTCATGGCGTCTGCCAGGCCGACGCTGGTGGTGGTCTTGCCCTCACCGGCGGGGGTGGGGCTGATGGCGGTCATCAAAATAAGCTTGCCCTCGGGCTTGTCGCGCTTGGCCAGTTTATGATTGATCTTGGCCTTGTAGTGGCCGTAGGGGATGACGTCCTCACTCTGCAGGCCCAGTTGGGCTGCAATTTCGGTGATGGGCTTCATTTCGGCGGCCTGTGCAATTTCGATGTCGCTCAGCATAACGATTCCTCCGTTTTTGTAAAAATAAAAGGGCCGCACACACCATACACCAGTGTATGCAGCCCAGACGGTCGGCTTAACGCAGGTTTTGCGCCGCATCCCCTGGGGTCATCCCCACAAAATCCGTCGGTCAGCGGCCCTGCTATGGGTTAAATGTACCACAGACAAAAACAGTTGTCAAGAGTCTACGGCAAAAAAGCATCCCCTTTGGAGGAACCAAAGAATCAAAACGTCCCTTTTCCGCAACCCCATTTTTTGAAATATCGCCCCATGCTCACCAGCTGCATCTTGAACTTGCCCGCGTCGCGCATCGGGGCGCGGTGCCAGGCATGGATGGCGGAAAACTGCGGTGTCAGCCAGACAGTGCCCTTTTGCAGCACTTTCTGGGTCAGGTCGGCGTCCTCGACATACATGAAATACGCGGGGTCAAACCCGCCGATTTCTTTGAATACATTGGTGCGCACGGCCATAAAGCTGCCGGTGCAGAACGCAATGCGGCGGGGCACGGTCAAATCCTCGTCCTGCATCGTGTAGTGGTCGTCCGCTTTTTTGAAGATGCCGTCAAATTTCGGAGCCAGCTGCCGTGCCAGCAGCAGCCAGGGTGTGGGCTTACGGCGGGGCAGGTGCTGCAAACGGCCATCCGGGTAGTGCAGCTGCGGCGTTGCCATGGCGGCCCCTTCCTGTGCCAGCAGCCAGGCGGCCATTGGCTCTAAAATATTCTCGGTCAGCACAATGTCAGGGTTCAGGATAAAATGCACCTCGCTGGTCAGGCGGTCCAGCACAGCGTTGTGCCCTCGGCCAAAACCGACATTTTCCGACAGCGTCAGCACGGTTACGCGGGCGTCGCCAAAATCAGTTTCCGCCAGCTGCTTTCCGCAGCCGTCGGGGCTGGCGTTATCCACCACGTACAGGGTGAGATCCGGGGTGGGGGTGTAGTGTAAAATGCTGCGCACCGCCGCGCAGACCTCGTCATAATCACAGTACGCCACAATGCAGGCGCTGATTTTGGGCATAAGGTGCTCCTTACCGTTAAACCTTGTAAGGGCGGATGCAAGCATCGACCCCTACGGAGTAGACTATTACTTTTCCAATGCTTCCAGGTGGTTCAAATCATACGGCGTATCCTGGTAGACATAGTAGTTCAGCCAGTTCGTGTACAGAAGATATCCGTGCGCGCGCCAGCGGAACAGCGGGTCGCGGCTGGGGTCGTCGTCGGGGTAGTAGTTGCAGGGAATGTTGATGGGTTTGCCTGCCGCAACATCCCGCTTGTACTCCTTGTCCAGCGTGTATTTGTCGTATTCGGGGTGGCCGATGACAAAAATCTGACGCCCGGACTCGGTGGAAAGCAGCATCGGCCCGGCTACGTCACTTTCTGCCAAAATGCGTAAATCGCCGCAGGCATCGATGGCGGCGCGGTCCAGCCCGGCCCAGCGGCTGTGCGGGGCGTAAAAAACCTCGTCAAAACCGCGCACCAGCGGATTGGAGGGCCGGGTGACGCGGTGCTCGAACACGCCGAACATTTTTTTGTCCAGATGGACCTTGGGAATGCCGAAGTGGTAATACAAACCTGCCAGTGCACCCCAGCACAGATGAATGGTAGAGTAAACGTTTTCTTTAGTGTAATCCATGATGCGGCAGAGCTCTTCCCAGTAGTCCACATCCTCGTAATCCAAATCTTCAATGGGCGCGCCGGTGATGATCATACCGTCGAAACGCTCATTTTTGATTTCATCGAACGTCTTGTAAAACGCCTTCATATGCTCGGGTGCCGTATGGGTCGTGCTGTGGGTAGCCGTCTGCAAAAACGTGACCTGCACCTGCAAGGGGCTGTTGGCCAAAAGCCGCGCCAGCTGCGTTTCGGTGACGATTTTTGTCGGCATCAGGTTTAAAATCAGGATGCGCAGCGGCCGAATGTGCTGGCTCATGGCGCGTTCCTGATGCATAATAAAGACGTTCTCTTTCTGCAATTCATCATAGGCAGGAAGATTTTTAGGAATGATAAGCGGCATAGGGGAGAACTCCTTGCTATAGAATAATTCTATTATAAAGGCTTCCGCCGCAAAAAGCAAGAAAAAACGCCCTCGGCATCTGCCGGGGGCGCGGGGGCGATCAAAAACGCTTATTCGTACTTGACGTTATCGATGAGGTTCTGCATCACGTCGCTCTGCAGGACGTTCATCTTGATGTAATTCTCGCCATATGCGGAAACATACTGGCTCGGGTCGGTCGTGCCGTAGTAGCGGCCAAAGTCGGCGTTCATCGTGTCGGTGTCGCACTTGAAGCCCATCTTCTCGGCCACAGCCTGCATCAGCAGTGCCTGTTGGGTGATGGATTTGATGCTGTCGGTGGCATCGTCCAGGTAAGCGTCCACACTGTCATAGGTAGCACCCATCATACCGGAGGACAGCAGCGTGGTCATGTCGGTGCCGTAGTTCTGGGCGTAGGTGTAAATGCGGTACAGCAGCACATCGCGGTAGTAGTCCAGTGCGGTCTGGGGCAGCTCGTCGGCGTAGCTGACTTTGTCGTGCAGGGCGGTGTAAACATCGCTGGCCTGGTTGTCGTAGAGCATCGTGCTCTTGACGAAGGCTTTCAGCTCGTCCACATTGTTCAGGCTCATGGTGGCGGCCAGGTTCTCGGCAACCCACTCGTCGCTCAACTCGGGTGTGACGGTGTTCTCGATGTAGTTCAGGGTCGTCTCAAAGACGGCCTCCTTGCCGTTCAGGTCCTCGTTGCCGTAATCCTCGGGGAAGGTGACGGTGACGTCGAAGGTCTCGCCGGGATTGTGGCCGACGATCTGCTCCTCAAAGTTGTCGACGTAGGTGCCGCTGCCCAAGGTCAGGTCAGCGCCGTTGCCCTTGGTGTCGCCCCCGTCAAAGGCAACGCCGTCGATGCGGCCTACATAGTCAATGTTGACGGTGTCACCGTCCGCTGCCGCGCGGTCCGTAACCTGCTCGGTGGTGGAGAATTTGGACAGCACGTTGGAGGTGATGTAGTTGTCGATATCCTCTTCGCTGACTTGCCCCAGGTCGGCATCGATCGTGATATCGGCGTAGTCGTCAGGCAGGGTGACGTAATCGGTGGCGGTCACACCCTTGAGATAGCCGTTCTCGTCGAAAGCGTCGGAAAAGCTGAAATCTGCCAGGTAGGCGTACTCGGCATCTGCGGCAGTCTCGTCGGTGGCGGCGTCCGCAGCCTCAGAGGAGGCTGCCTCGGTGGACTCGGCGGTCTCCGCAGTAGATTCGGCAGTCTCGGCGGTATTGCCGCAGGCAGCCAGGGCAGTGATCATGCCGACAGCCAGACCAAGGGCTGCCAGGCGATGGAAATTCTTCAGTTTCATGGGATTCTCCTGTTTCTTTGTAAAATTGCATACTTTACTATTATACACGCTTTTTAGAAAAAGTAAAATGGGAATTGTGTGAAAATTACAGTAGCGCAGGTTCCACTGGGCAAATGCGGCGGGAATGTGGTATAATAGAAACACTATTTTTACAAAAGGAGACAACCCCATGGAAAAATCTAAGATAGACCGCATCAACGCTCTTGCCAGAAAGGCAAAATCCATCGGCCTGACCGAGCGCGAGACCGCCGAGCGCGATGCCCTGCGCAAAGAGTACCTGACCGATATGCGTGCCTCGTTCAGGCAGCAGCTGGATAACACCTATGTTCAGACCGCCGACGGTGCAAAGATACCTTACGCGGAGTATGCGAAACTGAGCAAAAAGGCTTCCCCCGCGGGGGAAGTTGGCCGCGAAGCGGACTAATGAGAGGCAGCCCTGCCTTGCCTGCGCATAACGTGTTCCTACGCCAAACGCGCCCCTCATCCGGCTCTTCGAGCTGCCTTCCCCCAAGGGGGAAGACAGAACATACGGAATCCGCACAAATTCTTGTACAAAACATCTATAGAATTCCCTTGACAGCTATGCTATAATGATTGATGGCAGCGGATCCCGGAGATTCCGGAAAAGGCTGAAATGCCTATTTACTTGCAAAAGAGGTAGAAACGTATGCTTACTTCCATTACCGGCATTAACTGGGGCGACGAGGGCAAGGGCCGCATGGTCGACCTGCTCAGCCAGGACTATGACATTGTTGCGCGCTATCAGGGCGGCGACAATGCAGGTCACACCGTCAAGAACGAGCGCGGCAAATTCGTCCTGAACCTGATCCCCTCCGGCATCCTGCGCCCGGACGTCGTCTGCGTCATGGGCGGCGGCATGGTCATTGACCCCGAGCACCTGGAAAAGGAAATTGCTTCGCTGACCGAAAAGGGTGTGGAAATCACCCCCAAGAACCTGAAAATTTCTGACCGCGCCACCATCACCATGCCCTTCCATGTGGCACAGGACGGCCTGGAGGAGGAGCGCCTGTCCAAGACCGGTGCCCAGTTTGGCTCCACCAAGCGCGGCATTGCCTACTCCTACGGCGACAAGTACATGAAAAAGACCCTGCGCATGGGTGACCTGGTCCACATGGACGCCAGTGTCAAAAAGCGTCTGGAGACCATCGTTGAGTCCAAGAACCTGACGATGGTGAACATCTACGGCCAGAAGCCTGTCAGCGTGGAGGAAATGTGGGCCTGGTGCGAGAAGTATGGGAAGCTGTTTGCCCCCTACATCTGCGACGTGGGCGACTATCTCGACCGGGCTGACCGTGAGGGCAAGAAGATCATGTTCGAGGCCCAGCTGGGCGCACTGCGCGACATCGACTTCGGCATTTATCCCTATACCTCTTCTTCCAACACCGTTTCCGCCTATGCGCCCATCGGTGCGGGCATCCCGGGCCATAAGCTGAACCTCTCCATCGGCATCATGAAGGCCTATTCTTCCTGCGTCGGTGAGGGCCCCTTTACCACCGAGCTGGCTATGACCGAGGCTGAGAATGATGCGCTGCGTGAGCACGGCCACGAGTACGGCCACCGGCCGTCCCCGCCGTGTCGGCCCGTTCGACGCTGTGGCAAGCCGCTACGGTGTGCAGTGCCAGGGCTGCGACGAACTGGCACTGACCCTGCTGGACGTCCTCGACTACATGGAGGAAGTGCCCATCGTCACCGCCTACAAGCTGACCGATGGCACCACCACGACCCGCTTCCCGATGGGCAAGACGCTGGACGATGCCCAGCCTGTTGTGGAGAAAGTCCCCGGCTGGCACTGCGATATCACCGGCGTGCGCAAGTTTGAGGATCTGCCCCAGGCCGCCCAGAACTACGTCAAGCGCCTGGAAGAGCTGGTCGGCTGCAAGATCAAGTACATCTCCGTCGGCCCCGAGCGCGACGCCTGCATCGTGCGGGAGTGATTTCCGGCAAAGGCGGCCGCTGATGCGGGCGGATAAGGAATCCGCCCCTGCAATGTAGGAGTCGATGCCCGCGTCGACCCACCAGACTGCGGTTCAAAATAGAAACCAACCCAAAAAGGCAGACCCTTACCCGGTCTGCCTTTTTCTGAAAAAAGGGGGTATTCCCGCTGATAGACCTGCTGATAAAAATCTTCATCAAAAACCACGAAAACACCGCAGACCGCGCCGTCCGCACGGCTTACGGCAACTTGGCCTGCTTGGTCAGCGTGGTGTGCAACCTGCTGTTAGCAGGCGGAAAAATCGCCGTCGGCGTGCTGACCGGCAGCGTTGCCATCACTGCAGACGGCATGAACAACCTCTCCGACGCCAGTTCCAATATCGTAAGCCTTGTGGGGTTCAAGCTCGGCGCACGCCCGGCAGACTCGGAACATCCCTATGGCCACGCCCGGTATGAATACCTGGCCGGGCTGGCTGTGTCGGTCATGATTCTCGTCATTGGCGTGGAACTGCTGAAAGAGAGCTTCGCCAAAGTCCTGCACCCCACGGCGGTGGCCTTCAACTGGGTCATGGTCGCGATGCTGGCGGCATCCATCCTCGTTAAGCTCTGGATGAGTGCCCTCAACAAGCACATAGGCACAGCCATTGAGTCGGAGACGCTGCTTGCCACTGCCGCTGACGCCCGCAATGACGTCATCACCACGGCAGCGGTGCTGGCAGCCACGATTTTGACGAAGCTCACCGGCTTTGACCGCATCGACGGCCTGATGGGCCTGGGCGTAGCGGCGTTCATCCTGTACAGCGGTGCCATGCTTGTGAAAGACACCATTGACCCGCTGTTGGGCGCAGCCCCCGACCCGGAATTGGTGGAGCACATCGAGAAAAAGGCATTGAGCTACCCCGGCGTGCTGGGCGTGCATGATTTGATGATCCACGATTACGGCCCCGGCAGCCGCCTTGTCAGCTTCCACCTGGAAATGGACGCCAAGGACGACGTCATGCACAGCCACGATGTCATTGACCGTATCGAGCGTGACCTGCTCGTCGAGGATGGGGTGATCGCCACGGTACACTTTGATCCCATCGTCACCGGCGATGCCCACGTGGACGAGCTGAAAACCTTCTTACAGAACGAGGTCAAGGAGCTGGAACCGCTGGCAAACATCCACGATTTGCGCATCGTGCCTGGCCCGACGCATACCAACGTGATTTTTGACTGTGCCGTGCCGGCTGAGTACATGGCCGACAAGCAGCACCGCGGCGTCAAGCTCGTCAACGCCTTGCGCAATTCCGTACAGGCCAAATGGCCCGACCATTTTTGCGTCATAAAGTTGGAACCTGATTACGCTCCGGTGCATCATGAGGGAAAAACGTAACAACGTAGGGGCAGGGTATGCCCTGCCCTCGGCGTAAAAATAATAGCGATGTAAAGGCAAAGCAGAGGGCCGGACATAGCCGACCTCTATCGAGCGGCCTTGCGGAAAGTAAAACCATATAAAGGAGACATACAGCATGGATTACAACAAAGCAGCCCTGGAACTTCACAGCAAATTCCCCGGTAAAATCGCCGTGCAGAGCCTTTGCGAATGCAAGGACCGTGACGCACTCTCTACTGCCTACACCCCCGGCGTGGCCGAACCTTGCCGTAAGATCAAAGCAAATCCCGACGACGTCTACACCTACACGATGAAGGGACGCACCGTTGCGGTCGTCACCAACGGTACGGCAGTGCTGGGCCTGGGCAACATCGGCCCCGAGGCCGGCCTGCCTGTCATGGAGGGAAAATGCGTCCTCTTCAAGGAGTTCGGCGGCGTCGATGCATTCCCCATCTGCCTGAATGCCAAAACAAAAGAGGAAGTTATCGCTGCCGTCAAGGCGATCGCCCCGACGTTCGGCGGCATCAACCTTGAGGATATCCGCAGCCCCGAGTGCTTTGAAATTGAGGCCGAACTCGAGCGCGAGCTCGATATCCCCGTGTTCCACGACGACCAGCACGGCACGGCCATCATCGTGCTGGCGGGCGTGCTGAACGCTTTGAAGGTTGTCGGCAAGCGCATTGAGGATGTCAAGATCGTCCAGAACGGCCCCGGTGCAGCGGGTACAGCCATCATTCATATGCTGCAGGTTGCGGGAGCCAAACACATTATCGCTGTCGATGAGCACGGCATTCTGGTCCCGGGCCGCCCTGCAGGCCTCGAGGGCCACAAGGGCAAACTGGCCGAGGAGACGAACCCGGAGAAACTCTCCGGCGGTCTGGCTGAGGCTATCAAGGACGCTGATATCTTCATTGGCACGTCGATTGCGGGCGCACTGACGCCCGCGCTGGCCGCCACGATGGCGAAAGATGCCATTGTGTTCGCCATGGCCAACCCCACGCCAGAGATTATGCCTGACCTCGCCAAGCAGGCGGGCATCCGCGTTATCGGCACCGGCCGTTCGGATTTCCCGAATCAGGTCAACAATGTGCTGGCATTCCCCGGCATCTTCAAGGGTGCGCTGTCCGTCCGTGCGCGGGATATCAACCCCGCCATGAAGATGGCTGCCGCCAAGGCCATCGCGGGCCTCATCCCCGACGATGAGCTGAACGAGGAAAATATTCTGCCCAAGGCGTTTGACCCCCGCGTGGCTGATGCTGTGGCCGCAGCCGTTGCCCAGGCTGCACGGGAAAGCGGCGTGGCGCGCGTATGAGCATCCGTGAAATTTCCGCCGCCGCCATCACCGACGCGGTCGAAGCTCTCTGCATCGAGGCCAACACCCAGCTGCCCGCCGACGTAAAGGCCGCATTGGATAAAGCCGAAGCCAACGAGCCGTGGCCGCTGGCAAAGGAAACGCTGGGCTTATTGCAGCAAAATTTGTGCGTTGCAGCGGACAAAGACTTGCCCATCTGCCAGGACACCGGCATGGCCTGCGTCTTTATTGAGCTGGGCCAGGACGCCCACATCAACGGCGATTTGACCGATGCCGTCAACGAGGGCGTGCGCCGCGGCTATGAAAAAGCATACCTGCGCAAATCCATCACCGCTGACCCCTTGCAGCGCGTCAACACCGGGGACAACACCCCCGCCTTCCTGACCGTGCATCTGGTGCCGGGCAGCGGCTGCAAAATCACCGTCGCCCCCAAGGGCGCGGGCAGCGAAAACATGAGCCGCCTTGCCATGCTCAAGCCCGCCGATGGGGTAGAGGGCGTCAAAAAGGTTGTTTTGGACACCGTCGAGCAGGCCGGGGCCAACCCTTGCCCACCCGTCGTGCTGGGCATCGGCATCGGCGGCAGCTTTGACCACTGTGCTGCGCTGGCGAAAAAGGCATTGCTGCGCCCGCTCGATACCCCCAACGCCGACCCCTACTACGCGGCGCTGGAAAAAGAGCTGCTGGACGCCATCAACGCTACCGGCTTCGGACCGCAGGGCTTCGGCGGGGCCACTACCTGCCTGGGCGTCGCCATTGAGCAGAAGCCCACCCATGTGGCCTGTCTGCCGGTGGCAGTCAACATCAGCTGCCATGTGACCCGCCGCGCCAGCCGGGAGGTGTGAGCGATGGCGAAACCGGACATTGATATTTCGCTGGATGGAGTGGGCGAGAGCGCCCGCTCGGCCAAAACCAAACGAGCCAGCATTGATATCCCCTTGGACGGCGAGGAACCCCGCCGCCCGGTGACAGATATCACGATGAAGGAACTGGAATTTGTCAACCGTCACCATGAGGAATACAAAGAATTGCGCCGCCGTGCGCGGGAACAGGGAGGCCGCTGATGCAATACATTTTACATACGCCGCTGACCAAAGCGGATCTTGCGCCGCTCAAGGCAGGGGACACTGTGCTGCTTTCGGGCGTGGTCTACACCGCCCGCGACGCCGCCCACGCCCGTATGATGGAACTGCTGGATAAGGGCGAACCGCTGCCGTTCCCCATTGAGGGCGCGGCGGTCTACTACGTCGGCCCCACGCCGGAGCGCCCGGGATGTGCCATCGGGGCCGCAGGGCCCACGACCTCCGGCCGCATGGATGCCTATACGCCGCGGCTGCTGGATCTGGGCCTTGCCTGCATGATCGGCAAGGGTAAGCGCAGCGAGGCCGTCAAGCAGTCGGTCGTCAAGAACAGCGCGGTCTACCTGGCCGCCATTGGCGGTGCCGGGGCGCTCATGGCCGGCAGCGTGCAGAGCTGCGAGGTCATCGCCTGGCCGGATCTGGGCTGTGAGGCTGTGCGCAAGCTGGTCGTCAAGGACTTCCCGCTGACCGTTCTGCTGGACACCCACGGCGGCGATCTGTACCAGAGCGGCCCCGCCGCCTACCTTGCCGGTCGGGAGCACCAGGCATGACCCGCTGCAGACGGCTCGTCATACGGCTGGTCCTCTGTGCGCTGGCGCTGGCCGTTTTGCCAATGTTGGCTGTCTCGCAGTTGGTCAGGCGGTTGGCCCTGTTTCGAAAATCTTTATACACTTTCAGGTTCATAATTTCCAGCGCCGCGTTCTGTGCCCCCATGAAGGTGAGCATGTCTTCAATTTGCTCGCTGGCTTTAAAATACAGCACGCCAGAACCTTTGCGCAAAATTGTGCGCGGCACAAAGCCGCGCCCCGTAAGCAGGGCAGAAAAATCTGCCAGCATGGTGTGGCGCGCCGATAAAAATTCCAGATTATATTCTTTTTGCGGGTCTGTAATGGTGCCGCCGCACAAAAAGGCGCTGGCCGCAAAGGCACTGACACATTTTTCGCAGCAGAACAATTCCTTTTTCAGCCGCAGGCAGGGTGTATTGGCATCATAATGG
>ERZ780167.3845-NODE-3845-length-10336-cov-2.648867_pt1 | contig 10336 bp, 3 predicted proteins | sample MGYA00510982_ERZ780167 | MGnify/ENA primary metagenome ERZ780167 (study PRJEB29588, sample SAMEA2146107) | human gut metagenome | biome: human gut; feature: human-associated habitat; material: faeces | place: Denmark | collected 2008/2010 ... | reverse complement strand
CGCCTGCGGTTTTGCCGTCGCGGACACTGCAGCTGCAGGATCATCATGCTGCTGAGGTGTCGTTGCCGTCACAGGACTTCCGCAGTGGCTGCAGAATTTCGGGGTAGAAGATGCGACCGGCTGCTGGGGAATGTCTGTGAGAGGCTCCCCTGACGATTGCCATTGTGTATCAAATGCCGAATCAGCAGAAGACTGTTGAGCGACCTGTTCCTGCTGGGCATACCTCTTGTGGCGGCTGCGCTTGTGTTTCTTTGCTTTGGGTGCGGTGCCAGCGATGCTTGTTTGAGCTGCGGCGCGCTTTTTGCGACGGATGCAAACGACTGCGACGCCGGCGATGATCATCAGGACAGCCGCAATCCCACCGCCAACAACGATTGGCATGTTGTCCTGTGCAAAGAAGATGAGTTTCTCGATCGGGCTATAGTGGATATTCGACTTGTAGACGTCGATGTGCATCTTCGTGGGGTCTTCGGCATCGGAATAGTCCACAACGATTTTTTGGTCGTTATCGACGAACTCGGGGAAGCAATGGCTATCCGATTTAGTTTTACTGTCGACACTCTGGCCTGTCTGGGTATCGATGAGGCGAACGACGGTTGAACTGTCGTTTGAGATCGAGGCCAGCACGATATTGCCGTCTCTCGAGATGTCGGTATTATCAATCCAGTCCTCGTCGTCGTTTTTTATTAAATATCGAATTTGCTTCCCAGTGTTTGGGTCAATAACAATAGTGTCGTAGTTTTCGCCAGTAATGGCTAGGATATATTTTCCCCAGGTGTCATAGATACTAATTTTATTGCCGTCGGCTACTTTATCGATGTTGCCATCGTAATCCGCCATGAAATAGGTTGTATATAGCGAATCGTCGTCGCTGGTGGTCTCTATGAGTAGTTTATCGGACCTGTATGCCCTAGTTACCCCATTACATTGGGCGTTGCCTGGCATCTCTTTAATTGACGTGGAGCCATCGGGAATGTCGATTATCTTGAGCTTTCGATTCGAGCAGACATACAAACGCTTTCCATCCCTTGAGAGGAGGGCGTCTAAATCGCCTTTTTCGAACTTGTACGTAAATGTTTTCTCATTTGATTGCAGATTGAAAACGCAAACTTTCCCGTATTTGCCATTCGAACAATAGGCGGTCAAGCGGTTTCCGTCTTCGTTAAGCTCGATACGGCCGACCTCTGATTTCTTAACGTGTATAGAGTGGGCGACCCGTTGTTGATCTTCGACGGAATAGACGATGACCTTGCCGTCCTCCAGCCAATAAAGGTACTTGTTGTCCCAAGTACTCTGAACATCGGATAGACAGGATTTCGGTATGTCGATAGGAGTGACTTCACCGCTCTTAAAATCAAGCCGTGAATAACCGTAATATACATAATTATCGTTATAGTTATCGTCAAGATCATAGTCATAGTCTGCGATGATGGCATAATTGCCGTCGTCTGTGACCCGTGCAGACGGATCCTCGCCTTCGACGTCGACAGTTAGCGACTTTTCCAGCTCCGGTGTCGGTAGGCCGTCAGCTAATGCCGCGGGGGGGGGCAGCCAGCGGGGTCAGCGCCGCTACGATGCCGATTGTAGCTGCGATGATCCTCCCGCCTTTTCGGATGCTCTTGAACATGGTGATCCTTTCGTCGGGTTATACGTAACTATCTAGTATCTTCATGCCGGATTCGAAGAATCTGTTGCGCAACATTGCCAAACGGGTGCAACAAGGCGGCAACCCCTTTGCCATAACCTGCCGGAAAGTGAGGCCCACAATTTGGTCGAATTCTGGGATGTGCTTTCCGGTTGGGGCCCCTAGCGGAAACTACGACCCGGAATATCGGCTCAGAACGGGACACGCTTTCCCAAACAGGGCTCAACCGGAAACTGCGTCCCAGTCTGAGGCCTCAAAACGGGACACAGTTTCCGCTCGATCAACCCTCGCCGCCATTCCGCCATTCAGCGGCGCGCATCAGTAGCGCTGTTCACAGAAAAAATATGAACAGGTGTTCGATACACACCTATCTACCTGCACCTTTTCTGTCGAAAAACTTTGCTACTCCAAAAACTCAATCACGTCAAGGCTTTTCTTGCCCAACGGTCGGTACCTGATAAACTATTAGGTTGCGATAACTGGCGAAGCTATGCCTCGCCAACCCACCGAGCATTTCCGTGAAGGAGGAAAAACCTGGTGACCTACGCATATACTGCCACTGAGCGCAAGCGCGTCAGCTTCGGGAAAATCCCGGAGGCCATGGAGCTCCCCAACCTTATCTCTGTTCAAAGGGAATCCTTTGAGCGTTTTAAGGACGAGGGTCTTCGTGAGGCGTTCAAGGAATCCAGCCCCATCCAGAGCCAGAACCATGTTCTCGAGGTTACCTTCGGCGAGCATCAGTTCGGCGACCCCGCGCACACCGTCGAGGAGTGCCGCGAGAAGGATATGACCTATCAGGCTCCGCTTCTGACCGACGTCCGTCTCACCAACAAGGAGACCGGCGAGATCAAGGAGCAGCTCGTCTTCATGGGCGACTTCCCCATGATGACCGATCAGGGCACCTTCATCATCAACGGTACCGAGCGTATCGTCGTCTCGCAGCTCGTCCGCTCCCCGGGCGTGTACTACAGCTCCGAGATGGATTCGGGCAAGCAGATCTACAAGGCCCAGATCATCCCGTCCCGCGGTGCCTGGCTCGAGTTTGAGGTCGACAAGCGCGACCAGCTCATGGTCTCCATCGACCGTAAGCGCAAGCAGAGCGCCACGATGTTCCTGCGCGCCCTTGGCATCGCCGTCACCAACGACGACATCATCGAGCTTCTCGGCAACTCCGATGTGATCAAGCGCACCCTGGAGCGCGACACCGCCCTCACTCGCGAGGACGCCCTCATCGAGATCTACCGTCGCCTGCGCCCGGGCGAGCCTCCCACCGTGGACGCTTCCCGCAGCCTGCTCGAGGGCCTGCTCTTCAACCCGCAGCGCTACGATCTGGCCCGCGTCGGTCGTTACAAGGTCAACAAGAAGCTCAACCTCACCACCGAGGAAGAGGTCACGGTGCTCACCGACGAGGATATCGTCGCGACGCTGCGCTACCTGCTGTCCCTCGCTGCCGGCGAGCAGGGCTTCAAGGTTGACGACATCGACCACTTTGGCAACCGCCGCATCCGCACCGTCGGCGAGCTCGTCGCCAACCAGTTCCGTATCGGCATGAGCCGTATGGAGCGCGTCGTCCGTGAGCGCATGAGCTCCCAAGACATCGACGAGATCACCCCGCAGTCGCTCATCAACATCCGCCCGATCGTGGCTTCCATCAAGGAGTTCTTCGGTTCCTCGCAGCTCTCGCAGTTCATGGACCAGGCGAACCCCCTGACCGGTCTGACCCACAAGCGTCGTCTGTCCGCACTCGGCCCTGGCGGTCTTGCCGGCCACAAGTCCGGCTCCAGCCGCCGCACCAACGTGCCGACGGCCGTCCGCGACGTTCACAACTCGCACTACAGCCGCATGTGCCCGATCGAGACCCCCGAAGGCCCCAACATCGGCCTGATCGGCTCGCTCGCCCTCTACGCCCGCGTCAACGAGTACGGCTTCATCGAGGCCCCGTTCCGTCGCGTCGAGAACGGCGTTGCCACCGATCAGATCGACTGGATGACCGCTGACGAGGAAGAGAAGCACGTCATCGCGCCGGCCAACACGCCGCTCGATCCCAAGACCAACGAGTTCATCACGACCGATGCCGAGGGCAAGATCGTCCGTCCGCACACCGTGATCGCCCGTACCCGCGACTTCGACGGCTCCTTCGGCGCTCCCGCCGACGTGCCTGTCGAGGACGTCGACTACATGGATGTCTCGCCGCGTCAGATGCTTTCCGTCGCAGCCACGCTGATCCCGTTCCTTGAGCACGACGACGCCAAGCGTACGCTGATGGGCGCTAACATGCAGCGCCAGGCCGTGCCGCTGGTTCACCCCGCCGCTCCCTATGTCGGTACCGGCATGGAGCGTCGCGCCGCCCTGGACTCCGGCGAGGTCACCCTGGCCAAGAACGCCGGCGAGGTCATCTTTGCCGACGCCGCCAAGATCATCGTCAAGCATGCCGGCGGCATGGACGAGTATCACCTGGCCAAGTACCAGCGCTCCAACCAGTCCACCTGCATCAACCACCGTCCGCTCGTTCGCGTCGGTGACACCGTTGAGCAGGGCGAGCCTCTGGCCGACGGTCCTTCGACCGATCACGGCGAGCTCGCACTGGGCCAGAACCTCACCGTGGCATACATGCCGTGGGAAGGCTTCAACTACGAGGACGGTATCGTCGTGTCCGAGCGCCTGGTGGCCGAGGACCTGCTGACGACCATCAACATCACCCGTCACGAGATCGACGCCCGCGACACCAAGCTCGGCCCCGAGGAGATCACCCGCGAGATCCCGAACCTCTCCGAGGACATGCTTGCCAACCTCGACGAGGACGGCATCATCCGCATCGGCGCCGAGGTCGGCCCTGGCGACATCCTGGTCGGCAAGGTCACGCCTAAGGGCGAGAGCGCTTTGACCGCCGAGGAGCGCCTGCTGCGCGCCATCTTCGGTGCCAAGGCTCACGACGTTCGCGACACCTCCCTTAAGATGCCTCACGGCGCTTACGGTCGCGTCATCGACGTCGTCCGCTTTAGCCGCGAGAACGGCGACGACCTGGCCCCCGGCGTCAACGAGCAGGTGCGCGTCTACGTCGCCCAGCGTCGTAAGATCCAGCAGGGCGATAAGATGGCCGGCCGCCACGGCAACAAGGGTGTTATCTGTAACGTTCTGCCGGTCGAGGACATGCCCTACATGGCTGACGGTACCCCGATCGACGTTATCCTCAACCCGCTGGGCGTTCCTTCGCGTATGAACGTCGGCCAGCTGCTCGAGTGCCACCTTGGCTGGGCTGCTGCCTGCGGTTGGGATACCGAGCAGGCCGACTCCGACAAGTATGTCCCCGGTCCGTTCTTCACCGCGACGCCCGTCTTCGACGGCGCCAAGGAGGACGAGATCGCCGAGGTCATCCGTCGCGCCAACAAGAACATGCTCAACAAGGCCACCGCTGCCTTTGGCGATCACATGCGTCCCGAGTTCGTCACCCAGCTTGACGAGCGCGGCAAGACCCGTCTGTTCGATGGCCGCACCGGCGAGGAGTTCCGCGAGCCCATTACCGTGGGTACGTCCTACATCCTCAAGCTCGGCCACATGGTCGACGACAAGATCCACGCCCGTTCGACCGGCCCTTACAGCCTGGTTACCCAGCAGCCTCTGGGCGGCAAGGCCCAGTTCGGCGGCCAGCGCTTCGGCGAGATGGAAGTTTGGGCACTGTACGCATACGGTGCTTCCAACGTCCTGCAGGAGATCTTGACCGTCAAGTCCGACGATACCGTGGGCCGCGTCAAGACCTACGAGTCCATCGTCAAGGGCGAGAACGTTCCTGTCCCGGGTATCCCCGAGTCCTTCAAGGTTCTCGTCAAGGAGATTCGTTCGCTCGCACTGGACATCGAGCCCATGCACGATGCCGACGAGGACGCCTCCGCCCCTGTGACCGCCGAGGAGACCTCTGCTCTCGACGACCTGGCAGCGCTCGCCGGCGTTGACGCCGACGTCGAGGCCCAGGATGCCGAGACCGCCGAGGCACCCGAGGCTGTCGCCGCCACGACCACTGATAAGGAGTAGTTGACTGTGGCAGATTTCGAAGCTACTGATTTTGACTCGGTAAAGATCTCCCTTGCCTCCGCCGACCAGATCCGTTCCTGGTCGCACGGTGAGGTCAAGAAGCCGGAGACCATCAATTACCGTACCCTCAAGCCCGAGAAGGACGGCCTGTTCTGCGAGAAGATCTTCGGTCCCGCCAAGGACTGGGAGTGCTCCTGCGGCAAGTACAAGGGCATCCGCTTTAAGGGCATCGTCTGCGAGCGCTGCGGCGTCGAGGTCACCTCGGCCAAGGTGCGTCGCGACCGCATGGGCCACATCGAGCTCGCCGCTCCCGTGTCCCACATCTGGTACTTCAAGAGCCCCACGAGCTTCCCGATGAGCCGTATGCTCGACATCAAGTCCAAGGACCTCGAGAAGGTTCTGTACTTTGCCAGCTACATCATCACCGAGGTCGACTACGAGGCTCGCGAGGCCGACGCCGACGACCTGCGCGAGGAGCTCGCCGCCGATCTGGAAGAGATCGATGCCGAGTGCGCCCGCCAGATCGAGTCCCTCAAGGAGCAGGGCAACCCCGAGAACTTTGACGAGTTCTCCGACGAGGAGCCGCTGACCCCCGAGGAGATCGCCTCTGGCATCGTCGACATCGAGGAAGAGTGCAAGGACGAGAAGCAGCTCCGCACGGACGCCTTCAACGCCTTCATGAAGCTCAGCGAGCGCGACCTCATTTCCGATGAGCCGCTGTTCCGCGAGATGACCCGTTACTACTCCATGTACTTCAAGGGTGGCATGGGTGCCGAGGCCGTCCGCGACCTGCTCGCTGCCATCGACCTTCCTTCCGAGGCCGAGAAGCTCAAGGCCATCATCGCCGACGAGGACTCCCAGAAGCAGAAGCGCGAGAAGGCCGTTAAGCGCCTCGAGGTCGTTGACGCCTTCCTGAAGGGCGGCAACAGCCCCGCGAACATGATCCTGGACGTCATCCCGGTCATTCCGCCCGATCTGCGCCCGATGGTCCAGCTCGACGGCGGCCGCTTCGCAACGAGCGACCTCAACGACCTGTATCGTCGCGTGATCAACCGCAACAACCGACTCAAGCGCCTGCTCGACCTGGACGCCCCTGCGATCATCGTGAACAACGAGAAGCGCATGCTCCAGGAGTCCGTGGACGCCCTGTTCGACAACGGCCGTCGTGGTCGCCCGGTCTCTGGCCGTGGCGGTCGCCCGCTCAAGTCGCTCGCCGAGGCCCTCAAGGGTAAGCAGGGTCGTTTCCGTCAGAACCTGCTGGGCAAGCGTGTCGACTACTCCGGCCGTTCGGTTATCGTTACCGACCCCAAGCTGCTGCTGCACCAGTGCGGTCTGCCCAAGACCATGGCGCTGGAGCTCTTCAAGCCCTTCGTCATGAAGCGCCTGGTCGAGCTCGGCAAGGTCGAGAACATCAAGGGCGCCAAGCGCGCTATCGACCGCGGTGCCACCTTTGTGTGGGATATCCTCGAAGAGGTCATCGACGGCCGCGTCGTGCTGCTCAACCGTGCACCGACCCTGCACCGTCTGTCCATCCAGGCCTTTGAGCCGGTGCTGGTCGAGGGCAAGGCTATCCACCTGCATCCGCTGGTCTGCTCGCCCTTCAACGCCGACTTCGACGGCGACCAGATGTCTGTCCACGTGCCGCTGTCCAGCCAGGCTCAGGCCGAGGCTCGCGTGCTCATGCTCTCTGCGAACAACCTGCGCTCGCCGGCATCCGGCAAGCCGGTCAACATCCCTTCGCAGGACATGATCATCGGTGTGTACTACCTCACCCAGGTTCGCGAGGGTCTGCCGGGCGAGAACCACGTGTTCTCGAGCTTCGACGACGCGCTGCACGCCTATGACTGCCGCTCCGAGGTCGACATGCAGGCCAAGATCCAGGTCCGCGTGTCCGCTGCCGATGCCAACGTCATCAACGAGGACGGCACCCGTATCTTCCGCGTCAAGAACGGCAAGAACGAGTTTGTCGACTACGACGTCACCGGCAACAAGACCGCGCGCTTCGAGACCTCTATCGGCCGCATCATCTTCAACCGCCAGTGCCTGCCCGAAGACTATGAGTTCATGAACTACAAGATGGTCAAGGGCGACGTGGCTAAGCTGGTTGCCGACTGCTGCGATCGTTACCCCGAGGCCAAGGTCGGCCCGATCCTCGACGCCATCAAGTACTCCGGCTTCCACTACGCTACCCGCGCCGGCCTCACCATCTCGGTGTGGGACGCTCTCATCCCTGCCGAGAAGCAGGAGCTGCTCGACCGCGCCCAGGCCAACGTCGACCAGATCAACGAGTACTTCGAGGAGGGCTTCATCAACGAGACGGAGCGCCACATCGAAGTCGTTAACGAATGGACCGCTTGTACCGACAAGGTTGCAGCGCTCATGCTCGACATGTTCGACGAGGAGAACCCGCTGTACATGATGGCCGACTCCGGCGCCCGTGGTTCTAAGACCCAGCTGCGTCAGCTCGGCGGCATGCGTGGCCTGATGGCAGACATGTCCGGCGAGACGATCGACCTTCCCATTAAGGCGAACTTCCGCGAGGGCCTGCTGCCGCTCGAGTACTTCATTTCGACCTACGGCGCCCGTAAGGGCCTGGTCGATACCGCATCCCACACCTCGGACTCTGGTTATCTGACCCGTCGTCTGGTCGACGTGGCCCAGGACGTCATCGTCCGCGAGGAGGACTGCGGTACGCACGAGGGCGTCACCTACAACCTCATCATCCCCGGCACCACCGACCTCAACACCGACCTCGTCGGCCGTTGCTTCATTGAGGACGTCGTGGCTCCCGATGGCACCGTGCTCTTTGAGCAGGACGGCTACATCGAGAAGGTCGCCGACATCCAGAAGATGGTCGATGCCGGCCTTAAGAAGGTCAAGCTTCGCGCGCTGCTCACCTGCCGCTCCAAGTACGGCGTGTGCCAGAAGTGCTACGGCTGGGATCTTTCCACCCGTCGTCCGGTCGCCATCGGTACCGCGGTCGGCATTATTGCCGCCCAGTCCATCGGCGAGCCCGGTACGCAGCTTACGATGCGTACCATTCACTCCGGCGGCGTCGCTGGCGTCGACGATATTACGCAGGGTCTGCCTACGGTCAGCCGTATGTTCGATATCGTCGGCAACGTCAACGAGAAGATTCTGGGTCGCGAGGCCGAGCTGGCTCCGTACTCCGGTCACCTCTCGATTAAGCCCGAGAAGTCCGAGTATGTGCTGACGCTCACCGACTCCGAGGACCACACACGTGTCCTCGACGAGCGTCGCGTTCCCGCATCGGTGCGCTTTATGCCCGAGATCGAGGACGGCTGCGAGGTTCGCGCCGGCGATCAGATCACCAAGGGCTTCGTCAACTTCCGCAACCTGCGCAAGCTGACCGACATCGAGTCGACGATGCACACCTTCGTCGAGAGCGTCAAGGACGTCTACACCAGCCAGGGCGTCGACCTGAACGACAAGCACATCGAGGTGCTCGCACGTCAGATGCTGCGTCGCGTTCAGATCACCAACCCCGGTGACTCCAAGTACCTGCTTGGTCAGTACGTCGACCGCTACGAGTTCGCCGACGAGGTCGAGCGCGTTGCCCGTTTGGGCGGTCAGGCTCCCGTGGCCGAGCCCGTCATCCTGGGTACGCTCAAGGTCGCGTCCAACATCGACTCCTGGCTGTCGAGCGCTTCGTTCATCCGTACCGCCGGCGTCCTTACCGAGGCTGCCATCGAGGGCAAGGTCGACCACCTGCTCGACCTTAAGTCCAACGTCATCGTTGGTAAGAAGATCCCTGCGGGCACCGGCCTCAAGCCCTACGACAAGGCTGCACTTACGTACCGCACTGCCGACGGCTACGTGGACATCGACGGCCCGGCTTCGCCCAACGCCAAGTCGCTGCCCGAGTGGGCTCCGGTGGAGCTCAAGGACCTGGACGAGCAGCTTCCGCAGCAGCTCGACTGGGCCGGCTACGACGAGTTCGGTGGTGCTGACGGTTCGTTCACCCGCAACGGCCACACCATCTCCGCCGAGAAGGCTCGCCTGTACCTGTTCGACGACCTGGGCGTGTCGCAGCGCTGGACCAACAAGTTCAGCGAGGTCGGCATTGAGACCGTGGGCGACCTTATCGGCAAGACCGAGGACGACCTGCTGCGCATCGATGGCATTGGCGCCAAGGCCATCGAGGAGCTGCGCGACGGTCTCGAGGCCCGCGGCCTGCTCTACATCCTCGAGCCCGATGACGACGTCGCTGACGAGGAGGACCTGTCCCAGCTTCTGAACATGGTGTTCTCGCCTGACGGTGGGGATGACGTCATGCTCGGGTCCGCCTCTGCGACGCATCACTTCGATGCCGACGACGAGCTCATCGGCGCTCCGGCACTGCATCGCGCTTCGAGCGATGACGAGATGCTCGAGGAGATGCTCGGCGGGCTGAGCGAGTCCGGCTTCACGTTGACGGAGGGTCTCGACTCCCTTGATGCGCTGCTCTCGCAGGTCGTGAGCCACGACGACACCATGGGTGAGGACGATTAGCGCCCAGTCGTTACCGTTCACAAAATAGTTGTGCAACGAGGCCGTAGCCAAAAGCTACGGTCTCGTTTTTCATATAAGATTGAAATATTGATATTGTTAGGAGCGTAGCTTTGAAGGGGGGCTATGCCTGTAATGAAGGGTGAAACGAGG
>ERZ780167.3836-NODE-3836-length-10346-cov-5.675347_pt1 | contig 10346 bp, 7 predicted proteins | sample MGYA00510982_ERZ780167 | MGnify/ENA primary metagenome ERZ780167 (study PRJEB29588, sample SAMEA2146107) | human gut metagenome | biome: human gut; feature: human-associated habitat; material: faeces | place: Denmark | collected 2008/2010 ... | reverse complement strand
ATTGGGAAACCTATCATAGAAATATGACAAGGCGCCGGGTACTTAGCCTACATAACCAGATTGTAAAAGCCATCAATTCGCACTTTTCCAACGTCGCGATCCCGCATCAGATCGCCGCATTGGAACAGCGAACGAGAGAATTAAAGGCTCTGAGTATCGAGATTCTGAGCCTTGCAAAACAGGCTAAGAAATGGTTGCGAATATAAGATCGGGTTCTTCGCCCGACCGACAGCGTTATCGGAATCAAATATAGAATTGCACGCTTGCTCGTTACCTTGGCCCGGCAACTTTAACAACAACAAACGTATGGCAAGCGTAAAAGTAAAATTCCGGGCCTCGTCCGTTGCGGATCGGGAAGGCCGACTGTTCTATCAGATAATCCATAACCGTGTAACCCGGCAGATCAGCAGCGGTCATAAGCTGTTTCCGTCGGAATGGGAAGTTCTGCAGCGGAACATACTCCCGCCGAACTGCGAAGGCCCCCGGCACGCTTACCTTGTCGCATTGAAGAGCCGGATAGCGGACGACAAAGCCCGTCTGGAACGCATTATCTCCCGGTTGGAGCATACGGGCGAAAGCTATACTGCCGGGGATGTGGCGGCACGCTATCTTACGCCTCCGGATGCCGGCGGCTTTCTCTCTTTCGCACGGAGCCTTGCCGGGCAGTTGAGACAGATCGGGAAAATCCGCACGAGCGAACGCTACACGACCGTCTTGAACAGCTTCGGGCGTTTCCGCAGAGATGTCGAGGTGCCGTGGGATGAGGTGGATTCCGACCTGATGATCGAATACGAAACTTATCTCAAATCGAGGGGCGTATGCCCGAATACCTCTTCCTACTATATGCGGGGGCTGCGTGCCATTTACAACCGTGCTGTCGAAAAGGGAATGACGGTACAGCGCGATCCGTTCAAGTACGTTTACACGGGCATCGGCAAAACGGTCAAGCGGGCGGTACCTTTGAAAGTCATCCGCCGAATCCGGGATATGGACTTGGCGCTGTTCCCGGCGATGGATTTCGCCCGCGACATTTTCATGTTCTCATTCTACACCCGGGGAATGTCGTTCATCGACATGGCTTATCTGAAGAAGAAAGACCTGCAAAACGGCATACTCTCTTATCGCAGGCAGAAAACGGGACAGCAATTGTTCGTCAAATGGGAAAAACCCATGCAGGAAATTGTCGACAAATACGATACGGTCAGCACTCCCTATCTGCTGCCGGTGATTAAAGACATGAATGCCGACGCCCGCCGGCAGTACAAGAATGCGGCGCATCTGGTAAATGACAAATTGAAAAAGTTGGGTGTGCGATTGGGACTGGACATACCCTTGACGAGCTACGTCGCCCGCCACGGGTGGGCCTCCATCGCCAGGAGCAGGAACATCCCGCTTGCGACCATCAGCGAAGCAATGGGGCACGATTCTGAAAAGACCACGCGAATTTATCTCGCCTCTTTGGACACATCTTCCGTAGACAAGGCGAACAGCCAAATCCTGAAAGCATTGTAGCTGCATAAAAGTCTGTCTTCATCCAACCGGATTTCATTCGGAAATCTCTTTTAAGATTTATTCTTGAAAGAGATATTTTTTCCGGCGGATCAATCCACCGGAAAATCGCTCTCTCCGGAAGGAATAGGTGGGTCGGTAGCGATAATTAAAGAAATAAACGACGGTTAAGTTCCCGAAATAGCATTTAACGGACTGACAGATAGATACAACTTCTCTTTCCGAGAGAAATAGCGAAATGATTGGCGTTTATTATCAGCGCCTTACACACGAAAGCCTCAGGATTGGTTCAACAAATTCTATTAATGGCTCAACATTCCGAACTGAAATGACCGGGATAATTTTATTTTTCACCGGATTTCGTTGTCGTATTTCATATTTTTCATAACTTTGCGGCAGTATGATATTTCTCTCGGAAAGAGATGTATCGGCAGAGGGAATCCGCCAAAGGAAATCACAAACAGCCTGCGACCGGTAAGAATGAGGTGCAGAGGCATTTCCGACGGACAATTCCGACTGACCGGGAGGGTGGGAAGAAAGATAAGGTGTTGTGTGATAGACTACTTCTCTCCGCAAGAGAAATATTGACGAACGCAAAGTTATGCAATTTAATGGAAATAACGACCAAAACCGGATGAAATTTTCGTCTGCCGAATTCGCCAAAAGATTTTTGGCCGACAAATGTTGTGCAAGCAAACAGTTTTCCGAGTGCAAATTTTGCATGGTTTTCAGATAGTTATAACCAATTATATCCATTGCTCTTTCTCTTGCGGAGAGAAAGAGCGTAAAACGAGCAGAATATCTTTTTACAGATTTACGGAATAGATGATTGATATTCCGGGAGGGGTGATATAAACGATTGTAATACATATTAATACACCTATTGGCATGAACTACGGGCATGCGCCCTGATTGATTGAAAAACAAGTATAAACATGTATAGATATCGTCTCGCCCAATACGGAAGGAATCGGAAACAGCCCGCTGGTTCGTCATGCGGGCCTACAAAAGCGAAAAGAGAGCGGAGGAGAAACTCAAAGGCAGAGATGGATTGGAATTTTTTAGAAACTTTATCGAAACAGGTCCAATGGAGTTGCGACGGAAGATATTCTTATTGATGCTGGCGTGCGTTTGTTGTCTGAATGACAGCCATGCGCAACATGCCGTATCCGATTTATCCCTGCGGAGGGATACGAGCGCGATCATTCATCTGTATTTCCGTTTCGATCGGTCTTTGCTCGAAAAGAAGTATATGACGAACGAGGAGTCGCTCGCCAAACTCGACACCATGCTTAACAGACCGGAAGTCAGGGATAATCTCGATTCCATTGTCATCATCGCGTCGGCATCTCCCGAGGGCATGTTGGAACGCAACATCAAACTCGCGGAAGAACGGGCTCGGGCTACGCGCACTTATGTGTATTGGAAGCATCCCGACATCGTGCGAGAGAGGGTGCAGATATGTTCTATCGGCGAAGATTGGGCGGGACTGGCCCAACGGATTGCCGATGACGACCGATGTCCCCATCGGGCGCGAGTTCTGGAGATCATCAATTCGGACGTCAATTCCGCGACCAAAGAGTGGCGGCTAAAACAGGTGGGCGACGGTGCGGCATGGCGGCACATCGTAAACAACCATCTGCGTTATCTGCGGGCCGGCGCAACCTGCATCATCGTGTTCCAGTCGGTTCCCCATGCGCCCGAACCGACGGTCGAGCCGGAACCCGAGTCAGAACCCGGACCGGTCGTAGAACCAGACACCGTGCAGATGCCGGCTCCGCAACCCGTTCCGGAGTCGCCGGCCATGGAACCGACGTTCGTCCGCAAGCCCCTGCTGGCCGTGAAGAGCAACCTGCTCTTCGACCTGGCCTCGGCGCTCAACGTCGAGCTCGAAGTCCCGATGGGCAAACGCTGGTCCGTTGCCGGGGAGTGGATGTTCCCGTGGTGGCGGAGCAACAAGTCGGACCTGACGATGCAGCTTCTGGCAGGACATGGCGAAATAAGATATTGGCTGGGCGATCGCGCCAAACGAGATGTCATGACGGGCTGGCACCTCGGCTTGTACGGCGGCGGCGGAAAATTCGACTTTCAGGTCTTCAACGACGACGGTTCCCAGGGCGACTTCTTCGATGCCGGGCTGAGCTTGGGCTATGCGCACCGCATCGGACGCAGCCGCAGCCTGCGTATGGAATACACGTTGGGAGTCGGTTACCTGCGTTCGAACTATGAGGCCTACGACCGTGTGCGCGACACGAAGTACGGCGACATCAAGGTCGTCCGTTACCCGTGGGAGACCCGTCGGCTGAACTGGATCGGTCCTACGAGGGCGCGGATTTCGCTGGTATGGCTGTTGCATTACAGAAAAAAGGAGGTTGCAAAATGAAAAACATACTGATTATATCGGCTCTTGCAGGCGTTCTGGCGCTCTCCTCCTGCTGGCGCGACGACCTTTATTATGCCACCGTCGACCGCGCCACCGTCCGTATCGAGGCCGACTGGACTCCGGCGCGGCTGACGCCCAACGGCGTTTCGGCATTCGTGTTCGACCGCAACGGCGCGGCTTTCGACGTGGTCCGGAGCAACGACTCCCGGAAAGCGGACCTCTCACTGCCCGAAGGCTTCTATAGTGTTGTCGTGCTGAACAATACGCTGGATGAATACAGGAATATCGAAAGCGCGGGAACCGACCGGCTGGAGACCTTCGCCCTGATGGGCAGGGCGGTGTCCCCCAACTTCACGTCGCTCGGCGGCGGCACCCGAGCGGAATCCTTCATCGGGGAGCCCGACACGGTGGCCGGAAGCGTAGTCCGAAATATCGAGGTGACCCGCAAGATGATCGAATATTTCCGGACCAAACCCCACGGCATGGAACCCGCCCCGGCGGCAGTCTATCAGACTGCTCCGACCCGCATCATCTCGGTGGCCGACATCAGGGTGCATGTCAAGGGGCTCAAATATGCCGCGGGGGCGCCCCGCACCCACCTGAAGAATCTTTCGGGCGGCTATTACCTCGATTCGGACAAGCCGCATTCGCTGCAGGTCTGCCACGAGTTCGTGCTGAACAACCGCTGCTTCGATGCGAAAGACCCGCGCAACGGCACCATCACCAGACAGCTGGCGACGTTCGGCCTGCACGATGAGACGGGCGTGCGCTACCTGATGGAGATGGAGTTCGTGCTGCTCAACGGCGAAAAACATCCCGTCTCGCTCGATGTCACCGATGCCATCCGCGTGACGCAGGGCGCGACGCACAAGATCATCCATATCGAGGTGGAGATCGAACTTCCCGAGGTGATCGGCAACGGCGACGGCGCCTTCGACCCCGACCTGGAGGAATGGGAGGACATCGATGTCGACATCCCGATGTAACCGACGAAACATGATTTTACAAACACCATAAAAAAAAGAAAAAAATGAAAAGATCTGTTCTCATCGCTCTGGCGGCCTTCGCACTGGCCGGCTGCGCAAAGGAAAGCGTGGTCGACTCCGCCCTGACCAATGCCGGCAACGCTATCGGCTTCAACACCTATTCGAACATCACCCGCGGCAATCCGTTCGACAACAACCCCGAGTTCGCCGCATCGGGCAACGTCTTCGGCGTAACGGCCTTTATTAGCACCTCGGACAGCCCCTACATGGGCAAGGCCGATGCCGGCACCGAGATCGTTTCCGACGGCACGAAATGGGACTACAAGAACACGAGCGACATCCGCTACTGGCCGACCCAGGGAGAAACCCTCAGTTTTTACGCCTATGCGCCCTACACCAAGAACGGCGTTGCGATTCCGGTTGCATATACGAAGGGCGACGGAATGATCATGACGGACTATCCCGTTCCTGCCGACGATGCCGGCCAGGTGGACCTCATGTACGCCTCGGCGCTGAATGTCGCCAAGGCAAGTCCGGCCGTGAAGGTTCCCCTCCAGTTCAAACACGCGATGACGCAGGTGCGTTTCAAGGCCAAGGCCAAGGGCGACGGTGTCTTCATCGACGTGAAGGAGAACGGCATCAAGCTGAGCAACCTCAAGTCGAAGGGCACCTTCACCCTCTCGGCCGCCGGCGCTGCCAGCTGGAGCATTACTGAAGGCAACCTGACCGAATATACGGCAGTTTTCCCCGAGACCAAGGAAATCACCAATGTGGAAGCAAAAAATCTCTATGATGCGGACAAGGCACTGATACTGCTTCCGCAGGAGTTCGCTGCAAAAACCGGTGACGGAGACATGACCGGCGGCACCCTTACGATTTCCTGCAAGATCTATTACAAGGATAATAACGCAACCCCCCAGTATCTGTTCGGTTCGGCCGACACGTATGCCGACTACACGGTTCCGTTCAGCAGCAAGAAAGTTACCGGCGATACGGAGGGGGAAGAGATCTGGAAGATGAACAAGCGCATTACCTATACGCTGACCGTCACCGGCAACCTCGAACCTATCCTGTTCGAGACGTCGGTAGTGGATTGGGAGGATTCCAACGCAGACATGGAGATCTAAGACGCTCTGGCCGCACGCATGCGCCGGCCTCACGAAATTCCGGGAGGGTTGAATGTCCCTCCCGGAGTACAAACCGGACCGCCCGGCGGTCCGATACGATTTACAAGTTACGGATATGGAAACACGAAGATATTGGCTTTGGGCGGTTTTCAGCCTGACGACTCTTATATCGTGCGGCAGGGGAGGGGATGAAGCCCTGCAACCCGCGGACGACGCCATCCGGTTCGACGACCGGATAGGGGATTCGGCCGTTCCATGGACGAAAGGCGTACAGACCGACGACGGCAACTTTGCCGACTTCGGGGTTTTCGCCTACTATTCGCCCCAGGGCAGCTACGATGCCGCCGCTTCGAAGCCCGATTACATGTACAATGTCCGGGTGACACGCCCCGCTGGAGGGGACTGGACCTATTCTCCGACGAAATACTGGCCCCAGGGAAAGGTCAGCTTCTTCGCCTATGCTCCGTATGACACCGATGCGGCGGTCTCCGTCTCATGCGGGACAGGCGCTCCGCGCGTCACCTATGCCGTTCCCGACGCCGTGGCGGATCACCGCGACCTGCTGCTGAGCGCCCCGGCCCTCGACCGGACGAAAGAGGGCGGCAGGGTGCCGCTGACATTCCGCCATGCGTTGGCGGCCGTGGTCTTCGAAGCCAGCGTCGACGGCACGCTCTCCGAGGGACAGTCGATACGCATAACCGGAATCCGTCTCGGAAAGTTCCTGCATAAGGCCACCTGCCACCACGAACTGCCGGACGCCATCACGCAGACCTTAGCGACGGACGCCGCCGACAGGGAGTACGCTCTCTCGGAGGCGGACGGCACGTTGCAGGGCAATTCGCTGGTTGCCGTCTATCCCGTCTACCAGCCGGTCTCCTCCGCAACGGGCTGCGCGATGCTTTGGCCGCAACAGATCGATGACGACGACCTGCTCACCGTCACGGTCCGCTACACGTCGAACGGCGTGACGCGGGAATCTGCAATAGTTCGGAATATCGGCGATTTCGTCGTCTCCGGCAGCATCGAAGCCAGCAAGCGATATGTTTTCAGACTGAAGTTCACCCCGTTCGGCGAGATGGCGCTGACCTGTGTGGTGCAGGACTGGAACCAGGAAACCATTGATGTCCCCGATTTCGATTGACGATTATGAAACGATTATTCCATATAGCCTGGATGTGTCTGGCCGTCGCGGCGTGCTCGAAGGATGAATTGCCCGGAACGCATGGCGAGTTTGCCTCGCTGACGCTGAGCGTCGCCTCTTCGCAGAACGACGTGAAGACCCGCGCCGTGTCGGCCGATGCCGACGAACAGCGGATCAACAACCTCTACATCTTCATATTCAACCCGGACGGGTCGGTCGATTGCCGCAACTATATCTCCAGCCTGAGCGCATCGAGCTGGACCGGAACCATCGGCGGCCTGACGTGCGGCACGGGGAAAAGCGTGGCCGCCATTGCCAATACGGACAATACGGTCGTCGACATTACCCGCGAGATGCTCGACGGCATCGCCTCGCGTGCGGCGTTGGATTCGTGCGTGGTGAACCTCCGGGGCAAGTTCATCGAACGGGGCACCAACTTCCTGATGACGGGCGTCGCCGAGAATGTCACCGTCACGGCCGGCAGTCCCGTCTCGGCTACCGTGCCGCTGACACGCGTCGACTCCAAAATCCGCTTCCGCGTCACCGAGGCTTCGGGCGTCACCTTCACTTCCGACGACTGGCGCGTCGTGTCGGTTCCACGCAAGGCGGGGATGATGGCTTCGCGCACCGACCTGTGCACCGACCCCGCGGAGTGCTTCGATACGGAGTGGGCTCATTTCGAGGAGGACGGCAAGACCTTCGCCTTCTATTCGCTGGAGAGCGTCCTGACGCCCCGGGCCGAGATTCCCGTCACGGCGGGCACCTATGAGGAGCAGTATGCGCTGCGCGAGAAACAAGACAAGACCCCGACCGGCGCGGGAATCGAGGTCGCCAACGGCGACTATACCTATGCGCCGAAGACCGGAACCTGCGTCCAGTTGCGGGGTGACATACGCTACAAGGACGCGTCGTCGGGCGTGGAAATATCGACCGATGTGGTCTATACGATCCATCTCGGAGGCGTGGAAGGCGTCGACGACTACAACTTGCTCCGCAACACCTACTATACCTATAACGTGAAAATCGTGTCGGTGGACAAAATCATCATCGAGGTCGATTCGAGCAAGAAGACCGAGGAGGACGAGCAGCGTCCCGGCGCCGAGGGCGATGTCGTGATGGCGCTGCAGATCAAGGAGCTGGACGCGTACAACGAGGTGTTCACCCTGAGTTTCCACCAGAGCAACGTGGACGAGACCATGACCTGGGACGTCAACACCCCCTTCTCGCGGGGCGCCGCCGGCGAACATCCGGCCGACTACAAGTGGATAAAGTTCCGGATCAACAGCAAGAACAGCAGCAACTTCTACAGTAGCACCGATTTCCGCGCCTATCCGGGCAACGATGCGGTCTACACGGGGACGGTCTCGCTGGACACCTATATGACTGACGTGGCGAACGGGACGGACAAACTGCTGTATGTCGACCAGTTGGTGAATATCCTTCAGGCCTGCAAGGAGCGTTACCGTACCAGCGGAAGCGGGGGCTCCGACCACCTGTTCGACAGTAGCGACTACATGCGCTTCACGGCATTCGTCGACGAATACTATTACGAGACGAGCCCGACCGATCCTTCGGAAACGGCCGTGAACGGCTTGTGGAAGAAATTCGTCAACCAGCAGGCGCGGGTCATGAACATCCTTTCGAATCTGGCGTACAGCCCCGATCGCCAGAGCACGAAGACCAACGCCATCTACTCGATCCGCCAGTCCTCGATCCAGACCATGTATAACATCATGGACGAAGAGAATTTCACGGCCTGGGGCACGCAGATGATCCAGGAAGAAACGCCGGTCGCATTCGAAAAAAACACGAACGACGTTTCCAACCCGACATACAACGACTCGAACAACGGACGTGCGAATACGCTCCGGATGTGGCTGGGCGGCAGTACGACCAAACGCTGGAGCGATTACGTCACGATGTCGACCTGGACCATGAAGTCTGATTACGAGGCTGCCAAATACAAATGTCTGCGGATGAACCGCGACAACGACGGCGACGGCACGATCGACGAGAACGAGGTGCAATGGTATCTGGCGGCCATCCACCAGTTGACGGATCTATGGATCGGCGAATGGTCCTTCGACCCGCGAGCCAGGCTTTACAGGAAAACGACCTGGACAGAGGGGCAGGAGCAGTATTTCGCCAGCAGTACGGTTCACGAGAAGTACCTTGGCTATGACAATCCCATAATCCTATGGTCATCCGAAGGCTCCTCGACCGGAAAACTTTCCGAAAATTATTCCGGTTCGATTTCTACTCCTGTTTATTATCGTTGTGTCCGTAATCTAGGAATTCCACGCACGGCCGCCGGAACCGTCAAGCCCGACGATCTGGCTACCTACGATGCGATGACCCGCAGGATCTCGCTTGCCCGAATCGATCAGCAATCCATCCGCGGCTATTTCCAGACCGCCGAACTGCCCGAACACCACGAACGCGAGGCGGCCAACAAACCGTGGCGGACATTCGAGGTCATGAACACGACATCCGGAAACAATACCTATAACTGGGAGACGCTGAGAAGCGATGCAAGCAGCGGCGACTCCCCCTGTCCGACGGGATACCGCATCCCCAATCAGCGGGAACTGGCGCTGATGCACTCCCGAATCGGCAACGACGGAAACTGGACGCTCAACAACCATTTTTCGCGCACCCGTTTCCAGTTCGGCTCGAACCGCCCCGGATTCTCCGTCAGCCAAGGCAACAGTGTGCTGTATCTGTTGACCGGCACAGGCAATTATGGCGGCGTGCGCTGCGTGAAAGATATAAACGAATAACGCCGCAGGGAGGCATTCTCCGCCCTAATGCGCCCGGCTGTATGACCATTGTCGCGGTGGTCGTTATCGGACAGAATCGTGGTCGCAGCATCCGTCCCCCGGGTGGTGCTCCAGCACGGTGTGGGGAATGTGGCCGTGCGAAACGAGCTGGATAGGGCAGTCGTAGTTGCGCAGCTGCTCTTCGGTCAGCACGTTCGAGCGATGACGGTGCACGCGGCGGTTGACACAGACGATCTCTTTCACGACACTCGTGATCGTGCCGATGTCGTGCGACACCATGACGATTGCCATGTGCGTATTCAGTTCGTGCAGCGTGCGGTAAAGCTCTTTCTCGAACTTGTTGTCCACGAAATTCGCGGGTTCGTCCAGAATCAGCAGCTTCGGGTCCGAGATCACGGCCCGGGCCAGCAGCGCCCGCTG
>ERZ780167.3834-NODE-3834-length-10362-cov-3.034443_pt1 | contig 10362 bp, 8 predicted proteins | sample MGYA00510982_ERZ780167 | MGnify/ENA primary metagenome ERZ780167 (study PRJEB29588, sample SAMEA2146107) | human gut metagenome | biome: human gut; feature: human-associated habitat; material: faeces | place: Denmark | collected 2008/2010 ... | reverse complement strand
TGCCGAAACGCTCCCCCAGTAGAGGTAAAGCCTGCGGTGCGTTGCCGGAGCGTGTTCCGCATCTGCCGGCAGCAGGCAGTCCGTTTCGAAGCGGGCATAAAGCCGTACCCATGCCTCGTCGGTCCTTGTCTTCTTTTTATCTACTTCCATCATTGTGTCCGGATATAATTATCAATTTCATTTCGTAAGGTTCGGAGTACCTTGGTCATTTCCGCTTCCACCGTCTTGACGGACAACGAAAGCGACAAGGCAATCTCTGCATATTTCTTCCCCTCCATGCGGTGCATCCTGAAAATCTGCTGCCGGCGCCGGGGCTGCTTGTCGAGCGTATGCCGGATGAGGGTCTGGAGTTCCTCGTACTCCAAATGCGCGTGGGGGTCGGACGAATAGCCCGGCCCGGACTCCGTACGGACAGATGCCCGATAGCGCTCCTTGACCTCCTGATGCTCACAAAACTGCACGGCTTCATTCCTCACAGAACGGTAGAGATAGCTTTTCACGGACTGGAATACTTGTAACCGCTCCCGATTCTTCCACAGCACGTAGAACAGCTCCTCCACAATTTCCTCGGCGGACGCCGTATCACCCGTGATGCCCGCAGCATACCAGCAAAGGGGGGAATAATACCGGCGGAAGATTCCTTCGAACGCCTTTATATCGCCCTCCTTTATTCTGGCCAGTATCATCAGTTCATTCAGCATACTATGTTGAGGTACAGCTTATCTTCTACAAAGATAAAGAAAACTATCAGATAATCAATTGGATTGCTTCCGCAATTTGCAGACTGCATTCTCCAGGGATTCCGTAGGTTCTATGATATTGTAGTTCCTCCAGAAGTCTTCGTTCCAGTACTCATCCACCAGGTCGTAGAATACCTGCTTCCGTTTGAAGGTGTTCTTGTTGGAGATGCCGGAGAGAGGGCTTTCCGTCCTGTCGGTCACCACCATTTCAGAGAAAGCGGTGTAGCTGGAGGAGAACAGCCTTTTTTTCCAGTCGCATTTAAAGCGGATGACATTCCGTATATAGTTCAGGTAAGTCTTGGCCCCCTGCTGCTTGTAGGTCACCAGATAGGTGACTTCCTGCGGGCGGAACCGTAAGCCGACGGGCTTCTTATGCAGAATGGCCTCCACTGCCTTCACCCGATTTGCCATGTCCAGGCCAAACTCGGCACGTGTAAAGGAAAGCCGTTCGTAGTCTATATACAGTTTCCCGATGAACAAGGCATACATCAGGCTGACCCGCGGACGGAAGCTGACCACATACTGCATGCGGTTATCCAAATTGACGGGGTCCTCCATACGGAATTCATAATAGTCCAGATTGTCCGTGCTCAACAGCGCATCGCCATTCTTCACAATGTCCAGATAAAGGGACAAATTGGGACCTCCCACCACTTTCACAGCCAGCGTGTCACTCTGCTTTTGGCTCAGCAGGCGGCGGCCTTTCAGCAGCTGCACCTTGTCGCGGTCTACATCGCGGGAGTTATAATCCGTCTTATAGACATCCATCACTGCCTCGGACACGCTGATATAGCGGCGGCGCTTCTGCACGGTTTCCCGATAGAAGGCGGTCAGCATGTTGTCATTGCCAGAATAATTTACTGGAATTTTCTTGATGGCCTCTTCCACTATGACGCGGGGATTATTGCCATAGACCACAATCTCGCTCAAAAGATTGGGGGCCGGTATCATCCAGATGGTCAGCTCGCCCGTTTTTTCAAGTTCTTCCAGAGAGAGGTGTGTAGTGAGATAGCCGATATGGGAGACTTCCAGTCCACGGAAAGCTTCCGCTTCCGCTACTTTCAAGGAGAATGTGCCGTCGGCATTGGTCACCGTTCCGATATTGTTGCCGACAACAGAGACGTTCACGTTTTCGAGTTTCTTCCTGCTGTCCTTGTTCTTGACCGTACCGGTGATGACGAGCTCGTTCACTGCCGCGTCCTGCGCCATCAACGGGGTGATACCCGAAGATAAGAATGCAAACAAACACCCAAGTGTAAATCCTACAAAGTTTTTCATAAGGCATGTTTTTAAGGGGTTTCTATTAATAAGAGCGGTGAGGAAGATAAAACCCTATAGAATGGAGAGAAAAATACAAAAAAAGTAGCACGTTGATAATCAGAGAGAAATTTTGCCAAGACATTGCCATAGGTTTGGCAAAACTTTGCCATGCCTATGGCAAAAGTTTGCCAACGCGGTGGCAAAGTCTTGCCAATAGTAAGGCAAAAACTTGTCAAGCTGTCGGCAATAGCTTAGTTGAATTGTTGGGGCTTCCGCTGGCTCAGAATAACGTAGATGATGACCGGCGCACCGATAATGGGCGTGACGGCATTCAAGGGGATAATACCCGCTTCGCCGGGCAAGACGCAAATCAGATTGCAAAGCAGTGCCACTGCACCGCCACTCAGGATGGTGACCGGCAATAGGGAATTGTGATTGGTTGTCCCCAATATCATGCGGGCCACATGCGGCACGGCCAGGCCAATAAAGGCGACCGGACCACAGAAAGCGGTGGTGACAGCCGTCAAGAGCCCGGTGATAATCAAAAGCCAGTTGCGCACACGGCGGATATTGACACCTAGATTTTCGGCATAGCGCTCTCCCAGCAACAAGGCGTTCAGGGGCTTTATCAACAATAATGAGCCGAACAGTCCCACAATGGTGACCAGCGCAAAGGCCGGCATCTGCTGTAGGGAAACTCCACCGAAGTTGCCCAGCCCCCATATCATATAGGACTGCACCCCCTCTGCCGTAGCAAAGAAGTTCAGCAGGGCAATGGCCGAAGAAGCGATGTAGCCTATCATGATACCCGTTATCAGCAGCATGATATTGCTCTTTATCAGCGTGGAAAAGAAAAGGATAAGTACCATAATCAGCATGGCTCCGATAAATGCGCCAAGCAGCACGGAGAAGAAGCCGGACAGACTGAACGCCCCTGCCGTGATGCTACCGCCAAACAGCAGCATGACGAAGGCCACTCCCAGACTTGCCCCGGCGTTGATGCCCAGAATGGATGGTCCTGCCAGCGGATTCTTGAAAGCCGTCTGCAACATCAGTCCGCAGACAGCCAATGCGCCACCGCAAAGCAGCGCCGTCAGCGCTTGGGGCAAACGGGATTCCCAAAGGATGAAGCTCCAGCTTGCCTTCTCCCCCTCTCCACCGAGCAGGATACGGAAAACATCGGCAGGCGGAATCGAAACCGACCCTACCAGCAGATTGCCCGCAAAAAGCAATAAGATTACTACTCCCAACCCGATACCATATTTCCAGCCTTTACTCATAGTTACATTATTTAGCACACAGAGACACGGAGGCACAGAGTTTTCTATTACTTTCACAAAAGTTCCGTATCTCTGTGTTCATCACTCCTTCAGTCTGCAAAAATAGCGCAAGCCTCCCAAATCTCCTATTTCGGGATGCAGAATCTGTATCAGGTCGGATAACAAATAATCGGGACGGAACGGAGTCTCCTCGTAGAAAGGAACTTTCGCCGTATTACAACCATAGACATTCCGGGTCTTGAAAGCCTTGAAACCGGTGTAGCCGATATAATCCGCCTCCAAATCAGCATAGCTCATGTCGCGGTCACGGTTGTACTTCACCAGCCAGACGTCGGCATCGCCCGCCTTGTCGAAAACGGTCTCGAAAGCCAGAGGAACAGAGCCGCTGTGGGTATCGTCGGCAAAAGCGTAACGCCCGCAAGCATCCTGAAAAAGCCTTCCTATGGTGCTACGCCCTCCCGGCACGTACCATGCCGAGCCGCTTTTCAACTCACTGACAACGGAGAACGAGGTGGATGAAAGTTGCGCACGCATCTTGAGGCGTTGGTAACAACTGTCCACTTCAGCAAAAAGGTTGTCGGCTTGTGGCGCAACCCCGAAGAGCAGTCCGTAGAAACGCATCCACTCGGCACGTCCCAAAGCGGAGGTTTCCATGTAGTCGGCACATTCGATGATGGGAATATCCAGTTTCTCGATACGGCCATAACCGCCACTGTTCTCGAACGGAGACAGAAGGATGGCATCGGGATGCAGGTCGATGATGCGCTCCATATCGGGATTCATACCGTCGCCACAATCGGCGATGGCACCCCGGCGGCAGGCTTCGTGCACGGCGGGTAGTTTGATGTACTTCAAGTCACAGACACCGCCGATGCTACCAAACACACCCAGATTATCCATCAGTCCGCAGTGGACGGAAGAGTAGATGACTGATTTGGAGAGTGGGGTACGTACCACAGTACCTGCCGGAAGATGTGCCGGGAGTTCGCGGTCTTTCGGGACCAGTATATAGGTATGTAGCGTGTGCAACGTATCCCAAGGATTGCGCAAGGTGGCAAGGGTATAGCCGGGATAGGACATTAAGGTAAGATTCTCTGCATAACGTAAGGGAATGGTGTCACCGTTGGCCAAAGCAGAGGCAGTCTTGCTCCTTCCCCCACAGGAGGAAAGAAACAAGACTGCGAACAGACAGATAAGTAAACTATTTCTTTTCATTGATATTAATTGAAGAAGATAGCAGAATTAGGATTCATACCTCCTGCATCGAACTGCTCTATAAAGGTACCGTCTTTCTTGAAACGATAAATGGTGCCGTTCGTGGTATATTCAGAAGTACCAATATAGAAATCACCGTTATTATCATTTACTTCCAACATATAAATCGTAGAAGTTTTCAACTTTTCCGGTATATCCTTCAAGAAAGAAGCTTCATCCATCTTTCCAGTCTTTATATTATAAGTAAAAAAAGAAGCGGTAGGATTGGTGTAATTTGAATAAGTCAAATAGAGAATATCATCAGTAGCACACATACGGGTGGCACTGCCTAATTCCGTCACCTTATTGTTGGCAGCAGGGTCTATCATCTGTAATGAATAGCCAATATCAACATAATTACCCCATGAAATCAAAAAAACCTTATCATCCTCTTCAACCAAAGCATTGGGGTTCAAACCTACCGTCAACGTCTCTTTCAACTTGAAAGTACGCAAATCTATCACCTTTACGTCATTGTGATAAGTGCTCCAATCAGCAGTACAGCTATTCGCCACATAAAGCATATCCTCGCAGATTGCCACACCTTCCAGATTGTCGCCAAGTCCGGTCAATTTATCCACTACCTCCAACGTTTTCGCATTGATTTTAGCTACAGCTCCTCCGTAGAAGGAAGCATAGATATATCCATCCTCAGCATCGATATAACGAATGCCTGCACTGAGGTTGTTGTCGTCTACAAACGAAACACGTTTCAACTCCACACCCGCAGCATTCAGCTTAGTCAGATAATTGGAACCACTTACAGCTATATATATTTCATCTTCATACTCAATCATACTCTGACCAAGGTCACCCAACTTGGCGTTGTTTTGAGTCTGGTAAATATCACTGATGAAATCCGCATCCTTATTGGGTGCATAAAAGGCAAGTCTTGCGTTATTAGCTCCCCAACCACCCTCGTTCAGAATATAGACACGCGCCGGCAGTGTCACCTTCGACCCGCCGTCATCCAGAGAATCGTCATCGTCGTCACTACAAGATGCCAAAGAGGCACCCAAAGCAAGCATGCAGAGCATACCGAATAATAAACTTCTTACTTTCATAATTACAGTTGTTATTGTTTATAATTAGTTTTTGTTGTTCATAAATAGATTATTCAAAACTTGAAAGTACCCGTCAACCGCCACGAACGACCCGGCATAGGATAATATTTTATCACGTCATACTGTTCATCGGTCAGATTTATAATCTCGGCCTGCAACAGAAGCCGGCAACCGCCCAAAGCAAACTCATGAGAGAGGCTCATCGTATGCTCCAGATAGCCCTCAATCTCATTCTCCGGAATGTTCTGCGACAAATAGTAACGCTTTCCCACTCCTACCGCCGAGTAGCCTACATTCACCCACGGCGTTTCTACAATGGCGGACGCGTTTCCGCTATGAAGAGGAGTATAAGGCAATTGGTCCTTATAGTTCTTCGCGTCGGAATCGGTCAGGTCAATGGCCTTTTGCCATGTATATCCGCCCGACATAATCAGTCTTATTTTCTCCGTCAATGGAACGGTTGCCGCCAAAATGGCATCCACACCTGCGGCATGCACCTTGCCGTAGTTCGCCATCTTCCACGCATAGGTGGTGGGAAAAGCCACAATCTTATCCGTCACATCATTATAGTAACCGTCGAGCGTAACGGAGATATAGTCGAACACAGACAATCCGGATTTGCTCCATGTGATACCGACATTATATTCGTCTGCCTTCTCGGGTCGCAGATTACGGTTGCCCAGCCGGTAGTAATAGAGGTCGTTGAAAGTGGGCAGACGGAACGTACTCTTATACATCAACCGGAAATACAGCGACTCGTCCTGCCAAGGCTGCATACTGACTGATAAAGAGGGGGCAAAGCGATGGAAGTCATCGGGGACCGTACCTTTCTCGGCATGCTCCGAAGTGGCAGTATGCACCAGCGAAGCCGTGGCCGTGAGCCATCCTTGCCGGTAGCGTGCATTGAAGGCACTGATGGAAGTATATCTTGTAGGGAAAGGACATTCCGGCAAACTGTTGCGCAACTTGTTTATCACCCCATCCTGCGCCAACGAAAGGGTCAAAGCTTCCAAAGGACGGTAGAGAACGGTCGCGGAAATATAATATTCGTCTTGCCGGTGATTTTCCCGATAATATCCGTCGGTATATTCCTTGCCCTCATCCTTATATTTGTTCCAGCCATGATTATACTTTGCCTGTGCCTGCAAACTCCACCGGGGCGAAAAATGCTTCCTATAACGTGCCTGCACAAAAGTATTCTCATCCCAAAGCGTTTCATCGGAAAGGGGATTATAGAGCGTAACCGCCCCTGGAAGTCCCCGGCGGGAATAGAAGTAGTAACCCTTCACATCCAGTTCGCTGTCATCCTTGAAAGTATGATAAAAGGTAGCTTCGCCCTGCCAGGAATAGATGCCGGAGTTGTTACGTTTCTCTTCCGTCACGTATTTCCCATTGACCAGCGTGAAAGGGTAATTACCGTCCGCCCTCATATAACCGGCATCTACCGCCACGCGTGTACGGCAGCCCAGTTTCTGCCACCAGCGCAGCGAGGGGCTGACCATGCCGAACGACCCTCCGCGCACCCGTGCCTGAAAAGCGGCATTGCGCCCGTCATCAAAATGAGGTTTTTCCGTCTCTATGCCCAGCACACCGGCCGACGCATACAAGCGGGCGGACTGTAACAAGTCCTCCGACTGCCCGATGGCGAGCGAAAGCATGGAAACATTGTCCAGCGAAAAACGCCCGATATCTATCTGCCCTGCCTGACAATTGCTCACCGCCACCCCGTCATAACTGACAGCTGTATGGGCTGCTCCCATATTGCGTATGGAAACCGTTTTCAGTCCTCCAATGCCTCCATAGTCCTTTACATTGGCTCCGGCAAAACGGCGTACAGCATCTGCCATATTCTGTATTCCCAGCTGGCTGATATCCTGCCGTGACATTGTCTGTATGGGTACGGCAGAAGTCACTTTATTGGGCGACCTGCGTGCTGTCACTGTCACTTTCTCTATCTGATGCACTTTCCCCGTAATCGTATCTCCCCCCACCTCCTGGGCAGAGAGCCGGAGTATACTTGCACCCAATGAAACAGCACAGACCAGTAATACCTTAGTCCTTCCTGACATAGAATAAATGAAGATTATCTTAAACCATTTGCGCACTGCCCACTTTCCTCGAATGGACAATTTTTCGACTTTGTTTTGCAGGTCTTCTGACTCGTTCCCGGTACATCGCCTTCCCGTTCTTTCCGAAGAACAGTGGCACAAGTATGATACACCGAGCATGGAACTCACAGCAGCGGGACTGTTCGGGACTTTCACCCGATTCCCTTTTCATCCGCTTCTCCGGATAGAGAACGCGGAACAAAACGTGGACAAAGATAGGATAAATAAAAGAAGTTTCAGTAAACAATAAAACGAATATTACCGTTTTAACAGTCATTTTTTTAACTTTGTAACATAATAACCCCAAAATCGAGTTGCCATGAAATATAAGTTATTGGTTCTTGATGTAGATGGAACGCTACTCAATGATGAAAGAGAAATTAGTAAAAGGACATTAGCTGCTCTGCTAAAGGTCCAGCAAATGGGAGTGCGCATAGTTTTGGCATCCGGTAGGCCGACTTATGGACTGATGCCACTGGCCAAAACCCTCGAACTCGGCAATTATGGAGGGTTTGTTCTCTCCTATAATGGTTGCCAGATAATAAAAGCACAGAACGGAGAAATATTGTTTGAACGACGCATCAATCCGGAAATGCTGCCTTATCTGGAAAAGAAAGCCCGCAAGAACGGCTTTGCCATCTTCACCTACCACGATGATACCCTCATTACGGATAGTCCGGACAATGAATATATAAAGAATGAAGCCCTGCTAAACAATTTGAAGATAATCAGGGAAGATGAATTCTCTACTGCCATAGACTTCGCGCCTTGCAAGTGCATGCTGGTGAGTGATAAGGAAAAAGCTCTGATAGGGCTGGAACAACATTGGGAAAAACGCCTGGCAGGTACTCTGGATGCTTTCCGTTCCGAGCCTTACTTTTTAGAGGTGGTGCCCTGCGGAGTCAATAAAGCGAATACGTTAGGCGCCCTATTAGAGCATTTGGGAGTAACACGGGAAGAAGTCATTGCCGTTGGAGATGGCGTATGCGATGTGACCATGCTCCAATTGGCCGGCATGGGGGTAGCTATGGGACATTCACAAGATTCTGTAAAGGTCTGTGCAGACTATGTGACTGCATCGAATGAAGAAGATGGAGTGGCCCTGGCCGTAGAAAAACTAATATTGGCAGAAGTGCGTGCAGCAGAGGTGCCTCTTGATTTACTGAACGAACGGGCACGACACGCATTGATGGGAAACTTGGGCATTCAATACACATACGCTTCGGATGAGCGCGTAGAAGCAACCATGCCGGTCGACTACCGTACCCGCCAACCCTTCGGCATTCTGCATGGCGGTGCCACCCTTGCCTTGGCAGAAACCGTTGCCGGGCTCGGCTCCATGATTATCTGCGAATCTGATGAGATTGTCGTGGGAATGCAAGTCAGCGGAAATCATATTTCTTCTGCACACGAAGGAGATACCGTAAGGGCAGTGGCAACCATCGTTCATAAAGGGCGTTCATCCCATGTGTGGAATGTGGACGTATTTACTTCCACCAATAAACTGGTTTCCTCTATACGGGTAGTGAATAGTGTTATAAAGAAAAGATAAAATAACTGTTATAAACTACGTAATGTAAATGCATGAAGATCAAAAGGGAACGAGGGGGTTAACCAATTCCTCGGTTTTATCCTTACCTTTGTAAACTATATTAGAGAGTTATACCCGAACAACAAAAAGAAAACGATGCAGATACGCAACAATACATTGATAACGGAATGTTCAGCTTATGATTTCAAGGAAATGTTGGGACGTAAGAAAGTGAAGTCATGGCTTAAATCCGTGTCGGCTTTTGCCAATACGGAAGCATCTTCTTTCTTCACTACATTCTATAATCTGAATTGGGGAAAGAACGAAAGAATACCCGTAGAAGAAGTGGTCGAAAGGGTAAACAGTCCCCTCAAAAAGTATCCTGCAAACGAAGAAAGTTCGGTCGAAAAGTTCGGTGTAAATGCTAAAATGTTCGGTGTAAACGACAAAAGTTCGGAGACAAGGTTCGGAGAGGGCACAGATGCCCCTAAAAACACAGGAAAGACAGCACAGAAAATTATCGATTTCGTCATTTCCGATTCTTCTATGTCAGCCGAAACTATGGCTTACAAGATTGGTATAAGTTCTCGTGCCGTAGAAAAACAAATTGCAAAATTGCGGTCTATGGGTATCTTATCTCGTGAAGGTGCGGACTTTGGTGGCTATTGGCGCATTGTCATTAATCCTCAAACTGAAAAATAAGTATATAAGATTGACTTGAAATTCAAAAAACACAAGAGGCGTGCAACTTAATGGATTGCACGCCTCTTTTTTTCTATAAAATCACCTATTGCAACTTACTTCACTTCCTCAAAATCAACAGTATCTCTGTATGAGCAACTTGCGTACACGTGTTGCAATTATATCGCAAATCCGAAAATAAGCATCCATAAGCAACCACAGCTCTTGACTGCAAAAATATAAAATTTTCCAATAAATATCGTGATATAAACGCATAATAATCAAAAGTATGGCACGAATTTAACAGAATCTCCACTTTTATCCTTACCTTTGTACATGATATTGGGGAACTATACCCTAACAATTATAAGGAAACGATGCAAATTCAAAACAATACATTGATAGCGGAATGCTCAGCTTACGATTTCAAGGAAATGTTGGAAC
>ERZ780167.3826-NODE-3826-length-10380-cov-6.163293_pt1 | contig 10380 bp, 13 predicted proteins | sample MGYA00510982_ERZ780167 | MGnify/ENA primary metagenome ERZ780167 (study PRJEB29588, sample SAMEA2146107) | human gut metagenome | biome: human gut; feature: human-associated habitat; material: faeces | place: Denmark | collected 2008/2010 ... | reverse complement strand
GTTTCGCTATCCGTGAGGGTGGCCGTACCGTGGGTTCCGGCGTTGTTATCGACATCGAGGAGTAATTTCCCCCAACTTCAAAAAGGCTGTCCTTCGGGACAGCCTTTTTTAGCGAAATTCTCGCTATCCGTAGGGCGGGCTGCCCTCAGCCCGCCGCCCGATAACCACTGCGCCATCGTGGCGGCGTGCCCTCACGCCGCCCTACGCAGAATCGAAAAACCTTCCGTAGGGGCGACCCTTGCGGTCGCCCACGGGCGGCAAACTCTGCGAGGCTTTTTGTAGGGGGGCGCCGCGCTCATTGTCAATGTCATTGCGAAGCCAGTGCGCACACCGGCTGTGGCAATCCGTAACCCTCGTCCTTGGCGCATAAATTCTGCTCCTCCGCGCAACCTAACCTCGGAGGCGATGATTTATGAGCGAAAAACGCAAGCTGCCCCATGATGCCACCCCGGATGTCCATGCCTTTCACGCACCCCCGGAGACCATCCGCGACATCATCAACGGTTGGGGCACCTACAATATCCAGGCCACTGCCGACACGGAAAACCTCTTTCCCCTCATCGGCCCGGGCCTGCCTGCCCAGTGGAAAAACCGCAAGCTCACCAAGGACGATTTGGAAAAAGATTCCTGACGTTCGGGCCGCATCTTCGGGTGCGGCCCCTTTGCGCTTCGGCCCGCCTGCATGGGCCTTCGGAGGGCTTGCCAAGGGGAAAAATATGTGCTATAAATAAGGGCATAAGAATACACCGCAGCGGCTCTGCCGCGGATAAGAAACAGGAGGAACCCGACTATGAAGAAGATCATCGCCACCCCCAACGCTCCCGCGGCCATTGGCCCCTACGCCCAGGCCGTAGACGGCGGCAGCGTGCTTATCACCTCCGGCCAGCTGGGCCTGGACCCCACCACCGGTGAGCTGGCCCAGGGCATCGAGGCCCAGACCCGCCGTGCCCTGGAGAATGTGAAAGCAATTCTGGCCCAGGCCGGACTGACCATGGACAGCGTCATCAAGACCACTGTGTTTTTGCAGCATATGAGCGACTTTGCCGCCATGAACGCCGTCTACGCCGAGTTTTTCACCCAGGGCAGCTACCCTGCCCGCTCCGCCGTGGAGGTGGGCGCTCTGCCCAAGGGCGGCCTGGTGGAGATCGAGTGCATCTGCGTTAAGTGATGAAAAAGGAAAACGGAGGGAGCCCTGCAGCCCCCTCCGTTTTTTATAAATAAATATGGGGGAGAGGGAGGATAACATGAAAAAGTTGACTCTGGCTATGCGCATCGGGCTGGTCGTTTTGGCGCTGGCAGTGGGGGCGGTGGCCAGCCGCGAGATCGCGGCAAAAAGAGAGGTCCAGTTCATCACTGAGTCCGTAGCCCACGCAGAGAAAATGGAGGTCAGCTTGTATATTTTTGGAGACGCAGAGAGCATTACAGTGACGGACCCGGCGGAGCTGGAGAAAATTATCACGGCCCTGTCGGCCATCCAGTATAAGGGTCTGTACAAGGGCAGAAACTACATAGAGCCCAGCGATCGGGCCTGCTCTATCCATGTTGTCGCCCAGGGGACCCATGCGACCATGACCCTCTACCCCTCGGGCCAGGACCAGGCTTCTTATATCACCGAGGAACCCTTGGAGCCCGGCCTGGTGATAAAGGGCGCCTATGCGGTGATCACCCTCTACCCCTCGGACCATGCGCAGTCCTCTTACATCACCGGCGAACCCCTGGACACCGCCCTGAAAAACACCGACGCCCTTTATGAAACGATATGGTCGTTTTTTGAATGAGGCGGGAGATAATTTATAAAAAAGAGCAAAAGCGGAGCCGCTTCCTTCCGAAGCGGCTCCGCTTTTGATTTGGGATTTGAAATTAAAATGGCAATTAGATTCCAAAATGAATGACCCATTTGCTTTCACGGGCTGCTTTCTTAAGCAGCTCTGCCAACTCGCGCAGTTGGGGAATGTCGGTAACGACATCTGCAAATACTTTCAGTGAATCGGGGGGAATCAGCGTAATGCCGCAGTATGCAAGCCCCCGGCCCCTGACGGACAGGGTGTGCCAATAAAAATCAATGGCGATGAGCCTATCGGTGACCTCCTGCAAATAGGCGTCGTCCACAGAAATGCAGTCATATTTCTGCGGCTCGTATTTGTCATACCTTTTGCCCGGTTTAGGAGCTTTCGGCATGATCCCAAACTCGTGTTTTAGCATATAGAACACCTCTGCAAAATTTTTCAGCAATGACAGGGAGCCGGAAGGCTCCCTTATTTTTTATGCGGATATGCTGCGCGTCAAAAGTTGAAATGGGGCAGATACTTGTATTCCTCGGGCGGGGTCATGGAAGAAAGGGCCGCCACCAGCGTGGACTGCTCCTGGAAAACATACTGGTTGAGGTAGTCGATGAAATCACTTTCGTCAAAGCAAATGATGGGTCCGGCGCTTGTATCTCGCACATAAGCCTCCGCATCCGGGCTATGGTGGAGCCAATCTATAAACTCCAGGCAGTATTCCCACAAACTATCCGCCACATCATCGGGGACAGAGTAGACGGAAAGGGGGCCGTCGGCGCTCAGCAGTACATTTTTCATTCTGAATCCTCCTCGGTTTGTTATCTCTCGTTCCTCACACCATTACCGGCGTTTTTCTCCAGTCGCTGCCGCAGGGGAGGGGAGAGGCGGCCAGGGTATAAACATCCGTCCGCCGGGCCTCCCGGGTGAACAGGGCCTGGGCGGCGGGGCCTAAGCGGGCTACATCCGCCGATTTGGTCAGCACGGGTACGCCGCTATCCTGCATCTGCCGCAGGAGCTTTCGGCCCGAAGCCGTGGCGGCCAGGACGCGGACATAGGGGATGTCCGCCGTGGGCGGCTCCAGGTTTAGAAACGCCGCCCACAGCATCCGCCGCACCCGGGCGGTGGGGTAGCGCTTGGTGGTGGCCCGGGTGAGAATGTCCCCCAGACTGACCCCTGCCTGCACCGCCCGATACACCCGACGGTAAAGCCCTTCGCCGCCGCCGTCATAGGGAGCGAAGTCGGTTTCACTCATCAGCCGCAGCCGGGCAAGCATGGCCGTCTCCAGCCGGGCCGGGTCCGCCGGGGCCAGGCCCTTTTTCATCTCCCGGCCCAGGATGTCCGCCGCCTGTGGTGGCATCAGAGCGAAAGCGTCCACCGCCTGTCCCGCTGCCAGCAGCGCCCGAATTTGGGAGGCCGAGGCAGCCCCGTGGTGGCCGCCGTCCTCCCGGCGCACCGTAATTGCATCTGCGGCAAGGCCCCGGCGGCGTATGGCCTTGAGATATTCCACGGCCAGGGTGTTGTTGGGCTGGGCCAGGAGCCCGCCGCATCCGGCCTCCCGCTCCAGCACCCCTTGCCGGGCGGCGGCGTAGGAAAGCCCCCCGTCCATTTCTGCCCGGATGGCCCGGTGTATGTCCTCTCGCAGCAGGACCTCCGCCGCCGTCCACAGGGCGTCTATGTCCCCGCACTCGCTGCCGAAACAGAGGGTTTTCACGCCGCAGAGAGAGAGCAGGCCCACACCGCCGTCGGCAAATTTTTCCGCCGTGGCCATGGCCCAAGGGGTGGGCAGCTCCGCCACCAGGTCGGCTCCGCATCGGACGGCCATCTCCGCCCGGACGAATTTTTCCGCGCAGGCCGGGCCGCCTCGCTGGGTGAAGTTGCCGCTCATGGCGCACACCACCGGCCGCCCCGACGCACCGGCCCGGCGCAGCAGCGCCTCATGTCCCCGGTGCAGAGGGTCAAATTCACATACTACGCCCACTGCGTCCATGGCCGTCCCTCCTTTGCATACTTATTTTCATTCCATTTTACCCTATTTTTCTGCTTTGGGCAACGGCCTGTTGCAATCCGACACAAAAAAAGGTACAATACAATTAAATTTGCAACCGAAAGGAGTTCCCCTCCATGAAAATAGGCATGATGTACGCCATGGACGGCGAAATTGAGAGCCTGCTGAAAAACGAAAACGCCCACCTTATAGAAAAGGTATCCGGCGCCTCCTTTTACCAGATTCGGGAAAATGTGGTGGCCTGCGCCGGAGGCGTGGGCAAGGTGAACGCCGCCATGTCCACCCAGCTGCTCCTCAGCCGCTACGCCCCGGATGTGGTGCTGAATGTGGGCGTGGCTGGGTGCTTTGAAAATGTGCCCATTGGCACCCTGGTGCTGGCCACGGGCTTCGTGCAGCACGACTCCGACACCTCCGCCCTGGGCGACCCTGTGGGGCTGGTGTCCACAGTGAATAAGGTGGAGTTCCCCACCGCCTGGCCCGAGAAGGCCCGGGCCGCCATGGATAAGACGGGCCTGCCCTATCGCACGGGGCTGGTGGCCACCGGCGACTGGTTCGCCACCGACACCCCCCGCAGCCACTGGATCTACGACACCTTCCACCCCTTGCTGTGCGAGATGGAGGGGGGTGCCGTGGCCCAGGTGTGTTACCGAAACGGCGTGCCGTTCCTCTCCCTGAAGTCCGTCAGCGACTGTGTGCTGGAGCACCACGACTTCTTCTTTAACTTCCCCGAGGCCATCCGGGAATTAAACGGCGTGGCCATGAAATTCATCGACAATCTGGAGGCGGAGTGATGGAGCGTATAGCCAGCTTTACCGTGGACCACACCGTGCTGGAGCCGGGGCTGTATCTCTCCCGGCGGGACGGGAATGTGGTGACCTTTGACCTGCGCTTTAAGAAGCCCAACACCGGCGACCTGCTTTCAAACAGCCAAATGCACTCCGTGGAGCACCTCATCGCCACCCTCCTGCGCAACTCCGAGCAGAAGGACGCGGTGGTCTACTTCGGCCCCATGGGCTGCCAGACGGGCTTTTACTTCCTCTTTGACGGGGATAAGCTTACGAATAGTCAGGCCATCGCCCTATTGCAGGCGGTTTTTGCCCGGGCCGCGGAATATGACGGGCCTATGCCCGGCTGCTCCGCCGCCGAGTGCGGAAACTATCGCAACCTCAGCGTGGAGGAGGGTCGGGCCTGCTGCGCCCGGTATCGTGACCTGATTGCCTCCTGGACGGAGGAAAAGCTGGTTTATCCCGCAAAATAATACCGAAAAAGTTCCCAAAATCGGTTGACAGACTACCAAAAGTTTGCTAAACTATATAAGCCGCTTTGAATGGGTTATAAGCGTCTGCCCCGTGCAGGCCGCCCCCGACAGCGAGTCCGTAATAAAGGAAAGGTAGGTGCAACAAGTATGCAGGCAATCATCGTGACCGGTGGCAAGCAGTACAATGTTTCTGAGGGTGACACTCTGTTCATTGAGAAGCTGGATGTCAACGCCGGCGACGCCGTGGTCTTCGATCAGGTTCTGGCCATCGTAGATGGGGAGAACACCAAGTTCGGCACTCCCGTGGTGGAGGGCGCTAAGGTGGACGCCACCGTCGTGAAGAACGGCAAGGGCAAGAAGATCCGTATCTTCAAGTACACCCCCAAAAAGGGTTATCGCAAACGCCAGGGCCATCGTCAGCCTTACACCAAGGTTGAGATCGGCAAAATCACTTTCTAAGAGCGTATGACCACCGTTTCATTCCTTGTGGAGCAGTCCCGCATCGTGGGCTTTGATGTCCAGGGGCACAGCGGCTGGGGAGACGAGGGCGCGGACATCGTCTGTGCCGCCGTTACCAGCGCCATCCGTCTGGTGGAGAGCACCGTCAATGATGTGATGGGCCTGTGCGCCTCGGTTAAGGTCCGGGAAAAGGACACCAAGATCATCTTTCGTCTGCCCGGCGGCCTGTCCGCCCCGGCGGAGAGTACCTGCCAAAATCTGCTGACGGGGCTCATGGTGTATCTTACTCAGCTCCACGACGAATACCCCGAAAACATCGAAGTAATGGAGGAGTGACCTCCTGTTCTCCGCAATCATCTTATAGAAAGGATGGTACTGAATTATGCTGTATATCGGTCTGCAATTCTTCGCCCATAAAAAAGGTATGGGCTCCACCAAGAATGGCCGAGATTCCGAGTCCAAGCGCCTGGGCCCCAAGCGTGCTGACGGTCAGTTCGTTCTGTCCGGCAACATCCTGGTGCGTCAGCGCGGCACGCACATTCACCCCGGCAAGAATGTGGGCATCGGCACCGACGATACCCTCTTTGCCAAGGCTGACGGTGTTGTCCGTTTCGAGCGTCTGGGCAAGGATCGTAAGCAGGTCTCTGTTTACCCCGCCGAGTAATTTGCTTATAAAAACTCCTCCGGCAGTAGTCGGAGGAGTTTTTTTGTCGGATGTCGGCGGGCGACCGGTGTAGGTGTGCGTAGGGGAGGGGCTCTGCCCCTCCCGCGGGCGGGGTAGAACCCCACCCCTACGGATATGTTGCAAGGTGTGCGGTGGGCGGGCCGATGTAAGCATCGGCCCCTACGGAGGGGCGTGTGCAACTGGGCGGCGGGGCACACGGGTCCCGCCCCACATTGTATGATTTGATTTTGTAGGGCAGGGCCCGCGTGTCCTGCCGCTGGTTCCGTTTTCCATTCTCTCGAAAAAACCGGCCCTCCGGCGTTCACCGGAGGGCCGCTCTTATGCAGCTTGCAATGAGGTTACTGTGCGTCATTCTCCTGCGGGGCGGCCGGCTCTGCCGGGGCCACCGTGGCCTGCGGAGCCGCCGGGGCTGCCTGGACGGGGGCCTCCTTCTTCCCGAAGGCATCCTTGAGGTTGCTCATATCGGGGGAGAAGATGTCCGGAGCCGATGCATCCCCGTTTTGGTTGCGGAGCTTGTTGTTGATGGAGATGATGTTCTTTACCGCCAGCACCGCCATCATCAGCAGCTCATAGGTCACCCGCACGCCGATGGGGCCCAGGATCATGAGCAGGATGCCCTTGCCGCCCATCCAGCCGTTCCAGTCGGAGCAGAAGAGCATGAAGAAGCCGATGAGAATGGTCAGTGCCGTGGCGAAAATGTACAGAGCCTGCAAAATTTTCTCGATGATAAGATACCGGAAGTTGCAGGTGTCATGGAGGAATTTACCAAATTTCCCCATCTGGTCCCGGCGCTTGGCGGGAACGATAAAAATGAAGGCCAGCACCGTGGCCACGATGGCCAGCACCAGTGCGATAAGGCCCAGGGTCCCCAGGGTGTTCAGGGAGGAGCCGTAAAGAGCGTAGTCGTACATAGTGTTCTCCTTTCAAAAAATGCCTCAGGCTGCAGGGCGACGGATTTCGACCCTTACCCCCTCATTGTATCGGGAAAGCCCCGGCCCGTCAAGACTATTTTATTTTATATGTATTTTACTTGACAAGGGAGTATGAATTGGATATTATAATGGGAGCAAATCGAATTTCCGCTTTGAGGGAGTAATTCCATCCTGCTTTGTGGGATGAGACAGACCCGTCAGTACGGTCCTGTGCGGCCCGGGCTGCCTTGAAAGAATGAGACTCATACATAGGTCAGTGCCTGTGTGGGAGTCTTTTTGTTTTGCCCGGTTGGGCGGAAAAGGAGGATAAAAATGAAACCGGAATATTTACAGTCAGCGGAGGAGGTCCTGTGCAGTCAGGGCAGCCAGCGGGGTGGGCTCACCTCACAGGAGGCTGCCGCTCGCCTGGAGAAGCACGGCCCCAACCGCCTGCAGGAGGCCAAGAAGATCACCAACCTCCAGCGTTTTTTGCAGCAGCTGAAGGATCCTATGCTGCTGATTTTGATGGCCGCCGCCGCGGTGTCCGCCGTTACCAGCATCCTCTCTGGGGAGAAGCTGACGGAGGTTATCATCATCCTGGCGGTGGTGCTGCTGAACGCCGTTTTGGGCGTGGTGCAGGAGAGTAAGGCCGAGGCCGCTATTGAGGCCCTGCAAACCATGACCGCCGCCACCAGCAAGGTGCTGCGGGACGGCAAGATCACCGTGCTGCACAGCGCCGACCTGGTGCCCGGAGATGTGGTGTTGTTGGAGGCCGGAGACGCCGTGCCCGCCGATGGTCGGCTGCTGGAGTCTGCCTCCCTGAAAATTGAGGAGGCCGCCCTCACCGGCGAGAGCGTCCCGGTGAATAAGACCGCCGAGACCATCAGCACCCAGGGGGATGTGCCCCTGGGCGACCGGAAAAATATGTGCTATATGGGCTCCACCGTGGTCTATGGCCGGGGTAGCGCCGTCATCACCGCCACCGGCATGGACACCGAAATGGGCAAGATCGCCGGGGTTCTGGCCCGGACGGAGCAGGAGGAGACCCCTCTCCAGCGCAAGCTGACCCAGTTGGGTAAGACCCTTTCCTATCTGGTGCTGGCCATCTGCGTGTTCATCTTTGTGTTTGACCTGCTGGTGGAGGGCGACTACTCCCTGGAGGCCATTCTGAAAACCTTCATGGTGGCCGTTTCCCTGGCTGTGGCCGCCATTCCCGAGGGCCTGGCTACGGTGGTGACGGTGGTGCTGTCCATCGGCGTTACCAACATGAGTAAGCGCGGGGCGGTGATCCGCCGGCTGACGGCGGTGGAGACCTTGGGCTGCACCCAGGTCATTTGCTCCGATAAGACCGGCACCCTTACCCAGAATAAGATGACCGTAGTGGACCACACAGGCCCCCAGCGGCTCCTGGCCACGGCCATGGCCCTGTGCAGCGACGCTGCCTGGACAGAGGAGGGGGCCCAGGGCGAGCCTACGGAGGCGGCCCTGGTGAATTTTGCTGCCGAGGCGGGGCTGAAAAAGCCCCTGCTGGAGGAGCAGCAGCCCCGGGTGGCCGAGGCCCCCTTTGACTCCTCCCGAAAGATGATGTCCACCGTCCACCAAATCGACGGCGGCTTTATCCAGTATACCAAGGGCGCCCCGGATGAGGTGCTGCGCCTTTGCACCTGCTATATAGAGAGCGGCGAAATGCGCCCCATGACCGAGGAAAAGCGCCGGGCCATTCTGCTGGAGAATAAGGCCATGGCCGACCGGGCCCTCCGGGTCCTGGCCGCCGCCCAGCGCAGCTGGGGCGACAAGCTGCCCGAGGATATAAGCCCCGAGACCCTGGAGCAGGATCTGTGCTTCATAGGTCTGGCGGGCATGATCGACCCCGTGCGCCCGGAGGTGAAGGATGCCATCCACCAGTGCCGCAAGGCGGGCATCCGCCCGGTGATGATTACCGGTGACCATAAGGACACCGCCGTGGCCATCGCCAAGGAGCTGGATATTCTCGACAGCGCCGACCAGGCCATCACCGGCAGCGCCCTTAACGATCTGACGGATGAGGAGCTTGCGGAGGCTGTGCCCAGGTACAGCGTCTATGCCCGGGTCCAGCCGGAGCACAAGGTGCGCATCGTCAGTGCCTGGAAAAAGCGCGGAGCCATCACCGCCATGACCGGCGACGGCGTCAACGATGCCCCCAGCATCAAGACCGCCGACATCGGTGTGGGTATGGGTATCACCGGTACCGATGTCACCAAGAATGTGGCGGACATGGTCCTCTCCGATGATAACTTTGCCACCATCGTGGGCGCAGTGGGCGAGGGCCGCCGCATTTACGACAATATCCGCAAGACCATCCAGTTCCTCCTGGCCTCCAATATGAGCGAGGTGCTGGGCGTGTTCACCGCCACCCTCCTGGGCTTCACCCTGCTGGGGCCGGTGCATCTGCTGTTTATCAATCTTATTACCGACTGCTTCCCGGCCCTGGCCCTGGGCCTGGAGAAGGCGGAGCCGGATGTGATGGATCGGCCGCCCCGGGACAGCCACGACGGCATCTTTGCCGGCGGCCTGGGCCTGGATATTCTGTATCAGGGCGTGCTTATCACCGTCATTACCCTGGCCTCCTATATCATCGGCCACTGCGTGGAGGTGGGGTATTTCGAGATGCCCTCCGGCGTCTCTCCCCACGGCATGACCATGGCCTTTTTGACCATGAGCATGTGCGAGATATTCCACAGCTTCAATATGCGCTTCCAGCGCCGCAGCATCTTCTCCGGCCGCAGCCATAATAAGGTCCTGTGGGCGGCCATGCTGGGCAGCCTCCTTATAACCACCCTGGTCCTGGAGGTGGGACCCATTGCCGATGCCTTCGGCTTCACCCCTGTGGGCTGGGCCGAGTACGGTATCGCCCTGGCCCTGGCCGTGCTGGTGATCCCGGTGGTGGAGCTGGTGAAGTTCTTCCAGCGCCGTGCCGCAAAGAAAAAGCACAAATAATAATCATAATCATAATAGATATATGCAGAAAAAGACCGCCTCTCGGCGGTCTTTTTTCGTGGCGCGGATATTCGGTTGTAGGGGCCGATGCCTACATCGGCCCGAACCGGGCTTGCACAAATTTCCTTGTCATCCGTAGGCCCGGACGCCCCTGTCCGCCCGTCCGGGCTTGCACCGCATTTCTTATAATGTGTCATTGCGAAGCCGGTGCGCACACCGGCTGTGGCAATCCGTAACTCCCGTCTTTACAGGCCCCCTTGCCTAAAGGGGGCTGGCACGGTGAAGCCGTGACTGGGGGATTCTTC
>ERZ780167.3824-NODE-3824-length-10391-cov-2.336881_pt1 | contig 10391 bp, 7 predicted proteins | sample MGYA00510982_ERZ780167 | MGnify/ENA primary metagenome ERZ780167 (study PRJEB29588, sample SAMEA2146107) | human gut metagenome | biome: human gut; feature: human-associated habitat; material: faeces | place: Denmark | collected 2008/2010 ... | reverse complement strand
CGCGTCGTGCAACAAGCCGATAAAGGTCGCGGTCATGGGCTGTGCCGTCAACGGACCCGGTGAAGCGAGAGAAGCCGATATCGGTATCGCCGGCGGCGACGGCTGCGCGCTGATATTCAAAAAGGGTCAAATAATCAAAAAAGTACCTGAGTCAGAGGTGCTTGACAGCCTTATGGAAGAGATAGATAAACTTTAATGGAGACAATGATGTCCGGCAAGAAGTTAGTTGATTTTGTAAAAGAATATATTTATGATTCCGAATTGCTCTCTGAGCTTGAAAACATTCAGCTTGACGATATCAGGCTGAATGTCGAGCGCAGGGAGCTCGAACTGCTTTGCTCGGCGGCTGCTGCGCCGGGCAAGCTTATTTTGAGAGCTGTCGAAACTTCGCTCATAAAAGCGTTCACTCTCAATGCCGCAGTGATAAACTGCTCGGTCAAAGAAGAAAAACGCGAAGATGCTCCGAAAGAGCCGATGAGTGAACTCGGGCTTGCCAAACTGCTCGTTTCTCTGCGCAAGGAGTTCCCCGCCGCGAACGGATTTTTAAACGATGCAAAGTGCTTCATGCTCGGCGATATGGTGTCTGTCCAGCTCAAGAGCGGCGCGGATGTCATAAACAATCTCGGCGCACCCAAGCGCTTCGCTCAGATGATATTCGAACGCTTCGGCGAGGATGTCGGCGTTGAGTTCACTGACAGCGGCGCACCTGTCGATGACGGCGAAGTCGTGCAGTATCAGGAAGAACTTGACAGCGGCATACGCAACGCGTTTGCCGACAAAGTCTCGCAGGAAAAAGACCTCAGCAATCTCACAAGAACATATGACGAATACCCGTTTTCAACGAAATATTCCGTCCCGATCTACGGACCTATAATAAAAACCAAGCCCATTCCGTTGAGCGAGATAGCTTCCGACTCAGGCTCGGTCGTTGTCTGGGGAACCGTATTTTCTTTCGAGTCGCGCGACACACGCGACGGCAAGAGAAAGATAATCAATTTCTGCATTACAGATAAAACAAATTCATATTCCGTCAAGATATTCGAGCTCGCTGAGAACTGCGAAAGCCTGCTCAAGAATATCAAAGACGGTGTCGCCGTTATGGTCAGGGGCGTTGTCAACTACGACTCCTATATGAAGTGCGACTGCATAAACGCGCGAGCCATAACGACGATCGACCTTATCGAAAAGAAGGACGATGCACCCGAAAAACGCGTCGAACTCCATTTGCATACCACAATGTCTGCCATGGACGCCGTTTCGAGTGCCACAAAGCTCGTTGAGCGCGCTATAGCGTGGGGACATAAGGCAATAGCCATAACCGACCACGGCGTTGTTCAGGCGTTCCCCGAGGCCTGCGCCGCAGCAAAGGGCAAGATAAAGATACTCTACGGCATGGAGGGCTATTATTTTGACGACCGCGTCGTCGATCCTGCCGAGAAGAAAAAGAAATATAACCACATAATCTTCCTTGCAAAGAACTATGTGGGACTTAAAAACCTCTATAAAATAATCACAAAATCAAACCTCGAATATTTCAGCCGCAAGCCCGGCGTCCCGCGCTCGGTAATTGAAGAGTTCCGCGAGGGTATAATCGTCGGCAGCGCGTGCGAACAGGGCGAAGTTTACAGAGCTATACTCGACGGAAAATCCGACGATGAAGTGCTTGAAATCGCCTCGTTCTACGATTACCTTGAGATACAGCCCAACGGCAACAACGCTTTCCTTATCAGAGAGGGCAGAGTCAAGGATGTTCAGGGGCTTGAGGATATAAATAAAAAGATAATCGCCACTGCCGACAAGCTCGGCAAGCTTACCGTCGCTACCTGCGATGTTCACTTCATGGACAAGAGCGACAGCGTTTTCAGAGAGATTATCATGACCGGTCAGGGCTTTACCGATGCCGCTCAGCAGGCTCCGCTCTATTTCAGAACAACGCAGGAGATGCTCGACGAGTTCGCCTATCTCGGCGAGGAGACCGCCCGCGAGGTTGTTATTGAAAACACCAATAAGATAGCCGATATGTGCGAGGTTATCCAGCCCATACCGGACGGTACATATCCTCCGCGAATTCCGGGCTCCGATGAAGAACTGCGAGAGATATGCTATAAGCATGTGAAAGATATCTACGGCGATCCTCTGCCGGAATATGTCGAAAAGCGCCTTGAAAAGGAGCTCAGCTCAATTATCGAACACGGCTACGCCGTGCTTTATATCATCGCCCAGCGACTCGTCAAATTCTCTATGGATCACGGTTATTATGTCGGTTCGCGAGGCTCGGTCGGCTCGTCGTTCGTCGCCTTCGCGGCGGAGATATCCGAGGTCAACCCGCTTATGCCGCACTACCTGTGCAAACACTGCAAGAAGAGTACATTCTTCATGGACGGCTCGATAGGCTCGGGCTTCGACCTGCCGCCGAAGAACTGTGAAATTTGCGGCGAACCGCTCGTCCGCGACGGTCACGATATTCCGTTTGAAACATTCCTCGGTTTCCACGGCGATAAACAGCCCGATATCGACCTCAACTTCTCGGGTGATTTCCAGTCGCAGGCGCATAAGTATACCGAGACCCTTTTCGGCGCCAAGAACGTTTTCAAGGCAGGTACAATCGGCACTCTCGCCGATAAGACCGCCTATGGCTTCGTCAAGAAGTGGCTCGATGAAAAAGGCATGACCGTCAAGCGTGCGAAGGAGGACAGGCTCGTCCAGGGCTGCGTCGGAATAAAGCGCACAACCGGCCAGCACCCCGGCGGAATGGTCGTTGTGCCGGACTATAAAGAAGCTGAGGACTTCACGCCTATCCAGCACCCCGCGGACGATCCCGACAAGGGCACGCGAACAACGCATTTCGACTTCCATGCGCTCCATGATACGATACTCAAGCTTGATATTCTCGGCCACGATGTGCCGACGTTCTATAAGCATCTTGAAAATCTGACCGGAACTTCTGTCATGGATGCAGATGTCTGCGACCCAAAGCTCTATGAGATGCTTTTATCTCCCGAGCCCATGGGCGTAACAGAGGAGGACATCGACTGCAATACAGGTACATTATCTCTTCCCGAGCTCGGAACGCCGTTCGTGCGTCAGATGCTTCTTGACTCAAGACCTAAGAACTTTTCCGATATGCTCCAGATATCCGGACTTTCCCACGGCACCGATGTCTGGCTCGGCAACGCAAAAGACCTTATAGATAACGGCACCTGCACCATTTCCGATGTTATCGGAACACGAGACAGCATCATGACCAATCTCATACATAAGGGCGTCGAGCCGAGCATGGCGTTCAAGATAATGGAGATAACCCGTAAGGGTAAAGCGAAAAAGCTCCTTACCGATGAACACAAGGCTGCGATGCGCGCAAATAATGTTCCCGAGTGGTATATCGATAGCTGTCTTAAAATAAAATATATGTTCCCGAAGGCTCACGCCGCAGCGTATGTTATCGCTGCCATGCGCCTTGCGTGGTATAAGCTCTACTATCCTGTCGAGTACTACGCGACATATATGACAGTCCGCGGCGAAGACCTTGATACCGTGTCCATCATGGCAGGTCAGGAAGCCGTTAAGAACAAGATGAAATATCTCAAGACAAAGATGAACATGAAGGAAGCCACCGCCAAGGAGGAGAATATGTTTACTTCTCTCCAGGTCGTCAATGAGATGATGGCGCGCGGAGTGAAGTTCCTTCCGGTCGATGTCTATAATTCCGATGCCAAGGTCTATCATATCGAGGACGGCAAGATAAGGCTTCCGTTCTCCGCTCTCGGCGGATGCGGCGGCGTTGCCGCGGAGCAGCTTGCTGCGGCGCGCGATGACGGCGAGGGCAAGTACTTATCCGTCGAAGATTTGCGCAGACGCGCGAGTGTTTCCAAGACTGTTATCGAGGCTCTCGAAGCGGCGGGTGCGCTTGAGGATATTCCGAAAACCACGCAGATAAGCCTTTTTGACATGTAATCATATAAAATTTCTATGTTTTTTTGGGCAAATTTTTGCATTTCGGCTATTGTCTGAACAGCGATTTTCTGATATTATTATGTAGATATTTGACTTCGGGCTTTACCGCGTCAAAGTGTATATTAATTTATTTCGCCGCGTGGCGTGAAAGGAGAAAAACAATGGGACTCAAAATACTTTACGGCATTCTGATAGCTCTCGGTATTTTTATCGTCATAACTCTTATCAGAGCCATATTCTTTGTCCCCAAGAAGAGGGAGACAAAGCCTCTTGAAAAAGAGAATGTTGATGTTGAGCGTGTTGCAAAGCACCTGAGCGGTGCTATTCAGATTCCCACCGTATCTTATCCTGAAAAAGACAAGGTCGACTGGTCGCAGTTTGAAAAATTCCACAAATTCCTTGAAGAGTCGTATCCTCTGCTGCATAAGACTCTCGAGCGCGAGGATATCGCCGAGGCGAGCCTGCTCTATCGCTGGAAGGGCAAGAATCCCGATCTTGAGCCTATAGCTCTGCTTTCGCATCAGGATGTCGTCCCGATCGAGCCCGGCACCGAGGGTGATTGGACTCATGAGCCGTTCAGCGGCTATAACGACGGCGAGTTCATCTGGGGCAGAGGCGCTCTTGATATGAAGAACCACCTTATCTGCGTCATGGAAGCCGTTGAGACTCTTCTTGAAGAGGGATATGAACCCGAGAGAGATGTCTATCTCTGCTTCGGTCACGATGAGGAAGTCGTCGCTGCAAAGGATGCCGGCGCAAAGGCTATCATGGAAACCCTCAAGTCACGCGGTATTCACCTCGACAGCGTTATTGACGAGGGCGGCGCGATTTTGCCCATAAATGTCAAGCATGTCCTCAAGGGCAATCTTGCAGGTATCGGTATCGCCGAAAAGGGCTATGCCGACTTCTCGATGAGCATCAGATCTAAGGGCGGCCATTCTTCGCAGCCCCCGAAGCACAGCGCTATCGGCAAGATTGCAAATGTCGTCAGAGATGTTGAAAACCATCAGTTCAAGTCGAAGCTTGAGCCGTTCGTTCTCAAGCTCTTCTCAAACCTCGGCAGAAAAACTACATATCCCGTCAGAGTCGTTGCATGCAACCTCTGGCTGCTCAAACCTCTCGCGAAGTTCATCATGGAGCAGATTCCGCCGTCGGCTGCTCTTATCAGAACAACTACCGGCGTTACTATGGCTGAGGGCAGCCCTGCCGCCAATGTTCTTCCGCAGGAAGCATCTGTCACCGCGAACTTCAGAATGATGCCCGGCACCACCACCGAGGATGTCGAGAAGCACCTGCGCAAGGTCATCAAGAATAAGGATGTTGAGATAAAGTGCATCAAGCATAAAGAGGCGTCCAAGTTCTCTTCGACCGATTCCAGAGCTTTCAAGGTCATTGAGGAGATCTGCGTCAGATCGGATCCCGATGTTATCGTTGCGCCTTATCTTGTTATGGGCGGCACGGATGCGTGCTTCTATGAGCCTGTCTGTGAGAATATCTATCGTTTCGCTCCCTTCCATGTGAGCACGAAGCTTCTTCTCTGCACTCATGCTACCAACGAGCGCTGCCCGGTTGCTGTTCTTGATGAGGGTGTATCGTTCTTCAAGAGATATATCAGAATGCTTACAAAAGACTGATGATATGAATATTCTGCTGTCTCCCGATTCTTTCAAAGGCACGCTGACTTCTTCGGAGGTCTGTGATATTATAGAGTCGGCGCTCAGAAATAGAATACCGGACTGCAATGTTATAAAGCTCCCCGCTGCCGATGGCGGCGAGGGGCTTTGTTCAAGCTTTGCAAATTCAAACGAGGGAGAATGGATATCTGCCGATGCAAAAGACCCGTTCGGTTTATCCTTGCGCGCGGAGTATTATATGCTCAAAAGCGGCGCTGCCGTTATTGAAACTGCCTCGTGTGCCGGACTTCCGCTCGCGGGCGACAGAGCCGACCCGACCGTTACGACTACTGCGGGCGTCGGTATGCTTATACGCGATGCCGTAAATCGCGGCGCGAAGCGTATTGTTTTGGGTCTCGGCGGCAGCGCAACCAACGACTGCGGCGCGGGTATGGCGTCGGAGCTCGACTTTCGTTTTCTCGATAAAAATAATAATTCATTTGTTCCTGTCGGTGGAACGCTGATAGATGTCGAACATATTATCCCGCCCGAAAAGCCGGTTGATATTCCCATAGTCGCCGCGTGCGATGTCACAAATCCGCTTTTTGGTGTTGACGGTGCAGCTTATGTTTTTGCGCCGCAAAAGGGCGCGAATGCAGAGCAGGTCGGATTGCTAGACCGAGGGCTGCACCATATGGCCGATATACTCAAAAGAGACCTCAACTTCAATTCTGAAAATCTTCCCGGCGCAGGTGCCGCAGGCGGTCTCGGCGCGGGCGCGTCAGCTTTTCTGAATGCCGAGCTCAGAAGCGGCATAGATATAGTTTTGGACGAATCCGGATTTGACAAACTTGCCGCAAATGCCGATATAGTTATAACGGGCGAGGGGAGATTTGATTCTCAAAGCGTCAACGGAAAAGTGATGAGCGGAGTCTGCAGAAGAGCTGCCAAAGAGGGGGCAAAAGTTTACGCCGTATGCGGGTGTGCGTCAAACGATGCCGACCCTGCCGCGCTCGGAATAGAGAAACTCTTTGTGTCGTCTGACGGAACTCACAGTATGGACGAATTGCAGCTTTCCTGCCGCCAAGAATTATTTGACGCGGCAAGTGCCTTGGCGGAGGAAATAATGCAGCTCGATTAATTGTTATTTCTTGATTTTTTGATGAATTTGTGATAAAATAAACTGCTAAACATGGGGACTGTACCTGCGGATTTCGGCAGTATTTTTGACAGCCGGCTCGTTTGATGTATTGTGAAAATATTTCAGACGATCGGAGAGTCAACGAGGAGCATGAACTTGATAAAAAACGCGAAATTTGAAAGCGTCAGAAAAAGCATAGAACACTATCTTTCCACTGATTGGTTCATGTGGGTTTGCTTCCTTATAGCCTGTTTTATCACCGTTCTGCGCGTTGAGGCTATAGGGCTTCTTGTCTTTGCTGCGATCATCTGCACCATACTCGTCTTTTGCGAGGATGTTATAATTGCGCTTGAACCGTTCCTTTTGCTCTGTCTTTGCCTTATAAAGTGCAACAATTCTTACGATGAGTTCATCAAAATGGTCTGGCTCATCGTCCCGGCAGCGGCGGCTATAATCTTCCATTTCAATTATTATCAGCGCAAACTGCCTCATGGCGAGCTGTTCTGGCCGATGCTTGCAGTCTCCGTCGCAGTTACCCTCGGCGGTCTCGGCAAGATAACCGCCAAAGAATATTTCAGTCTGATGCCGATATTTTTTACCCTCGGTCTCGGCTTCGGTATGCTGCTGTTCTATAATCTCATGAACTCGCACATCCGCCTGAGGGAAAACTATTCTCTGCCGGATAAGATATCAAAAATAATGATAATCATGGGGCTGTTCTGCTGCTTCATGATCCTCGAATATTACGGTGAGCATCTCGATAAGGTGCTCTCGACTCACGGGCTTCTTGCTTTCCAGTGGCGCAACAACGCCTCAACTTTTCTTATTTTCGCCCTGCCGTTTGCTTTCCTGCGTTCGATAAAGGGCAATCACGGCTGGTTCTGGGTCGGTATGTTGTTCTACGGCTGTATGATGATAACCGGATCGCGCGGCGGTGCAATAGTCGGCACTGCGGAAGTCATGATGTGCATGATAGCACTTCTCTGCTTCGACAAACGCCACAGGATACATAATATTATTATAATCTCTGTCGGTATTGTGATGTTCTTCGTGTTCTTCTGGGATCTCATCTATTTCTTCCGCGATATGCTCCTGAGACTTCTCCAGATAGACGATAACGAGATAAGAGTCAGGCTCATGCGCCGCGCCGTTGAGGATTTCCTTTCAAATCCCGTCTTCGGTAGGGGACTCGGATATTTTGGCAACAGGGATGTCCATCATTCCGCAAAAGGCGCCCTGTGTTGGTATCATTCCTCGCCGTTCCAGGTTATCGGCAGCTTTGGCATAGTCGGCATCGCGGCTTACGGATATATATTCGTCGCGCGTATTGTCTATTTTGCACGCCGCAACACTCTGACAAACAAGTTTATTTTTATCGCATATATCGGCATGCAGCTGATGTCACTTGTCAATCCGGGCTTGTTCAGCCCCGTTCCGTATCTTCTGATGATGACGCTGCTGTTTGTCATTATGGATAAGATAAAGGACGACCCCGAGGAGATAAGGCTCACGGGAAAGGCGGAGAAAAATCTCCGTCGCTCTAAGAAAAAGTCTGTATCTGCGCAGACAGAAAAAACAACATAACAAAAAGCCGGCACATCATTGTGCCGGCTTTTGCTTGAATAAAAGCTTTAATGGTTTAAAGGAGGAAAATCTCATGAGCTTTTTACCTATGACAGAGTATGAAAGTTCATCGGAAGAGGTCAAGAGGGAGTACGAAGATCAGATAGCAAAGCACGGACGCATCACCAATATGAAGCGTACTCTGCTTCACAATGTCCCTGCATTCAAAGCGTATATGGAGTGGTACACGCTCTATGATCAGCTCGTGCCGGTCATCGGCGACCGCGCAATATCGCTGTTTTCCCACGCTATATCCGAGGGCAACGAGTGCCTGATATGTTCGATCTTTTTCAGAAAAATACTTATTGATTCCGGCGACGATCCGGACAATCCGCATCTGTCGGATACCGAAAAGCTGCTTGTTGATTTCGGCGGCGCTATCTGCAAAGATCCGCACAACATACCCGACGAGATATACAATAAGCTTTCCGAGCGTTTTTCAACTGAAGAGATAGTTCTTCTCATCGCTTTTGCCGGTATAATGTACGCAACGAATCTGTTCAATACCGTTGCAAAAGTTCCGCTCGACGAAGTGCTCTACAAATATCGCAAAGATGGAGATACCCGTAATGTCTGATTTTGAAAACAAAGTTGCGTTTATAACCGGCGCAGCACACGGTCAGGGCAGAGCCACCGCTCTCGCTCTCGCCAAAGAGGGTGCCGATATCGTCGCATTTGATGTGGCGAAGAAGATTGAATATCCCGCATACTCGTTCGGCACGAGCGATGAGCTCAAGAGCCTGAAAGAGGAAGTGGAAGCCCTCGGTAGAAGATGCCTTATCGCTGCGGGCGATGTCAGAGACGACAAATCCGTCACTGACGCTGTTGACAGAGCTATCGCCGAGTTCGGCAAGATAGATATACTTTTCAATAACGCAGGTATCTGCGCCTATGCTACGGTCGACAAGATGACCGACGAAGAGTGGGACGCGATGATAGATATCAACCTCAAAGGTCCGTTTATAGTTACCCGCAGAGTCGTTCCCCACATGATGGAGGCAAAGAGCGGCGTTATCATCAATAACTCGTCCGTCATGGGTCTGCGCGGCGGTAACAGGCTTTCGCACTATACCGCTTCGAAATGGGGACTCACGGGTCTGACAAAAGCGTGGGCTATCGAGCTTGCACCCTATAATATCCGCGTTGTCAGCATCCACCCGACGGGAGTTAACACTCCCATGAACGACGGTCTTGCGGCTCTCGAGCATTCGACTCCGCTTGAAATTGCCGAGCGTTCCGCAGGCAACCTTCTGCCCGTGCCGTGGATCGAGCCCGAGGATGTCGCGAATATGGTTCTCTATATCGCAAGCGACAAGGCGCGCTATGTGACCGGCTCTCAGTTCGTGCTCGACGCAGGACTCCTGAGCGTGTGATTTGAATTTTAAAAAGCTGCATCGTAAGATGCAGCTTTTTTCTATGCTTGTTATTTTTATTCAAACTCTTTTTTTATTGCCGCAACCGTCGCGTCAACATCGGCTTTGACAACGAGCAGAGATATCTCGGTCTCCGATGTGTTTATCATTCTTATGTCGCACCCCGCATCCGCGGCGGCTTTGAATACCTGCGCCGCAACGCCCGGACGTCCCTCCATTTCAGCTCCGCTTACGGATATCTTGCAGTTACCGGAGCTGACGCTTATTTTTATCTTTTTGTTTTCGGCTCTGAGCTGAGTCGCTATCTCGAGCACGCCGCCGAAATCGTCGTCGCTGACCGTAAACTAAAGCCCCGCATGAGAACTGTTCGGCAGAAACTGCGAGATCATGTCAACGTCTATTCCCGATTCGGCAATTTTTTCGAAGATGCCCGCAATGAAGCTTATGTCGGCGGGGGAGTCACTGAGCGAAAAAAGAGTCGCGTTTTCGCTCACTCTTATCGATTCGATTATCTTCACTTCTTCGCATCCTTTCTGTCTATCATGTCGCTCATGCCGTAGAGTCCCGGTTCTTTGTTTTGTATGAATTTCGCGGCGTTCACGGCTCCCGCTGCGAATAACTCTTTACTCTGCGCGCAGTGGCTGAGCTTTATCGTCTCGTTGTAGCCTGCAAATATAATCTCGTGCT
>ERZ780167.3821-NODE-3821-length-10395-cov-3.880658_pt1 | contig 10395 bp, 10 predicted proteins | sample MGYA00510982_ERZ780167 | MGnify/ENA primary metagenome ERZ780167 (study PRJEB29588, sample SAMEA2146107) | human gut metagenome | biome: human gut; feature: human-associated habitat; material: faeces | place: Denmark | collected 2008/2010 ... | reverse complement strand
TCAAAGAAAATAAAGAAAATTTGAAGCTAAATAAAACAGATATGCTTTTCTTTCTGCCGATGGCGTCAATACTTATAATATGCGGTATGTCATACATTTCGCTTAACTATAAACTTGACGAATTTACATATGTTTTGTTTGCGGTAGGCGCTCTGCTTTTAATGTATTCAAATATAGTTGTTTTTCTTGTACACGAAGACGTATTGAAAACTCAATACGAAAACACGGCGCTAAAGCTGCAAAAGCAAAAATCAGAAATTGATACCGAATATTACTCTATTTTACAAAATCAATACGAAAATTCTAATATTTTAATTCACGATATAAAACGCCACTTGCTTTCAATAAAAGAACTTTCAAACGAAAAAGACTTTGAAAGCATAAACAAATACATTGACAGTCTGTATGAAGATTATCAGATTAAATACTTAAAGAAATACAGCGATAACAAACTTATAAATGCAATCATAAACAGATATGTCAGTGCTTGCAAAGATAAAGAGATTGACTTCTACTGCGATATTCGAGATATAGATTTTTCTTGCATTTCAAATAACGATATAACATCATTACTTGATAATATTCTTGAAAACGCTCTCGAGGCAACGCAAAATGCCGATAACAAAAAAATTGAGCTTACAGTTAAGCAAACGAACACAAACTATATTGTAATCAACATATGGAATTACTGTGCAAGTGCTCCTAATCTTAAGGACGGCAAATTACAGACAACCAAAAGCAATAAATTTATTCACGGCTACGGAATAAAAAGTATAGAACGAATAGCAAAACAATACAACGGTAATGTAAGTCATAATTTTGACCCCGAAAATATGAAATTCACTCTCGCAGTTGTTTTGAAAATTAAATAAAATAATAACACAAAAAAGCGATGACTGATAAAAAAAGTGGTTCATCACTATTTTTGTGGGATGGTGAACGGACAGAAGGAATATAAAGATAGCGAATCAAGGTAAAGAAGAAGTCATCATCAAGCCAATCATTAATGGTATCATCTGTTGCGTACTTTATGTCGGAAACGTTATCATTTTCTTTTATATTGACTTTGTTATCCTCATGTGCTAATATTTTATAGGAAGCTGTACCACTAAGCGTTTCGGACGTTTGCGAGAGGGATTTATTTTCACTTGGCGTAGTGGCAAGGCTTTCTTTATTTTTGCCTGAATACATAGTTTGAAGTGTTAAATCATGATGCTTTGCTGAAACATATGTCACAGCTGTTGTTTTACCATTAATGGTTTTTACAAATATAATTACAGGCTTATTTTCAAACTTTTTATCTCCTAAATATATTTCATCAGGATTAGTAATTATTTTAGCAAAATTCAAAAAGTCACTTTTAACAATTGCTCTTTGACCTCTCAAATTTTCTTTTATTTCATTGCCATGATCATATTTTAAAATTTTTCTTATTTCTGATGAGCGTAATACTAAATTATATCCTGAAATATTTAAACCTGTTTTGCTATATATAAATTCGCCTAATTTGGAAGAAATTTTACCTATATATATTTTCTTATTAATATCATTATTTAATGATTTTGTGATAAAATCTTCAAATTGTGCATTATCACGATATATTAATATATTTTTGCTTGACTGCCAATTTTCTTTTTCTTTATCAGAATATTTTTCTATACTTTTTTCATCCGCTGAATATCTTACATATTCATTATTAGCAAATACAACATCTTTCCTGTCAATGTCCGGACGGATGTTTTTTCTTTGCTCTGCATTGTAATCTCTTCTGGCAGAAACATCTCTTGCTTCTCTTTCTCCGGCAGTGTTGTAATACATTGCCATTGCTTCTTCATCGCTGTATCCGAGATTTTTCCAGTATTCCAAATTACTTCCGTTCGCAAAATTTTCTATTCCCTGTATTGCGTGCTGAATTTCGTGAATAATCGCTTCTTTCTGCTCATCAATCGTATGCATCGGATTTAACATTATCACATTACCGTTTGAACTGTATACACCTCGATTAACCGAAGAAATCTCGTAATAAACATCTACATTCTTTAGTTGCGGATACGCTTCAAAAAGTTTGGGATGATTTATTACATCACTCAATTTCACTCCTTTTCTGTACTCAATCATTTTTTCGTCAAGATTGTAGTATTCATTTTCCTCTGCTTTTGTTGCTGTATTATTTACAATCTTTTCTTCAAGCTCTGCACTTTTAACTTTCATTTTCGCAAGTTCAATTGCGGCAGCTCTGTTCTTTTCGATATCTGTTTTAAACTTTAATTCGCTGTTATCTATCTCAAATCGCCACTTGCCGTCATATCCCTTAAACCAACCCGTTTCCTTACGGATTTTCTCGGAATCTGTACCGTCCTTTTCAAGCTCCATAGCTTTCTCAAGTGCACTCTTGTCCGCAGTTTCTGCTTTCAATCCTCCCATGCTGTATTTGATATCATTGCTACTTTCGTCATTTTTCGTATTGACATTATTTCTGTTTTCGGATATACTATTAGTGATAGATACGCTTGTTCTATCGCTCTCAACATTTTCTGTTGTTGGGCGGTATTGCGTATCTATCTTTTTTATATCTAATTTTTCAGGTACGAAATTTATAATATCATACAGTACCATTTCGTTGCCTTTTGTAAATCCGACAATTACCTTTGCAGAATAATCATTACTTCCAACCCTTATTAAAACATCACCTCTTGCAAACTCCTTAAAGCTGTCTTTTCTTGTATGCTTTAAATCCTCATTTACATAATTTGTTGAAGCGATAATTATTTCATCAAGATTATTTGCCGTTTTAAATTTATCTTTATAAATCACAGTATCATAGTTTTTCTTGTTTTTAGAATATTTAGAATTTGTATATTCATTTCTGGTTATTCGGTTAACCTTAATAAACCTACCTTTAATAGGAATGCCGTTTGAAAATTTATCTGATATCGTATTCTTAACTGTTTTTACCCAGTCTGATTTTTTTACACCTTTGAGAATGTCATCATTAATTACTACAACCGGATTATTATCTGTGGTATATCCAATAGAATATTTGATATCATTGCTACTTTCGTCATTTTTCGTATTGACATTTTTAGAATTTTGAGATATACTGTTATTAAAGAATCCAAATCTGGTACTGGGTAACGGCAATTTGAGCCTATTAACCGACAGCCAATTATGGGTTCTTTCTTTATTTGGTTCAACATACAAAATTTTACTTTTATTTATAAAACCTTGTAAATCAACATCTTTGCCGTAAGCACTTGCTACCTTGATAACATTTAAATTTTTTCCGCCTTTTTCTGTCGGATTTAACTCAAGTGCAACAAGGACAGGATTGTTTTTGCTGTCATATACATCACCAAATAAAACAAGTCTGCCATTAACGGCTTTGTCAAGAAAAGTGTGTAAGTTTTTTTTAAAATCACAAAAAATTATATTAATGCCTTAAATCATGTGCTCGTATTTTTCGATACGGGCACTGATTTTTTCATTTGTAGCCAGTTGATTTCTGACCATTGCCCAATTTTGAACCTTACTGCCATTCCACTTTTTGTAAAGCTCGGTTGTGCGTAAATAGAGTAATTTAAGTAGTGCGTTTTCATTTGGAAAAGCACCCTTTTTTGTAACTTTTCTGAAACTTGAATTTATGCTTTCAACCGCATTGGTTGTATACATAACCTTACGAACAGCACTGCCATAATCGAAAAGCTGCTCGACATGATTGAAATTTCGTTTTCACACATCAACTGCTCCGTGATATTGTGACCACTCCTGACAAAACTGTTCAAATGCTTTTCTGCATCCATTAAGACTTGGTGCTCCGTAAACTTTTTTAAGCGATTGTGTGAATTTTTTGTAGTCGTTGCTTGGCACATATTTAATTGAATTTCGAACTAAATGTACGATACAACGCTGTACAACAACATCTTTAAATATCGCTTTAGCTCCGTCTTCAAGACCGGAAACACCGTCCATACAGATAAACAATATGTCCTCCACACCCCGTGTTTTTAATTCATCAAATATTTGCATCCAAGTGTGTTTGCTTTCGCTTTCGTTAAGCCACAAGCCTAAAATGTCTTTTTGTCCATCTAAATCATAGCCTAAAATCGTATATACTGCATAATTTTTGCTCTCATACTCTTTTCTGATTGTAGCATACATACAATCCACAAACAGAAATGTGTACATCCTTTTCAAAGGCCTGTTTTGCCAATCGTTAAGTTCATCCAATACGCAGTCGGTAATTTGAGATACCATTTCGTGCGAAATTTCAAAGCCGTATATATCCTCAATCGTTTCGGCAATATCCCGCTGGCTCATTCCTATTGCATACATAGCTAATACCTTTTCTTCAATCTCGGATACATCCTTTTGCCGCTTCGGTGTAAGCTGTGTTTTAAAGCTCGAATCACGGTCACGAGGTACTTTGATATCTACTTCGCCGGCACTCGTTTTGACCTTTTTGTTCGTGTAACCGTTGCGTCAATTATCAGTCGTTTTTATGCCGTGGTCGTTGCTCTCATAGCCTAAGTGATTGTTCATTTCGCCTTGCAGCATCGCCTCAAACATCGAACCGAAAATATCCTTTAATGCGTCTTGCATATCGGCTACACTTTTTGGTTTGTACTGTTCGATAATTTGCTTTGCGAGGTTCTCACCCCGTGTGCTTTCCTTTTTCCTTGCCATTTCGTTCATTCCTTTTCTGTCATTTCTTTCATTGTAGCACACTTTCCCGAAATTGAAAAAGTGTGCAAGCTATTTTTTAACTTACACACTTTATTTTACAAGCTCATCCAGGGTGGTAATCTTGAAGTACTCAGGGTTCTACTCGGTCATAGTTCTATCTCATTCCCTCAAATATATATTCATTTGGCTACACAAATGCAATTAGTGAATAATAAGTTTGATAGTCATTTAGACACCTTGATTTTTTAACACTCCAAAAAGAAAAGCACCGACTTCAAAAAATCGGTGCTTATGGCTGGGCTGGCGGGATTCGAACCCACGGGTGACGGAGTCAAAGTCCGTTGCCTTACCGCTTGGCGACAGCCCAATATATAATTTTTGTGTAAAACGCTTATTCTAATCAGCGCAACTTAAAAAGTTGTTTGTGCAAACTACCGACAGTGTCTTTTACATTTATATAAGTAAAGCCGCAAAGGCTATATACCTTGCGGCTTTATGGTGACCCATCGGAGATTCGAACTCCGGACACCTTGATTAAAAGCTACCACTATATTGAGCCAATTTATTATCATATTGACAAAATAATTTATCAATATGACTATGATAACGCTGATTTAGTATTCTTTGTTGTGTAGCTAAATGCACATATTTCATTGTCATTTGTAAACTTGTGTGTCCGAGCAATATTCGCAGTTCTTCAACATCACCGCCATAAAGGATATAGTTAGTCGCAAAAGTGTGGCGAAGTAAGTGAGGGTGCAATCTGATAATTCCTGTACTTTCTTTTAAATCTTGAAAATACATCTTGATTGTATTATCGGTAATCGGTGTACCATCTTCTTTTTGGAAAAAGCGTTTTTCATATTCGTTTCTCATGTGTGAATAACGATTAATATATCGCTTAGTTTCTTCACCAAAAGGTACTAATCGCTCTTTTTCTCCTTTACCTTGCACTAACATAGTGTTGTTATGCATAAATATGTTTTTTGATTCAAGACTTACTACTTCTCCTCTTCTCAGACCTGAATCAAGCATAAACATTACCATTAATTTATTGCGAATACCAAAGTATGAATTATCAAAATTATTGAGAAGTATTTTTACTTCTACATCTGACAAAGGAACTATATTGGCAATTTCAGCTTTAATAAGTTTCAACTTACCCACATTTTGAATGAACTCATTTTCATTTAACCATAATAAAAATGTTTTTACTGCTCTTGTATAAGTTTGCAGTGATATTTTTTTAGTACCGTTTTTATTTTCAATTAAATAGAGTTTGTAATCTTCAAATAAATGAGTATAAACATCTTCGACATTTTCTATTTTGTTATCTACACACCATTCAATGAACTTTGGTAAATTATATTTATAATATTTTAAAGTTTGTTCAGTTACACCTTCAGAAATTTTTTCTTTCAAGAACTGCTGATAAGCAGCACATAAAGTCATAAAATACACCTCGTAAGCAATCAGGTAACAATATTGTAACATATTGTAATAATGTGGTCAATATTCAACAACTTTGTTTATGAGGTCTTTTTTATATAAAAAAACAGGAGGCAGCTATGAGTATATTAAGTTTTGAAGAACCATACACAGACAATGAGGTTGTCGGATATTATGAAGATAAACTTATTGTCAAGCGTGAGGACGGCGAATTATTTTTCTGTGAAATACCCGAAAATCTTATTGAAATAGGAGAAACTATTTCTCCTAAAGATTTAACAAGTATTGCAGAATTGCCGTATGATGTACAAAAAAAGATTATAAATCAATATGCAGATTGAGAGGTGTTGAATTTGGCTTACGATCCGGCAAAATCAGAACAGACAAAAGAAGAAATGAAACAAAAGGTCATTGAACTTGCTAAGAACTTTAAAGATAATCCGCAGAATATGATTGAATACTTGCAATTTTCAACTCGTTTTTATAACTACAGTTCAAGAAACACAATGCTTATTTATCAGCAAAATCCGGGTGCAATGTTTTGTAACAGCTATAAAGCATATCAGGATATGGGTTATTCGGTTAAGCGTGGCGAACACGGAATGAAAATACTTGTGCCAACTATAAAGACATACCTTAATATTGACGGCAGCCCTGTTCCTCTCAGTAAAGCTACAAAAGAACAGAAAGAGGCTTACAAGCAACATAGAATTGAGGCAGAGCAACGAATACATTTTAAAGTCGGTACTGTTTTTGACATAGCACAAACAAATTGTCCTAAAGAAGATTATCCTAAATATTTCGATCTTGGTTACACATCAGAACAGCATAAACAGCTATACGAACTTATGAAAACATATTGCGAAAAAGAGTTGAATTGTAAAGTACACGAAAATCAATTTAATTCAGTATCATTGCGAGGCTTCTTTGATCCTGCAAGCAATTCAATTTCGCTTAGCGGTATGTTTGACGATTCAACAAAATTATCAGTACTTACACACGAAACCGCACACGCTATTTTACATAAAGAGCTTGATAAAACTCAAATTAAAAGTGAAGCTCAAATGGAATTTGAAGCTGACGCAACATCGGTAATGTTGCAGTCATACTTTGGCTTGCAAATACCTGAGAGCAGGCAAAGACATCTTGCCGATCAATACAAAACAATGTGTGCAGACAAAAGTATCTCTTCGGCTGACATTACAAAATCACTTGATCACTCTCACAGAGCATATAAATCAGTTGCGGATAATATCAACAATAGTCTAAAACCTGAACTTACACCATCAATTAAAAATGTTCAGGCTGCACAGGTGACACAACCCATTTTACCAAATCAAATAGCAATGCCCGATATGGGAATGGCTATGATGATGTAATTATGACTGCTTTTTCGAGCAGTCTTTTTATATTACTCAAACAAACAAGTGTCCCACGGTGGGACACTTAGTAAAAAATTTATCATTTAATCGGGGGAACGAAAAATGAAAGAAAATAACAAAGCAATAAAAATTGCAGTATCAAATCAAAAAGGTGGAGTAGGAAAAACTACAACTGTATTAAATCTCGGAGCAGCACTTGCTGTTAATGATCGCAGAGTATTACTTGTTGATTGCGACCCACAGCACCATTTATCAAACTGGCTTAATTGGGAAGCCGATGGCAAGCCTACAACATCCGATATTATTTTCAGCACAGTTACAAAACAAAATGTAAATTTTAAAAATTGTATTCGTTATTGTGAAAAAGAAAATTTTGACTTTATACCGTCAATTAACTTGCTTGCCGGTATGCTTGGAATTATTGCTGCAGATGATAACAGTTCAACTGTAATTTCAAGAATTTTTGAAAATGATTACTTTAACGAAAATTACGATTACATTATATTTGATTGTCAAACTGCTCTTGATTTGCTTGTTACAAATGTTCTCAACGCTTGTGATAAGCTGCTTATTCCTGTTCAGGCCGATTTACTCAGTTATGAGGGCGTAGAACAAATGCTTGACAGTTTTATGCGAATTAAGAAAGACACCGATATTCGTAAATATCTTCTCGGAATGCTTGTTACTATGTATCAGACTAATACAAGACATTCCGCTACAATTTACAACGCACTTAAAGAAAGTTATAACGATCTTGTTTTTAATACATATATATCATATAGGACAGAAACAAAAAACTCAGTCGGTTTTCACCGTAGCAGCGTTTCAGACTGCAAATCAGTTGTAGGTGCTCAGTATATAGAAGCTGCACATAGGATTATGGAGGAATGTGAAAATGCCTGATTTTTTTAAACCCAAAAAGCAAATATTAAAAACACCGGAGCAGGCATACTCTGAATTGCTCGGCGGCAGTACCGAAAATCAAGTTGTAGAAATTGACATATCACTGATTGATGAAATAGATGACCAACCGCAGAGTATACATCAGGATAAAATAGATAACATAGCAGAAAGTATGAAACACATAGGACAGATTGACCCTGTTACTGTTGTGAAGTCAAAAAAAGAAGGCAGATATGTTTTACTTGCAGGCAGACACAGAAAAAGAGCATGCCTACTGAATGGGCAAAAATCTGTTAAAGCAATAATAAAAAACGAAACCGACCCGGACAAGCAAAGACTAATCTTATTGGCCACTAATAATGACCGTAACACTGACTACCTTCCCTCCGAACTTGCTTTCAGTTATGCGGAACAATCCGAACTATTAAAAAAACTTGGCAGTAAATCTACCGTATCAGCTATAGCAGAGCAAAACAACACAAACAGAAAAGCTGTTCATCGACACATCAGACTTACATATCTCATTAAACCTTTACTTAACAAAGTTGACAGCGGAGCAATTACAGTCGGCGCAGGATATGAACTTTCATTCCTTTCAGAGGAACAACAGATCTCATTGCTTAATTTTATTCTTAATAATGCCTCGGTTTGCCAAAAGATTGATAAAGACATTGCAAGAAGAATAAGACTTGAACCTGACAATCTGCAAGAAATCTTTTATCAAAAAGTTGATGTGCCGGTATTATTTGAAGAAGCTGATATTGAAGAAGAAAATATTGAAATTGAACCTCTTAAAGCAGAGAAAGAAAAAGTTAATAATTCATCTGAAAAGGTAATTAATCCTGAAGCAAACAATCGCAAGTGTCCCACGGTGGGACACTTAAAGGAAAAAGAGCAGTTACCGAACGAACTGATTATGACATTATCAGCTACAGTTTTAAACTGTACAAGCTCGGTGTTAAAATATTATGCAACTGCATTTCCTACCACTGCCGAATCTGTTAATATGTTTAGTCAACGATTTAAGAATTTTTCTGCAAGCGGTAATACGCAAAATTATGTTCCATATCAGGAATATCAAAATTGCGAATACAAATTAAAGTTTCTTAAAAAGCAGCTTGAATTTTATCTTAACAATAATAAATATACAGTTGCTTACAATGAACTTGATGAGTTTATACGCAGATATTTAAGAAAATTCTTTCCAAAAGAAAAACTCGTTGAACTTATATCAAATACATAGTTTTCTTCTCATCGTTCCCCGATGATAGAAATACAGGGCTGTTTCAAAACATTTGGAACAGCCCAACACCCCACAAGGAGGTAAATATGAAAATCAAAAGAATAATTTGTGCTTCATTAGCATTACTTAGCTTATCAACAGCATTATTATCATCACCGGTAAACGCAGCACCGAAAATGGGTGATGTAAACCTTGACGGAATTATTAATGTTGTAGATGTATCATTAACACAACAATATCTTACAGGAAATAAAAAAATAAAATTCTATCCTGCTTACGCTGACTTTGACCGTAGCGGAATATTGGATATTAACGACATATCTTTGCTACAACAATATCTATCAAAATCAATCATTGTATATGGTGATTTTATATTTCAAATGAGCAGTAATTCAAAGTTGATTTCTCAATCATATTTTGGCAATGATACAAATGTAACAGTACCGGGATTTCTCCCCGGCTACAACTATGTAGTTACCGAAATCGGTTCTAATACATTTTCAAACAATTCAAAAATCGCAACAGTAACTTTGCCTCAAAATATCGGAAAGCTTAACGATAAGGCTTTCAATAATTGCAGCAAACTTACAACTGTTTATGCTTATAATAAAAACCTCAAGTGGAGCAATTCATTTTATAATTGTCCAAAATTTAAATCTATTCAGTTTAAGTGAAATTAAAGAATAAACCGCACCTTACATACCCCTTCTCCTTTTATTAAAATGAAGAAACACT
>ERZ780167.3805-NODE-3805-length-10422-cov-13.397608_pt1 | contig 10422 bp, 6 predicted proteins | sample MGYA00510982_ERZ780167 | MGnify/ENA primary metagenome ERZ780167 (study PRJEB29588, sample SAMEA2146107) | human gut metagenome | biome: human gut; feature: human-associated habitat; material: faeces | place: Denmark | collected 2008/2010 ... | reverse complement strand
GACACAAAAGAAAGAGCTGTGAAGAAATGAGGATTCATTTCTTCACAGCTCCTTTCACTAGGATCGATCACTCACGCTTTCAGCGTGCCGACGATCTCATTGACATCTTTGACGCCATTCTTATCACACCATACATCGAGTTCACGGACGATGCGTGCCATGGCGGTCGGGTCAGCGAGGTTTGCCGTGCCGACCTGGACGGTCTTCGCACCCGCCATCATGAATTCGACGACATCCTCGCCGGTCATGACGCCGCCCAGCCCGCAGACGGGGATATTGACGGCTTTTGCGACCTGCCAGACCATACGAAGAGCCACGGGCTTGATCGCCGGACCGGAGAGACCGCCGGTGACGTTGCCGAGGATCGGGGTTCTTGTACGGGTATCGATAGCGATGCCAAGGAGGGTATTGATGAGAGAGATGGCATCTGCGCCTGCCGCTTCGACAGCTTTGGCGATGGTGACTACATCAGTCACATTCGGAGAGAGCTTCACGATGACAGGAAGATCTGTCGCATCCTTCACGGCTCTGGTGACTGCCGCTGCCTGCGCAGGGTCAGTGCCGAAGGCTGCACCGCCGACCTTGACATTCGGGCAGGAAATATTGACTTCGAGTGCCGAGATGCCGGGGACGGAGAGGAGTTTCGCGCATTCGGCGTATTCTTCGACGGATTTGCCGACCATGTTCGCGATGTAGGGGCAGCCGAGTTTCTTCACTTCCGGAAGGTAGTGCTCGAGGAAGTACGGCGCGCCCGGATTTTCCAGACCGATGCAGTTCAGCATGCCGGAAGTGGTTTCCGCGATGCGGGTACCGTTATTGCCATTCCAAGGCGTCGGTGCAAGACCCTTGCCGGAAATGGCACCGATCTTCTTCATATCGATGAACTTGGCAAGCTCAAGTCCGAAGCCGACGGTGCCGGAGGCTCCGATCAACGGACTTGCCATCGGGATGCCAAGGAAATTAACAGCTAAAGAGCTCATAATACGACCTCCTCTGCTTTGAATACGGGGCCATCCACGCAGACTTTGTAGTGACCTTTGCCATCGGCTCTGTCACATACACAGCCGAGGCAGGTGCCGATGCCGCAGCCCATGCGGCGCTCCATGGAGACTTCGCAGGGGACGTTTGCTTCTTTCGCCATCTGCGCGGTGATGCGCATCATGATGCCGGGGCCGCAGACGCAAGCTTCATCGACATTTCCATTCTTAAAGAGCTCGGGGAGGACGGAGACAGAGAATCCTTTGATCCCATAGGAGCCATCATCAGTGGTGACGATGAGCTCTTTCAGTGTCTTGGGGAAAAGGTCTTTCCAGAAGACTTCTTCCTTGTTGCGTCCGCCGATGACAACGGTCATCTGGCCCGGCTTTGCTTTCCTTGCCATGAAGAGGATCGGCGCGATGCCGACGCCGCCGCCGATACCGACGATATGATTTTTATCCATATCGAAGGAGGTGCCCAGCGGCCCTAAGCAGTCGACCACGTCTCCTGCTTTCAGGTGGGACATGGCTTCGGTGCCTTTGCCGACGATGCGGTAAATGATCTCAAGGATGCCCTTCCCCGGTTCTGTGCCGGCGATAGAGATCGGGCGGCGCAGGATGCAGGTGGGATCATTCACCTTCACATGGATGAACTGACCTGGCTTTGCGTCTTTTGCGATGAGCGGGAGCTCGAGGCGCATGCGCCAGATCGAGGGGCCGACCAGCTCATGGGTGAGGATGCGGCCTTTTTCTACATAGCCTGCCATATCAATTCTCCTTCACATAGTCCTGAATGGCTTCGACATGCGGTTCGCTCGAAGAAGCTGCCATGACGCGCAGGACTTCCTTCGCGGTATCGAGGGAGGTGATGCAGGGGATCGCAAGCTCGACAGCGATGCGGCGCAGGTCATAGCCTTCCTGTTCGATCTGGCTGCCATAGGAAATGGTATTCACGAGCATGTCGACACGGCCGGACTTCAGGTACTTTTCACAGTTCTCGCCTTTTTCATGGATCTTCTTGATGATCTCGACCGGGATGCCGAGTTTTTCGAAATAAGCGCCGGTGCCGGAGGTGCAGATGAGGTGGTAGCCCAGCTCTACGAAGCCTTTGGCGAGTTCAGCAGTTTCCGGCTTATCTCTGTCGGAGACGGTGATGAGGACATTGCCGCCTGCCGGTACGGTGAGATGAGCGGCTACGACAGCCTTGTAGAGGGCTTCCTGATAGGTGTGGCCGATGCCCATGACTTCACCGGTGGACTTCATTTCCGGTCCCAGTTTGATCTCTACGAGGCCGAGCTTCGAGAAGGAGAAGACCGGTGCTTTGATCGCGACATAGCCTTTATCCGGGACAAGTCCGAGCGGAAGTCCGGTATCCTTGAGGCTTTCGCCGAGCGCGATGCGGGTCGCGTATTCGACCATATTGATGCCGGTGATCTTGCTCATGAATGGTACAGTACGGCTGGCTCTCGGATTGACTTCGATGACATAGACTTTGTCTTTGACCACGATGAACTGGATATTCACAAGGCCCTTGACGTTCATGGCTTTGGCGATCTCTCTGGTGTAATCGGTCAGTGTCTCGATGATCTCCTGCGAGAGGTGCTGCGGCGGGTAAACCGCGATGGAGTCGCCGGAGTGGACGCCGGAGCGTTCGATCTGTTCCATGATGCCAGGGATGCAGACGTCATTGCCATCGGAAATGGCATCGACTTCGACTTCACGGCCGACCATGTACTGGTCGATGAGGACAGGATGCTCATGGGATGCAACGACGGCTTCTTTCAGGTACTGGCGAAGTTCTGCCTGATCGTAAACGATCTGCATCGCGCGGCCGCCAAGGACGTAGCTCGGGCGGACGATGAGCGGGTATTCCAGCTCTTCTGTCTTTGCCATCGCTTCTTCGACGGACTCGACGAGGCAGCCCTTCGGGCGCGCGATACCGAGCTGTCCCATCAGGGTGTCGAAGCGTTCGCGGTCTTCGGCCATATCGATGGATTCATTCGAGGAGCCGATGATGCGGATGCCACGCTTGGCCATCGGGGTCGCCAGGTTGATAGCGGTCTGTCCGCCGAACTGGCAGATGACGCCTTCCGGTTTTTCTTTGTCGATGATTTCGAGGACGTCCTGCTCGGTCAGTGGTTCGAAGTAGAGAGAGTCGGAGGTATCGAAGTCGGTGGAAACGGTTTCCGGGTTGTTATTGATGACGATGGATTTCTTCCCTGCCTTGCGCAGTGCCCAGGAGGCATGGACGGAGCAGTAGTCGAATTCGATGCCCTGACCGATGCGGATCGGGCCGGAGCCGAAGACGACGACAGAGCCCTTGCCCTGCGTCTTCACTTCGTCTTCTGCGCCGTAGGTGGAGTAGTAGTACGGGGTGTGCGCTTCAAATTCTGCCGCACAGGTATCGACCATCTTGAAGTCCGGATGGAAATCCAGTTTCTTCTTGAAGTTTTCGACGTCTTTCGGGGTGACTTCAGCGAAGTGTGCAATGGCTTCATCCGGCATCTGGATGCGTTTCGCCGCTTTCAGTGTCTCTTCGGTGAGGCCTTCCTTCATGAGGCGGCGTTCCATCTTGATGATGTTCTGGATCTTGTAGATAAAGAAGAGGTCGATCTTGGTGATGCGGTTGATCTCTTCCGGTTCGATGCCGCGGCGAAGGGCTTCGGCAAGGACGAAGATCCTTTCGTTATCGATGCGGGAGAGCAGGCAGCGGATATCATAGAGGGACTGTCCGTCGAGTTTCTTCAGGTGCAGGTAGCCTTCCCCGACTTCCAGCGAGCGGAGAGCTTTCAGGAGCGAGCCTTCGAGCGTGCGGTCGAGTGCCATGACTTCGCCGGTCGCTTTCATCTGGGTGCCGATGGCACGATCTGCGAGGGTGAATTTTTCGAATGGCCAGCGCGGGAATTTGCATACGACATAGTCGATGGATGGTTCGAAGCAGGCTTTCGTATTGCCGGTGATGGCATTGGTGATCTCATCGAGGTGCAGACCGAGGGCGATCTTCGCTGCGACTTTCGCGATCGGGTAGCCGGTGGCTTTCGATGCGAGCGCGGAGGAACGGCTGACACGCGGATTGACTTCGATGACGTAGTACTGGTTCGTCTTGGTGTCAAGACCGTACTGGACATTGCAGCCGCCTTCGATCTTGAGGTAGCGGATGATATCAAGAGATGCGGTACGGAGCATCTGGTACTGGCCATCGGTCAGCGTCTGTGTCGGAGCGACGACGATGGAGTCGCCGGTATGGACACCGACAGGATCGATGTTTTCCATGGCGCAGACGATGATGCAGTTATCCGCACTGTCTCGCATGACTTCGAATTCGACTTCTTTCCAACCGGCAATGCTGCGTTCTACGAGAATCTGATTGATCGGGGAGAGCTTGATGCCGCGGTTCGCGATCTCTTCCATTTCGTAGCGATCATGTGCGATGCCGCCGCCGGTGCCGCCTAAGGTGTATGCCGGACGGATGATGACCGGATAACCGATCTTATCCGCAAAGGCGATGGCGGGTTCCAGCTCCTCGAAAATTTCAGATTCCGGGACCGGCTGATGGATCTCTTCCATCGCAGCCTTGAAGAGTTCACGGTCTTCCGCATGCTTGATCGCATGGAGAGAAGAGCCCAAGAGCTTCACGCCGTACTGGTCGAGGACACCGGCATCCGAGAGCTGGACAGCCATGTTGAGGCCGACCTGCCCGCCCAGTGTCGCGAGCAGTGCGTCTGGGCGTTCCTTCTTGATGACTTCTGTCACGAATGGCAGAGTGATCGGTTCGATATAGACACGGTCAGCGATATCCACGTCTGTCATGATGGTGGACGGATTGCTGTTCACCAGGACGACTTCGACGCCCTCTTCACGAAGGGAGCGGCAGGCCTGGGTACCGGCATAGTCAAATTCCGCAGCCTGTCCGATGACGATCGGGCCGCTGCCGATGACGAGGACTTTCTTCACGTCTTTATTGATCATTTTTTGAATTCCTCCATGGCCTTGGTAAATTCGGTGAAGAGATAGAAATTATCCTTCGGTCCCGGGGAGGCTTCCGGATGGTACTGGACAGCCTGGATCGGAAGGGTCTTGTGACGGATGCCTTCGATGGTGCCGTCATTGACGCTTCTGTGGGTGACTTCGATGCATTCCGGAAGGTCGTCATCGGAGATCGCATAGCCATGGTTCTGGCTGGTGATATAGACGCGGCCCGTGCGAAGATCCTTGACCGGGTGGTTCGCTCCGCGATGCCCGAAGGGCAGCTTGAAGGTGTGACCACCGAGTGCTGTCGCGAGCATCTGGATACCAAGGCAGATGCCGAAGATCGGTTTCTTTCCGATGAGCTTCTTGACGGTCTCTACGACGAATGGCACATCCTGCGGATCCCCCGGTCCAGGAGAGAGGAAGATGCCGTCCGGATTTCCTGCCAGCAGCTCTTCGGCAGACGTATGCGCCGGGAAGACATGGACGGTGCAGTCATTGGCCGCAAGCGAGACGAGGATATTCTTTTTCAGGCCGCAGTCAAGAAGGGAGACCTGATATTTCCCGTCACCATAGGTATAGGGATAGTCGGTCGTCACACGCTCTACCTGATCTCTGTGGAGCGGCTTTGCGAGTTCTTCGGCGATGAATGCATCGCTTCTGTCTGCCGAAACGATGATCGCTTTCATGACGCCCTGGGTACGGACCATGCGTGTCACGGCACGGGTATCGACATTGTAAAGGCAGGGTACATGGTATCTTTCGATGAAATCGGTGATCTTTTCCTTGCATTCCCAGTTCGACGGATGCTCTGCGATCTGGTCAAGGACGAAGCCTGCTGCTGCCGGCTTTCTATTCTGCATGAAAAGATCGTTCGCGCCATAGTTACCGATGAGCGGGTAGGTCAGGGTGAGGATCTGCCCTTCATAGGACGGATCTGTGAAACATTCCTGATAGCCTGTCATGCCGGTATTGAAGACCAGTTCACCCAGCCCTTCGACAGAGCCTAAGAGGTCGCCTTCGAAGCGGGCACCGTTTTCCAAAATCAAGAGGCCTTTCATTTGAGCACCTTTCCTTCTTTCATGACAATCTCTCCATCTACGATGGTCATGACCGCTTTGCCTTTCAGCGTCAGCCCTTCATAAGGAGTGAAGAGGGATTTCGTATATAGATCCTGTCCGTGGACAGTCCATTCTTTATCCGGATCGATCAGCGTAATATCTGCCGGAGCGCCTTCTGTCAGGACGCCGCCTTCGATGCCGAGGAGCTTTGCCGGGTTCACACTCATCAGCTCGACGATCTTGTCGATGGTGAAGCCCTCCTGATGGTAGAGCACCGTCAGCGTCGAGGCAAGAGAGGTCTCAAGACCTGCGATGCCGTTCGGCGCACAGTTGAAGGGAACATCCTTTTCTTCATTGCAGTGCGGAGCATGGTCCGTCATGATGGCATCGATGGTGCCATCCTTCAGCCCTTCGATCAGCGCTTTTCTGTCTTCGTCTGTGCGCAGCGGCGGCGCCATTTTGAAAGCCGCTTCATAGTGCTTCAGCCATTCGTCGGTGAAATAGAGGTGCTGCGCGGTAACTTCTGTCGAGCAGTTCACACCCTTCGCCTTAGCCTCGCGGATAAGATCGACGGCCTTGCCGCTCGATACATGCGCGATGTGGATATGACAGCCGGTCAGCTCCGAGAGGAGCAGGTCGCGAGCGACTGCGATATTTTCCCCTGTCGCCGGACGTCCGGTGACGCCCATCGCATAGGAGACCTTGCCTTCATTCATGAAGCCGTGTCCGCACATCGTCATATCTTCCGCATGGTCGATGACCATCTTGCCGAGCTGATCTGCGTACTCCATGGCGCAGCGCATGAAATTCGCGCTCTCTACATAATGTCCGTCATCCGAGAAAGCGACAGCGCCATCCGCTGCCATATCCCCCATTTCTGAGAGCTGCTTGCCTTCGAGATCCTTGGAGATCGAGCCGATCACGGAAACCTTCACGACACCAGTCTCAGCTATGCGGTGCTTCACATCACGCAAAACCGCCGCATTGTCGATGACAGGCTTCGTATTCGCCATAGTCGCGACATGGGTCACGCCGCCGGCAGCCGCTGCCTGTGTGCCTGTATAAATATCTTCCTTGGCTTCCTGTCCCGGTTCACGCAGATGGACATGCATATCGATGAGGCCCGGTGTGACGAAAAGTCCCTTCGCATCGATTTCTTCTACCTCTTTGCCAGCCGCGCTGACATTCTGGCCGATTTCCTTGATCTTTCCATCTTCCACCAGGATATTTGTCACTTCATGCTGGTGCTTGGCCGGGTTTACGATGGTACCATTCTTAATTAAGAGCATCAATGTCTTTCCCCTCCGTCAGTGTCAAATATTCCAAAGCCATACGTACAGCTACGCCATTTCTGACTTCTTCCTGAATCCAGGATGCTTCATCGTAGGCTACATCATAACCGATTTCAATGCCTCTGTTCATCGGGCCCGGATGGATCACTGCCACATCCGGCTTGCAAAGTGCAAGGCGCTTCTGATTGATGCCGAAAAGGCGTGCATATTCGCGGGTCGTCGGGATGAATCCGCCAGCCGCTCTTTCGAGCTGGATACGGAGGATATTGATCGCATCCGCATCTTTCAAAGCCGTCTCCAGATCATCATCCACGATGCAGCCCATCGCTTCCAGTTCCTTCGGGACCAGTGTACGCGGTCCCACCAGATGCACTTCGGCTCCCAGCTTTGTGAAACCTATGATATCGCTTCTTGCGACACGGGAATGCAGCACGTCACCAATAATGACATACTTCATCCCTTTGATCTTCTTTCCTGCTTCCTTCATGGTGAAGAGCTCCAGAAGTGCCTGGCTCGGATGCGCATGGGCGCCATCGCCTGCATTCAGCACGACCGGCACCTTCACCTTGGGGCTCATGACCTTGGACGCAAAAAGAGCAGCCCCTTCAGACGAATCACGAATGACCACTGCATCCACTCCCATAGCGGAAACGGTCAGCAATGTGTCTCGCATACTTTCACCCTTCGTCATCGAGCTGCCACTCTTTGTAATGTTGATCACGTCGGCTCCCAAATACTTACCGGCAAGCTCGAAAGAACTACGAGTTCTGGTAGATGCTTCGGAAAACACTGTTACGATAGATTTGCCTTTCAGGAAATCTTTTTTCTTATTGTCAGATAACACAATTTTTTTCATCTGTGCTGCTACTTCTAAGATCCGCTCAATCTCTTCGGCTGTGAAATCAGCTAGCCCAAGAACACTGCGGCCTTGTAGTGAAATCGTGCTCATGCCGGCCTCCTTGAATCAACGCATAGAATGGGATTCTATGATAAATAGTTATCCCTATAATCATAAAGGGTAATTCACACTTTTTCAATAGCATAAGGGTATTAAATTTTTATTATGAAGAGAGCATGGGGTTTAAGAAAGCACTGATTCGATCGCTCATCCCGATCAGCGTTTCCCTAAGCACATATCGTAAAGTTTGAAAGCAGGGATGAGTGACTGGTGACTGGTGGCTAGGGATTAGGCTGGCGATACGAGAAAACCGCTAGTTCAAAATCTCCACGGCGCTTCCATATTTTTATGCGCCGCACCACCCCCGCTGAACCCTCTGAACCTGTAGAACCCGCTCCCCCTCTTTCGCACGCCATCAAGGGACGGCACGCCCCAAGGACTTTCCCTTACCTCTCACTCGCTCTCACCGCCGCCAGAATCACTTTAACGAAAGCGGGCGGGATGAAATCCTTCCCCAGATGGTCGGCGAGCGAGCGCCCGATGATGACGCCTTTATTCCCATAAAGCCATGCAAAATAATAAAACTCCAGCGCTTTCTCATCTCTGGGATTGATATTCGACAATTTCCTTGGCGGATAGTAGCCCTTTGGGATGGCGAGCTTTGCGCCTGCTTTTTTGACAAGCGCTGAACTCACAAGATTTCCCCCCTCCGTGATATCTGCGATGACTGCATCTAAAAGACGTCGGCCATTCCGGGAAAGGCATGCCTTCACGACATCCATTTCATAGCAGATATAGTCCGTATAGAAGACACCCGCACTCTTTTTGTGTTCCCCCATCACATCGCGATCATAGAGCGAGACGACAGGCACATGGAAGCGGCGGATGAGGGAAGCGATCTTTGAGATCGAGCTCTCGCCCCTCGCATTGATGAGGCAGATGCCATAGTGATCGAAGCGGATCCCCAGCGTCTTTGCAAATCCAGCAAAGGAACCATACTCTGTCTCACCCTCGACAAGAACCGCCGCTCTCGCATAGAGCGCTTCCTTCACCTCCGGAAAATGCATGATGAGGTGCTTCTCGATTTCCCTGTCAAAATGAAATGAGGCACCGCAGGCGGCCTGCACCAGCTTCTTCTCATCCCAGTAGAGGCGGATGATCTGCCGGTAATCATTCACCAGCGCATCTGTCGAATGCGTCACGACAAAGAGCTGCCCCGAAAGCCCATCGACGCCCAGAAGCGTCTGCACCAGCTTCAAAAAAAACGGCTCCTCATTCGACAGGATCATATGACAGAAAGAAAGCATCGCCCGCTGCAGGTAAGGGTGGAGATGGAGTTCCGGCTCATCTACACTGACGAGCAGCGATAAAAAGCGCCGCCCCTTCGCATCCGTCGTCACCATGTGCTCGAAGGAAATGGCGCGGCTTGCCTTTTTCTTCATCATCTGCATCAGCAGGACAAGCGCCGTCCGCGCCATCAGACAAGCCGTACGCTGGTACGAAGAGCCATCTCCCCTTTCCCCAAACAGCGTCTCAAGCAGTGAGAGCGCCGCCTGCGATGGATGCTCCTTCGGCAGGGAAATCCCGATCCCCTTCTCTCTAAACATCGTCTCCACCTCAGAAATAACCGCCGGGGACTCCGTGAAATAATGCTGCAAAAGAGAAAGCAGCTCTCCCATTGATGCATGAGCCATCATCCTGCGCGGCATCTCACACAGGGAAAAATCGATATAAAAAAGGCATCGCAGGTACTCCAAGGGCAGCTGCCGCCCGCTCGCCCGATCAAAGAGACGTGGCACCACTTCCTGCACCGCCTGCACCAGATAGAGCTCTGCGGTCTCCCCTCCCGCCTCTTCGGCAAGCACCAGCCGTATCTCGATGGGATGGTCTGCATCAAGGAAATCGCCTTCACGGAATCCATACCCATGGCTGATCCATTTCAAGAGGCAAAGAAAATTGCTCTTACCGATATTGTTATCCCCCACCATATAATTCACCTGTCTGTCAAATTGAAAGACGACATGGCGGAAGGTGCGGTAGTTATCAATGGTCATGGATGAAATATGCATGATCTCCTCCTCAGAAATGCGTTCATGTGCATGCTCTTACTTATATTATATGCATCCTGCCAGCAGACTGCAAAAAGCAAAATACGCCGCGAAAAGATGCATATGAACCATATATGATATTGTCTCACTATACCATAAATGATTTTGTCCCGCATT
>ERZ780167.3802-NODE-3802-length-10427-cov-3.120131_pt1 | contig 10427 bp, 7 predicted proteins | sample MGYA00510982_ERZ780167 | MGnify/ENA primary metagenome ERZ780167 (study PRJEB29588, sample SAMEA2146107) | human gut metagenome | biome: human gut; feature: human-associated habitat; material: faeces | place: Denmark | collected 2008/2010 ... | reverse complement strand
AGTTGTAAAATATACATATAATATTTCAGCTACCATGCTCCCCCCATCAACAAAGGACTGCCCAGCGGGCAGTCCTTCATCCTTACTTCTATATTCTCTGTTCCACTCTTCACCCTAGAAGTCAAATATTGACAACTGGCTGTCTTCCGGCATTCCTTCCAGCAGTCCCAAACTTGACATTGTTTCTATTACTGTCTTACTTAGCTTGCTTTTTTCTCGCAATTCATTTTTTGAAACAAATGGGCCTGATTGGTTTGCTACTGCTTCTACCAAACCATCGGCAGCCTTTTCGCCTAAGCCTTCTATTGTGTCAAGGCTTGGCATTAGCTTGTTGTCTATAATCTGAAATTCATGTGCTTTAGCCTTGTATATGTCTATAGGCATGAACTCAAATCCTCTGGCGTACATTTCCTGTACAACTTTCATGTCGCCAAGAGCGTCTTCATCTTTCTTAGCTATTTCGTGATTTGCTTTCTTTCGTTTCAAGTCAGCCATATAATATTCAAGCTTTTCCTTGCCTCGACACATTGTTTCGTAGTTAAATGCTTTTGCTCTAATGGCAAAGTATGCAGCATAGTAAGCAAGTGGTATGTAAACTTTATACCAGGCAACTCTAAGTGCCATCATAATATATGCTGCCGCATGAGCTTTAGGGAACATATATTTAATCTTTTTACATGAACCAATGTACCAGTCAGGAACATTATGCTGGTGCATTACTTCCTCTTCGTTTATTTCCTTGCCACTCTTTTTGTCCTTGTATATCTGAAGGCCTTTACCTTTTCGTACATGCTCCATTATCTGGAAACTTACCTGTGGTTCAATGCCTTTATGCATAAGATATACCATAATGTCGTCACGGGTACAGATAGCAGTTGAAATTGTACATCTGCCCTCTTCAATTAATGTTTGAGCATTTCCAAGCCATACATCTGTTCCGTGAGACAAACCTGATATGTTAACAAGATCAGAAATCTTAGTAGGCTTTGTATCCACCAGCATCTGAATAACGAAGTCTGTACCAAGTTCAGGAAGTCCCAACGAACCTGTTGGGCATCCATCTATATCATCTGATGTTATTCCCAGTGCTTCCGGGCCTGTAAACAAAGACATTACCTTTGGATCATTAATTGGAACATCTCTGTTAACATTAGTATTTGTCAACTTTTCAAGACGTCTGATCATTGTAGGATCATCGTGTCCCAGAATATCAAGTTTCAATAAGTTGGAATCAATGGCATGATATTCGAAATGAGTTGTAATAATATCAGTTGTCATATCATTTGCCGGTTTTTGGATAGGGGTAAATTCATATATTTCCTTATCTCTTGGAACAATAACAATACCACCCGGATGCTGTCCCGTACTTCTACGGATTCCCTGGCACCCTCTTGAAATTCGGTCAATTTCTGCTGTTCGCTTTATTTGTCCGTGTTCTTCGTAATAATTCTTTACATAACCGTAAGCTGTTTTTTCTGCAAGTCCGGCTATGGTTCCTGCTCTAAATGTGTGTCCCTTACCAAACATAACTTCCGTATACGCATGGGCATTGGACTGATATTCTCCTGAGAAGTTCAAGTCAATATCCGGCTCCTTTGTTCCACCGAAACCTAAGAATGTTTCGAAAGGAATTTCAAAACCATCTCTGCACATATCCTTTCCGCAATAAGGACATTTTCTTGGTGGCAAGTCAAGTCCTACACCACCGTCTTCCCTTAACTGTCTTATTGTATCCTGAATCTCCTTCACTGCTTCTTTGTCTGCCTCATCAGGTACTGTAACTTCGTCTTCAAAGAATGAACTTTTACACTCTGTACAATAATAGTGGGGTGCCAAAGGATTAACCTCTGTTATACCTGACATTGTTGCTGCAAAAGAAGAACCAACGGAACCTCTAGAACCTACCAAATATCCGTCTTCATTAGACTTCCAAACAAGACGCTGCGCCATTATGTACATAACCGCATATCCGTTACCGATAATTGAGTTAAGCTCTACTTCCAGTCTGTCCTCAACTATTTTAGGCAATTTCTCGCCGTACATATCGTGTGCCTTTTCAAAACAAATATTACGCAAGTTTTCTTCTGAATTATCCAATACAGGTGGACATTTATCAGGATGAATAGGTGAAATGTTCTCTATCATATCGTTGATTCGGGCAGGGTTTTTAATAACAATTTCTTCTGCCAAATCACTGTCAAGATAATCGAATTCCTTAAGCATTTCATCTGTTGTTCTTAGGTACAAAGGTGCCTGATTGTCTGCATCTTTAAAGCCATTACCGCACTGGATAATTCGTCTGTAAATTTCATCTTCCGGATCAAGGAAATGAACGTCGCATGTTGCAACTGTCATTTTGTTAAACTTCTTTCCTAAGTCAATAATCTTCTTATTAACTTCCTGAAGTTCTTCTACTGAATCAACAAGAAACTTCCTTCTGTCATCTATTTCAGGATCACCTGTTTTTAACATAAACTCATTATTTCCAATTGGCTGCACTTCAAAATAATCATAAAATTCAGCAAGACGTGCTATTTCCTGCTGGCTTTTTCCGTGAAGAATTGCCTGATACAACTCACCTGCTTCACAGGCACTACCGATAATAAGTCCCTCACTTAATTCAAGGTAATCACTTTTTAGGATTCTTGGTCTTTTGTTTGCAAAAGTTTCTATATGTGATTTTGAAATCAACTTGTAAAGATTTACTCTTCCAACCTGATTTTTTACAAGGATAATTGCGTGATGGGCAGGAAGTTTGTCAATTAAGTTCTTTGACTGCTTTCCCTGTCTGTTTAATTCATCAAGGTTATCAATCCCCTTGCCTTCAAGCATTTTACATAATTTTAAGAAAATAAGTGCCGTACATTCTGCATCATCTACCGCTCTATGGTGATGATCCAAAACAATGCCCAAAGCCTTTGCCACATTGTCAAGCTTATACCGTCCAAGTCCGATAATAAGGTATCTTGACATTGCAACTGTATCAATTACTGTAAAATCACATTCCAAGTCCTGTCTTTTACAATTGGCTTCTATGAAACTCATATCAAAGTCTGAGTTATGGGCAACCATAACCGAGTCCTTACAGAACTCCATAAATTTGGGCAATATTTCTTCTATCTTTGGTGCATCAATAACCATTTCATCATTAATGCTTGTTAACTTTTCAATTCTAAAAGGAATAGGAATTTCAGGGTTAACAAAAGTGCTAAATCTGTCAATAATCTTTCCGTTTTCAACTTTAACGGCACCAATTTCTATAATCTTGTCGCTTTTTGCACTAAAACCTGTAGTTTCCAAGTCGAAAACAACATATCTGTCATTTAAATGCTGACCTTTAGGATTAACAATCATATCCTTTAAGTCATCTACAAGATAAGCTTCAACACCATATATAACCTTAAAGTCACATTCCCTGCCTGCCTTTTCACATTCAGCTTCAATAGCTTCATATTCATGCCATGCATCAGGGAAAGCCTGTACAACACCATGGTCTGTTATGGCAATGGCTTTGTGTCCCCACTCATAAGCACGACGTACAATTTTTTTACATTCACTTACACCATCCATATCACTCATCTTAGTATGGCAATGAAGTTCAATACGCTTGTCTACTGCTGTATCTTTACGCTTCTCTGTGGCAAATGGAGAAATAGACTTCATTCCGTCAACACGGCTGATTTCCACCTGCTTATCCCATGTATCATAAAGGGCAACACCTTTAATTCGCACAAAAGAACCTTTCTTTACTTTCTGTTTAAAGTCCTTAAGCACGTTACCGTCTGCCAAAAACATCTTAACGGCAATACTGTCTGTAAAATCGGTAATTTCAAGAGTGACAATAAACTTTCCTGTCTTTGTTTCTCTCTCATCCATTGTCATAATCTGACCTTTTACCGTGCATTCTCCGGTGCCTTCAAAAACATCACAAAGGTTAGTATCTGACTCAAACTTAAAGTCCCTTCCATATACTACCTCAGGATTGTCTGAACGGCTTGCCTTTCTGATTACAACAGGCTTTGGTGCCTCCTCTTTCTTTTCTTCCTTCTTAGCCTTTGGTCCGTTATCTCTGTTAAGTAACACCTCAACCTCGTTCTGAAGTCGTCTGGCATTCTGCTTTGCAAACCTGTTAGTTTCAAATCTTTTCTTATCAATAACTACCTCAATAGGCATTTCAAATCTGTTAGCAAATATTCTTTCAACTGTGTCCTTTAAAATCTTCATTCTGGATTCTGAAATAATATTAGCCTCCAAATCAATAATCATCTTATTGCCATCCCAACGAATGGGAGCCTTTTTAAACATAGTTGAAACTATGGGACTTCTTACTCCAAGTTCCATAACTATGCTCTCCTTGTAGGCATCAAGAAGATTTTCTACTGTATACTGTTGTGATAAATGATATTTTTCTACTATTTCAATTCCAATTCGCTTTCCCATTCTGAGATTTCTTATAATTTCATCTCTCACGGTGAAAATAGCAGACTTTTCAATAAGTCTGCTGCTTTCAATATAAACTCTTAACTTGTCATGAGACATGTTAGAGGAAACTCGTGTTACATAAACTTCCTCAAACATAGCCTGCAAATTATCATTTAATTTAAGTGCTGGAAAAACGTCAAAAAACTTCTTTCTCTCCAAATTATTCACTCCAATTTTTCAATTCATCTTCCAGTGTCTGTAAAAGCATATCCTCAGGAACTTTCTTAACAATCTCACCTTTCTTAATTAAAAGTCCTTCGCCTACTCCACCGGCAACTCCAATATCAGCTTCTCTTGCCTCTCCGGGACCGTTAACTACACAGCCCATTACGGCAACCTTTATATCCAGATTATCGTATTTGGATACCATCTTTTCAACCTTTTCGGCAAGACCTATTAAGTCTATTCTGGTTCTGCCACATGTAGGACATGAAACTACTGAAATACCGCCTTTTCTAAGTCCTAATGTTTTCAAAATAAGCTTAGCACTTCTTATTTCCTCAACAGGATCACCTGTAAGTGAAACTCTGATAGTATCACCTATTCCCTGATTTAAAATAAGTCCAAGTCCTATTGCTGACTTAATATTTCCGGATGTTACAGTACCTGATTCTGTTATTCCTACATGAAGTGGATAGTTAGTTCTTTTCGCAATAAGTTCATGTGCCTTAACACACATTAAAACATCTGATGACTTAATGCTGATAACAAGATTGTCATATCCTAAGTCTTCAATAATTTTAACCTTATCTAATGCACTTTCAACTATTCCCTCTGCTGTAACTTTTCCATATTTTTCAAGAATGTGTTTTTCAAGAGAACCACTATTTACACCAACTCTTATTGGAATGTTTCTCTCCTTTGCCACATCAACTACTGCCTTAACCTTTTCAACTGAGCCGATATTTCCCGGATTAATTCTAATCTTGTCAGCCCCGTTCTCCATTGCTGCAATTGCCAGTCTGTAATCAAAATGAATATCCGCAACAAGTGGAATATTAATCTGTTTCTTAATCTCCTTAAGAGCCTTGGCTGCTTCCATTGTTGGAACTGCACATCTTATAATGTCACAACCTGCTGCCTCTAACTCCTTAATCTGGTTAACCGTTGCTTCTACATCTTCTGTTTTTGTGTTTGTCATTGACTGAATAAGAATAGGATTTCCTCCGCCTATTACTCTGTCGCCAATCTTAATTACTTTCGTATTATCTCTATACATATTACCTGCCACCTTGCAATCTTATAAAATAATCTTTCTAATATCATTAAATATTAAGAATACCATAAGCACCATTAACAAAATAAATCCTATAAAGTGTATCATTCCTTCTTTGTCCTTAGATATAGGTCTTCTAATAATAAGCTCTACAATATAAAGGAATAATCTTCCACCGTCCAATGCCGGTATAGGTAAAAGATTCATTACACCAAGGTTTGCACTAAGCATAATTGCCAGATTAATCATTGTGAACAAAGTAACCATAAAGCCTTCTGACTTAGTCTGGTTGTAAGTATCTCCAATACCATTAACAATACCTACCGGACCTGATACTTCATTAGCTGAAACCTTTCCTGTTACAAGCATCTTTAAGCTTTTAAGAACTGTATTAATTTCATATCTCACTTCCACAAGACTATATTTTAAAACTCCGCCTACAGACTGCTTATCTCTTGCAAGATTATAAACAAATCCGCTGCTGTAAAGCTTAGTCATCTGTGGAACTACAACTACTTTCTTTTCTTTATTATTACGTTTAACAGTAATATTGATTTCTTCTTTTCCAAAAGGATGTGCATCAATATATTCCTTTAAATCCTTTCCTGTTGAAATCTTTGTACCGTTAATTTCCACAACTTCATCTCCTGCAACAACTCCTGCCTGATCCATTGCTGAACCTTCAGGAACACTACTAATAGTAGCCTTTGAATCTGTTTCATAATATGAAATGCCAACTATATAACGTTCTTCACTGTCAGGTGCATAACTAATAGTCTGCTTCTTTCCATCTCTTACAAAAGTAACTGAAATATCACTTCCGTCAAGTGGGCTAACATAATCTTCCAAATAAATTTCACGGCCTACTGAAACTGTAGCTCCGTTATATTTAGTAATTCTGTCTCCCTCTCTAAGTCCTGCCTCGTATGCATTACTGCCTTCTGTTACTTTAGAAACGTAAGAAATATCAATGCCGTTGTAACCGATAACAATTAAGGCCAATAAAAATGCAAGAATAAAGTTAAAGAAAGGTCCTGCAACAACAATTGCCATTCTTGCCCATAAAGGTTTAGAGTTAAAAGAACCTTCTTCTGCATTATCTTCATCTTCACCAAGCATTGCACATGAACCGCCAAAAGGAAGTGCCTTAATTGAATATCTTGTGCCACTTTTTGCAACTCTGCTAAGAAGTCTTGGTCCCATACCAACGGAAAACTCGTTAACTACAACTCCACACTTCTTTGCAACTATAAAATGTCCAAATTCGTGTATTAAAACCAATACACTGAAAATTATAAGAGCTATTATAATACTGATTAATGTCTGCATCCTACCACCTACTTTCGATTAATTCATATGTCCACTGTTCAATGTCTAAAATCTGCTCTACTGTAGGATTTGGTATAGCCTTATGCATACTCATACAATATTCAATAATATCTGTTATGTCTAAGAATCCAATCTTTCTGTTAAGGAACTTAGCTACTGCCTTCTCGTTTGCAGCATTAAATACTGTAGGCATTGAACCTCCAACTGTTGCTGCCTGATAAGCCAATGCTAATCCCCTAAAGTTCTCAGGATCAGGATTTTCAAATGTAATCTGTGCTATTTTGCCAAAATCAACTCTTTCTCCTGCCAAAAATCTTCTTTCAGGATAATAAAGTGCATACTGAATAGGTAATCTCATGTCAGGAGTTCCAAGCTGTGCCATAATTGCGCCGTCCTTAAACTGTACCATGGAATGAATAAGGCTCTGTGGCTGAACAACAACCTGAACATCATCAAGACCAACTCCAAAAAGCCATTTAGCTTCGATTACTTCCAATCCCTTGTTAACCATTGTAGCAGAGTCGATGGTTATTTTTTGTCCCATGGACCAATTTGGATGCTTTAATGCATCTTCAACCTGAACATTTTTCATCTGCTCTCTTGTTCTGCCCCTAAACGGTCCGCCTGAAGCTGTAAGAAGAATCTTGTCTATCTCTCTTGAATTTTCGCCGTTTAAGCACTGGAAAATAGCGCTGTGTTCGCTGTCTACAGGAAGGATTTTTACGCCATATTCCTTAGCCATTGACATAACAATATGCCCTGCTGTAACCAAAGTCTCCTTGTTAGCCAAAGCAATATCCTTACCTGCCTTAATTGCTTCCAAAGTAGGTCTGATACCAATCATTCCAACAAAAGCCGTAACAACTATTTCAGCTTTTTCATAAACAGCTGCTTCAATAAGTCCGTCCATTCCTGCTACTAATTTTACTGATGTGTCCTTAACTGCATCTTTAAGTTTTAATGCTGCATCTTCATTGAAAACACATACAAGTTCAGGATGAAACTCTCTAATCTGTTCTTCTAATTTTGTAATATTTGAGCCTGCCGCAATGGCAACAACGTTCAAATCATCATTTGCTCTTACAATATCTAATGTTTGTGTTCCTATGGATCCTGTTGATCCAAGAATGGAAATATTTTTCATATCGTCTCCTTAAAAAATCTGTAATAAAATCCAAATAACAGGTGCCACATAAATAACACTGTCAAATCGATCCATAATTCCGCCATGTCCGGGAATTAATTTGCCATAATCCTTGATATCATGATTTCTCTTAATAGCTGATGCAGCAAGGTCGCCTACCATTGAAATTAAAGCTCCCACTGCACAAATAATTGCGAATCCCGCAACCGGATTAATGCTCATTGTAATATTGCTTGAAAAAATTGTTGCATAAATTGCTCCAAGTGCTGCTGCTCCAACAACGCCCCCAACTGCACCTTCAACTGACTTCTTTGGGCTTAAAACAGGAGCCATCTTATGCTTTCCAAAAGCTACACCTGCAAGGTATGCACATGTATCACTTCCCCATGAGCAAAGGAAAATAAGCCATACTGTATATGCTCCGTTATTTCCCTCACGTACACTATAAAGATATGATAACATTACGCCTGCATATAACATACTCATAATAGCATTTGAAATCTGTTCTGTTTTATACTTAGGGAACATAAATACATACTGAGCAAGTAAGCACATTAAAAATACTACCATAAGAATCATCATATATTCTTTCTTATCAAAATAAAGTACTGCATAATATGCCAAAACTGCTATATAACCTGTAATTCCAAGTGAATTCTTTTCAATTCCAAGGACCTTGTATAATTCATATACGCCTACTACTGAAATCAAAAGATTTGCCACAAAAAGAATGTTTCCTCCCGGTATAATTGTAGCCAACATTAAAGCTACTAGAACTATTCCACTTAATAATCTTGTAAAGAAAGATTTATTTGCAAATTTACTTAAAACCATTTTTGTTTTTCTCCTACCATTATGTATTTATAATATTATTTTATTCTTCTGTCTTAACTCCGCCGAAACGTCTGTCTCTTTCATTATATTTTACAATAGCCTTCTTTAATTCTTCTTTGTTAAAATCCGGCCATAAAACATCTGTAAAATAAAACTCTGTGTAAGCCAACTGCCATAAAAGATAATTAGACAATCTTATCTCACCACTTGTTCTAATAAGAAGGTCAGGATCAGGAATGCCTGCTGTATCCAAATATGAATTAACAGTATCCTCTGTAATGTCATCAGGATTTAACTCTCCGTCTGCAACAGCCTTTGCCATCTTCTTAGTTGCTCTTGTTATTTCATCACGGCTTCCGTAATTAAGGGCTATAATAAAAGTAATTCCTGTATTGTTCTTTGAGCATTCCTCTAACTCATCAATTCTGTCAAGAATATCCTGATCAAGTCTCTCTCTCTTACCAATTACTTTAACAATCATATTGTTCTTGTTTGCTCTCTCAATACAGTCTGAAAGATAATTTCTAAGAAGCTTCATAAGAGCCTTTACTTCATCATCAGGTCTGTTCCAATTCTCAGTTGAAAAAGCATACATTGTAATATATTCAATTCCCATATCGTGGGCATCTTTAATAATCTTCTCCACATTCTTTGCACCTGCTGCATGTCCTGCGTTTCTTGGAAGAAATCTTTTCTTTGCCCATCTGCCGTTACCATCCAAAATAATGGCAACATGCTTTGGTATATTAAGTCCTGTTATATCAATCTTTTTTGCCATATAATTAATCTCCTTTAACCGAAAATAGAGGAAACACAGGTTTCCTCTTATTCTCTAAAATCTGATATTTTATTATACTGTCATTATTTCGTTTGATTTTTCTTCGATTTCCACATCAATCTTCTTAATGTATTCATCTGTCTTCTTCTGAACATCATCCTGATATCCTTTTACTTCATCTTCTGAAATGCCGTCTTCTTTGCCTTTCTTCTTAATAGCATCAATTGCATCTCTTCTGATGTTACGGATAGCAACCTTGGCATTTTCGCCCTTCTTCTTAACATCCTTAACAAGTTCTTTTCTTCTGTCCTCTGTAAGTTCAGGGAATACAAGACGAATAACTTTACCATCGTTTGTAGGGTTAATTCCTACATCTGACATATTAATTGCATGTTCAATATCTTTAAGAATTGAAGCGTCCCAAGGCTGAATACAAATCATTCTTGCTTCAGGAACTGAAACGTTACCTACCTGCTGAAGAGGTGTTGGTGTTCCATAGTAATCAATTTTGATTTTGTCAAGAATATGTGGGTTAGCACGTCCTGCTCTGATTGTTGCATATTCTTCACCTAAATTAGCCAAAGATTTTTCCATCTTATCTTCGTATATCATTAATAATTCTTCCATTATAATTCTCCTCTAAT
>ERZ780167.3799-NODE-3799-length-10432-cov-8.579069_pt1 | contig 10432 bp, 5 predicted proteins | sample MGYA00510982_ERZ780167 | MGnify/ENA primary metagenome ERZ780167 (study PRJEB29588, sample SAMEA2146107) | human gut metagenome | biome: human gut; feature: human-associated habitat; material: faeces | place: Denmark | collected 2008/2010 ... | reverse complement strand
ATTAATTTATACTTTTTTAAATTTATAATTTATGAAAAAAGGTATGTTTTTTGCGCTTGCAGCAAGCAGCTTGCTGTTCAGCGCATGTAGCAGTGACGACGCTGTGGTTAGCACAGAGGGTCAGAATGAGGCAGTACAGCAGATTGTATTGCAGGTAGCAAGTAGTGGTGATGGCTTGACAACACGTGCAGGCCGCCCATTGTATTCTTCACAGGCTTTGCAGACTATCCAGCATGTTCGCGTGTTGATTTACAACACAGATACGAAGGATATTGCCAAAGACAAACAGTTGGATTGGAAAGAGAGTACTACTTATGACAATCATGGTCGCAAGCTTACTCTTACTTACAAGGGTGATGAAAGACTGAGTGAAGGTAACTACAAGGTTATGGCTGTAGGTTACAGCGATAACATTGACTACACCTATTCTTTGAATGTAACAAGTGCAGATGCCCTTAGTGGTAAATACAATGACATTACTGCAACCTTGAAGGCAGGCAAAGAAGCAGAGGAGGTATTCGCAGGTGATGCAGCGCTTACAATCGACGCCAACAAGGATATTACCAACCTTACTTCTGGTGAAGATGATGGCGTAGCTGTAACCTTGCATCGTCAGGTAGCTGGTAGCTTCGGTTATTTCTGTAACATCCCTGCCAAAGTTGGTGACAAAACTGCCAAGACCCTCCGTCTCGTAGTAAGAGATAAGAATGATGTGTTGACTTTCCACAACTTCAACAGCTCATTCACAGCTGCTGGAGCAACTGGCAGCACTATCAAGTATTATGTTAATGGTTCTAAATCAACAGATGCAGCACTTACTTCAGATGCACAGTTCAAAGATGGCGGCAATGGTTATGTGCTCTACTCTATCAATTTGAATACATGGTTCCCTGATGGTGATAAAAACAATGACGGTCTGCTGAATGCTGAAGATACCTGGACACACCCTACTTCTGTAAAGACTCAGGTTGTGAAGGGTTCTGTATTCGGAAGCAACTTCGTCATTCCATTTAATTACGCAGAGGGTAAGAACACCATGGAGCTTCAGCTCTTGGATGCAGAAAACAATATCATCAAGACTTGGACCGTTTCTATCCCAACATCAGATTTAAATTCGAATAAAGCAAATGGAGCTATAGACGCAACTGCTTATATCTTCAACGTGGTTCGCAACCACATGTACAACTTGGGTGTGAAGACTTCAAATGGTACAACAACTGATCCTGATCCAAGTCATCCAACTCCAGATCCAGATCCAGACAAACCAAAACCAGATCCAGGTAAAGACGAGCCAGAAGACTTGACCAAATCTCAGAACCTCATCTTGAAGGTGAACGACAACTGGGAGGCTATCCACAAGTTGGTGCTGGGTGATTAATCTTACTACGTGCTCATAATATAGGCAGTATTAAGAAAAATATATCCAAGGGATGCACAGTGCCCGCTATAGGCACTCGCATCCCTTACTATCCCAACATCCCAATATTTAATTTATCATTCATTTTATACGTAATTCCCATTCAAATCGAATAGGCGAACATTGAAATCGAATAGACGAATATGATGAGAAAATCTATAAAAAACAGTTTAAATGTAATCCTCGCAGCCAGTCTCCTAATGAGCTGCAGCGCAAGCAATGATGCGCCTGATACCCTCGCCGACGGCTCGCACGCCGTAAAGTTGGAAATGAGAGTGGGTGTAAGCGCAGGTGTCGTTACCGGCTCACGAGAACTTGATACATGGGATGGAGCACAGCAGGTGAATGATATGAGAATCTACGTCTTCAGATGCCCCGAAGACAAGAAGGGTACCTCAGAAGAAGCATATACCTATTGCATCCCTATTGAAACGGAAGCAGCCAAGAATGGTTACTATTCCGTTGACGCATTCAACAATACAGAACCCTACTATTCTGCCGAGCACCAGAACATGCCTGAGCAGCATCTATACACCATCGAACCCTATCTGCAGAACGGCTACTACTACCAGTTTCTAGCCATAGGCAGAGATGACAAATACGCAACGAACAAAGTACTTACAGAACCCAAATTCACTGAAAACGTAACGAAACTGGAGGACGCAAGAATCGCCCTCACCGAGCAGGCAAAAAACAGCGCCAAACTCGGTATCCTCAATACTACAGAGCTGTTTAGCGGCATTCTGCAAGACGAGAAGACACACGAGAAAGCCCCCGTTCTCGTAACGGCAGAGACGAAATACTTCCACCGCACGCTGACCGCCAGCCGTAACGTGGCTGGTCTGATGATTTACGTAGAAAACATCCCGGCACAGGTGGAGTCGAATGCAGCAGGAGACGTGAGCACCGTTACCTTCACGCCCACCTCTCTATCCGTTGTAGCCACCGGCATCAGCACCGAAACGCTGATAAGGAAGAAGAAGGCACCAGCAGATGCTGAATCGTTGACTTATCAGACGTTGGGCACCATCGACCTCACCCCCTCAAACGGATGGACCGTAGATGCTAAAGAGAACATATTCAAGCGAGCTGAAGACTCCCAGAAAGGATGGAAGGCAAACAGCTACATGATAAGCAACTTCATGATGCCTACACCAGAGGAAAAAATGCAGAAAAGCAAGAACTCGGCAGAGAACGAGACCACCTTCTATCTGCATTACACGGATGGCACGCACGACAGGTACGACAACATCAGGTTGTCAGCAGCCACTGGCGACAAGTTCAAGTTCCCTATCGAGGCAAACCACCTGTATTGCCTGGGAGCCAAGAGCAAGACCGTGAACCAGCCATACGACCTGAAGGAGTATTACGAGCCGGTGATGACCGAAGTGAACATTGAGATAGAACCAGCCTTCGAAAAAAGACATGAATTTGAAACAGAATAAACGTTACAAAACAGCATAAAAACGGAAATAGAATATGCAGAAATCAAGATTTAGCATCTGTAAGATAAGCTCCATCAAGATGAACGCCATCAGGATGAACGCCATCAGGACAGGCATGGCGGCAGTTTTTTGCTTCCTCCTCGCACTAGCCGCAGGATGCAGCAGCGATGCCGATCTGCCACCCTATCCGGATGGCAGCAATGGAGATGCTGGCATGAATCAGCCTTCAGAAAAGGACGACGAGATTACGACAGTTCCCTTCACCATCACCCTGGGCGGATTAAGCAGCAGCGATGGCAATGCAGGGCAGGGGGGCGGAAACACCCGTGTAGCTCCTCCTGGTGCAGGATCCTCTTCCTCGTCGGGCACAACAGGCGAGTACGACGGATATGCCGAGACCGACAACGTCAATGCCGTAAGGCTGATAGCTTTTCGCCGAAGAGTTCAGAACAATGGAGAAAATTCTGCAACCTATGATGCCGCAGTCAACGACATCCAGGGCTTCGAGTACGACCCTACCAACGACTGGGTGATTAACGGAAAGCCCACGGTAGAAAACGGCAAGAAAGACGATTATCTTTCGGGAACCTCCCACAAGCACTATGTGGTAAAAGGCAAATTCGGCATCAGCAGGGGCTACGAATATCGCATCATTGCCCTCGCTTACAATAGCCAGGAAAAATCGCCCTATCCGCAGTATCAGGCAAACCAAGTGATTACCAATGATATGCTCAATATCAAGAGAGGTACTACATTTCAGGAGTTCAAGGCCACGTTTGCGAGTTACCTGGTTAATGATGACAAAACCGACACCCCAAACAACTGGCTTGACTATCTGAAAAATAAGACTCTCTTACTGCATCATGTAGATTGCTTGAGTCGCCGGCTCATCACGGTGCCGCAGCTCTTCTATGGCACCCTCTACCAGCAGGGGGATGACACCCAAAATCCAATCATCTCTTCAGCTGATTACCAGAAGGAAAATCTGGGAAACAACACCCCTACGCCGCTTGTAGGAACACTCTATAGAGGCATGGCAGAAGTGGAGGTTCATATCACTCATGCCGCCCATTACAGCATTACAGCGCAGACGCAATGGTATTGCCTACTTGCCGACACCGTGCGTACCCAGATGCCTCTTACCAGCTACGACGGTTTTAAGCAGGGTGGGGAACCTATCAATAAATATTCAAAAAAGGGAGGCTCCTATACCGCCATTGCCTATGCCCCATTTCCGGGTGAAGGCAAGGAAGTGGTTCTCAAGGCATTTGTGCTGCCAGGCAAGACCCATCTTGCCGTGAGAATAGGCTTCGATGCCTATCCTCACGCCCAAAACTATAAGATAAAGGCAAAGGATATGATGTCTTCTGAAGCAGCCACGGGCGTTATCGTGGTAGATGGAGTCAGCAACCTCTTCTATCTGAGGCGAAATCATAAATATGTCTTCACATACGCTGATCAAAGCAAACTTACAGACTCCAAACATTTGCTCGAATAAGATCAAGAGAATTATCAAGACGTTATGCTATGTTTTAAAATCAAACAGACAATGAAACTGCATTTTATATACAAAACTTTCATATCATTTTTGTTGGCATTCCTGATGGTTGTACCAGCCTCTATACAGGCGGCACAACCCAAGGATGACAACACCAGTCCCTATTTCGAGAGTGCTGCCGTTAGAGACTCGTTCATGAACTGCAAGAAACCCATCTGGACCAACAACTGGGATGATCTGCCAACCGACAAGCACCAAGACCATTTTGTGGAGTTCAACAATGATCCCAAATATGGCAATATGACATTCCGTGAACTGCGCAACCGCCGTGCCCTTACAGGCGAATCGTGCACCATTAACAAATTGATTGGTGTGGTAGGCGTAGGCAGCTGGACCAAGAATCTGGGTGCCCTTACCGACGATTCACTCGACAACTATGCACAAGTGAACTCCGTGGTACGAGCAGGAGTAACCGTAGACCCGATAGTAAGTGTAAAAGATATGGATAATTACTATTCCAAGGGAACGGTGGCAGGCTTTACCATCGTGGCTGGTTCGGGTAGCAGCGTGCTGAGCCTCGATGTAATCAAGGCATTCTCCATCGGATTCTATCGCGACGGCAAACTGAAGGGCGTAAAGGCGGTGAGAGAAGGACAGGATGGTTCGGGAGTAACGCTGAAGCTGCTCCAGATACCGGGTTCCGACAACATCTGCGCCATGCTGACGGCAGAAAGCGACTGGCTCTTCGATGAAATCACTCTCGACTGCTCGGGCGGCATTCAGGCAGAAGTGGCGAATATTCTGAAAATCAAATACGCCTTCGTGGGCGAATCTACGGAGTTTACCGTCACCGATGGAGGCATCAAAAAATACAACGAATATTTCAAAGACGACAAGCAGGTGGCGCTCAAAGAGATGAAAGGCTGGCGCCCTGTTATCCTCGGCATCCCCCTGCCTTTCCTTGACAACGATATAAAGAAGATGACAGATGATAATCTGGACAATTTCGCCACCATCGTCCCTCTTCTTGACATAGGTTATCAGGGCGGAGCCAAGTTTATGATGCAGAACGACAAGAACCCGCAAGGCGAAGCATTCGAGGCTGGCATGGAGGCTGGCTTCAAATACAAGATGGATGCCCTGCTGAGCCTCAATGCAGGAACATGGGTCAACGTGCTGCTCTTCGACCACAAGGGAAACAAGGTGCAGGAAGAAACGATTTCTGCCCAGGTGCTCCACCTCTCGCTGGTGCAGATTGGCGACGGAACGGTGAGCATCAAGGCAAAGGTGCCGTTTTCGGGATGCGAAATCAGATTCCTCACGGTGCTCGGAGTAGATGTAGGCGCCATTGGCATCCACTATGGATTCGTAAGAATGGCTCCAGATGTATCCCACCGGTGCCCCATCAATCCTACCATCAGCAGCAATGTCTGCCCATCGCAGACGTCGTTGACTCTTCGTTCTAATCCGAAAGTAAGCGTAACCTGGAAACTGACGGGTGCCTGGGATTTGAATGGCAACGACATCCTGACCACCACTCCCGTGAAGGTGACTGCCGATGGCCATGTAACCGGCATGCTGCCGGGCAAATATACCTTTAGGGCCACGGCTCAGGACGGATGTTATGATGAAACCACCATTACCGTAGGTGGATTCGGAAAGGGTGAAACGCTGTGCGGCAAACCGCTTATCAACGATACTGAAAAAGCCGTCTATGCTCTCTCCACCGACAAGCACGCTACCTCAGGTTCGCTGATTTCCATTTCCGACCTCCAAAATCCTCAGAATATTCTCAACAAGGATGATACTTCGTATGCAGAGTACATCAGCGGTCTCAACCTGGGCAACAACCTGGGCATCATCGGTATCAAAAGAATAGAGAAGGGTAGTCTGATATATGATGCTACCGGCCGACACGAAGGTGAATCAGAGCCGGAAGCCGTCAAGAGAGCGAAGCCCAAGCGCATCGGATTCGTGGTAGAAGCCACGGGAACGGTGCTGAACCTGCATGCACTGGAGTTCTTGCATATAAGATGCTATCATGACGGCGAGGAAATATATCGCCATCTGATAGACGAGAACAATGCCATCAGTGCCGACCTGATAGGTTCTGAGAAAGTGCAGAAAGTGAGATATTCCATCGAGGTGCCTTCCTTCGACAAGAATGGAAAGCCAACCCAGATGGACGAGTTCCAACTCTGGTATTCGGGTGCAGTCAATCTGGGCGTTTCTAAACTCCGTATTTACTATGCCTTTATCGAGGAGGCTTCCGACGACTGTTCTTCGCCACTTGCATGTAGCAGTAGGGTGATGTCGCATAATCATTCACATACTACCATCAATGCTAATGAAACCAAATTTGGCGGAGCGGTGAGTGTGGCTACTGTAGATGATAACTTAGGTTATCTGGTGGATGATGACTTGAATACCTATATGGCGGTTGCCAATACGGTAAGTCTGGGAGTTGGTCAAACATTCGCCGTAAAGATGGGTAGAACACTCGTCTATCATCATCAGTTGGGAATTGTCATTGACAACAAGACTTTCCTGGCAGCCGTAAACGTAGGAGACTGGCTAACGGTAGAAACCTTCAAAGACGGTAATTCTACGGGAGATAAATTTACCGACTGGAAGGTGATTTCCGCTAAAGTAGCGGGTTATGGCGATAAGAATATCCTCTTCCTTCAGCCAAAGAAAGCGTATGACGAGGTGCGATTTACTTTAGGCAAAATTGTAGGCGCATTGGATGTGCAGAAATTCTACGGACTCGTGACACGTGGTGATATTGATAATGATGGTATTCCTGACTGTAAGGACAACAACTCGTGCGTAGATGGTGTAAACGATATCGTTGTCAACAATGTATGCGTAGGAGATAAGATTGTCGTAACTGCTACCGGATTGACCGGAGTAGATTATCATCTTTACTTCGGTGATAAGAATGCGGGAGAGAATGGCATCGTGTCTCTGCATTCTACATCAGACACCAAGAACAATATCCAATATACCTACACCACCAAGGAGCCGGGCGAATATCAGCTCACCTTCTTCGACGGCAGCTGGACGCCACTCTCTTCTGTAGTATATCAGGTTCATCCATTACAGACCCGATGGCTTCCGAGTGCATCTACCAATGAATGGAACAAGTGGGACAACTGGAGCGACGGTTCGCCTTACTGCTGCACCAACGCCATCATCTCGTCGGATGCCGATAACTTCCCAATGCTGGGCACGCCAGTGAAGCCAGCCGACTACTGCTGCAAGGACATCTTCTTTGAACCCCGTTCGGCGGTGGATAACGTGCCATCGCTCAACTATCGCAAGGCATGGGTAGAACTGGAGCAGAAGCCGAACCATTACTATCTGCTGAGTGCACCGCTCAAGCAGATGTACACGGGCGATATGTTCATGCCTGCCGACACCACGAAGGCGAAATACTTCGAGGATCTGAACGAAGAAAACTGGAAGGAACAGCGCTTCAACCCGAGCATCTACCAGCGCCTCTGGGCGGCTGCGCATCCGGGTAAGATTTATTCGCTAGACAGCAAGGAAAATCCGGTTTTGAAGGATGAAACGCTTGCCGTGAACGAGGCCACCTGGTCGCACAACTTCAATGCCGTGGCTAAGCCTTACGGCATGGGTGAAGGCTTCTCTATGTGGATAGACAACGGCAATCTGCCGGCTACCAATAAGTTCAGTATCCGCCTGCCTAAGGCGCATAAAGAATATAGTTACTTCGTGGATTACGATCAGGAGAAAGTGGCTAGTGAAACAGTGAAGAAAGATGCAGATAAGATAAACCGCTTCATCTACGAATCGGATTCTCCGCAGGAGGGCGACTTGACGATGGAATATAAGTATCTGTCGGAAGGCAAGGAAGTGACGGAGAACCGCACGGTGTTCGTGGGGCAGAGCGAGTATCATATTACGCTGAAATCGGATATTCCTACGCAGACCTTCGTGCTGGGTAACCCATTCATGAGCCGCCTGAATATCAAGAAGTTCCTGGAGGTGAATGAGAACGTGAGCAGTGTGAAGGTGGAAGTAGAGAATGAATCGGGAGGCATGGAAGAGCAAACTGTAAGCAAGGTCGCTTCTACGGGCAACGCCACCACCATCGCCCCCATGCAGGCATTCTATGTTACCACAAATGATGAGCCGAGTACGAAAATCACCCTGCTGCTCACCCCAGAAATGATTGGTGGAAGCAAGAAGGCTACTGAGGAAAGTAAACCTGCTGAAGCCAAGGGACTGAAAGTGTGTGTGGAAAGTCTGAAGACGCGAAGCAAATCAGCAGCTATGCTGGTGATGGAGAATTCTGAAACTGCTTATGATGTTTCTGCCGGTTCTTCTTCCAAGAACTCTGTATGGGTTCCAACTCTTCTGGATAGTGAAGTGAAGTCACCTTTGAAGGTATTTGGTATTCAGCAGAGTCAGGCTTACGATATCCTTCCGATGACTGGCGCTACATCTTTAGGAATCTATCTGTCGCAAAAGGATAGCATCCGTATCGAGGTAAAACCTATTCAGGGTGTTGATATGAGCGGATATGTTCTCCATGATATGCTTTCGGGTGCCGATTATTCACTCGATTCTCCTCTCATTATTGCGGATGCCGAGACCTCGTTAGGCAGATTTGTTATCAGAAGCCGTTATGGAAGTACAGATGTGACATCTGTCGATACTGATCAGCGCATCAGTATTGTTCAGGAAGGTTCTTCTGTCCTCGTGCAATCTGCCAGCGGTCTGCTCAAGAGCGTTAAGGTCATAGACCTGAATGGCAGAATCATCAGCAGGGTACAGGGAAATGGTTCAGGGTGTTTAAAGGCGAGCATAGCCACAGGCATTCAAATCATACACATAGAATTGACAGATGGTAGCAGTAAGGACTATAAGATGATTTTCTAAGTGAAATCAGAATATACATCTTTTACTTATAATTATCCCTGCCAGCTTGTGAAAGCCGGCAGGGCTTTTTGAAGTGGGTTCATAACTGAACTTTCGCATATCAGGAAGTTAAAGGAGTTAAGGAGTTAATGCGTAAGTTTTACCTTGCTTTTCCAATTTTGGGGACAGCGTCCCCAAAATTGACATGGAGCCATTATTTTGAACTGTTGAAGCGTGACAACTCGCTTGAAATGAAGTTCTATTATAAGGAATGCATCAAAAAGAAGGCTGGAAAGTTCGAGAACTGAAAAGGCTCTGAAAGACCACAGGGCGAAGTTCCGAAGGTTTGCCCTGTTCCCATTGATGTTGCTCATGTTGTTGCTTCTGCCTGCCATTCGCCATTGAACAGAGCAAGGTAACAGAATGTAAGTTCTATAGTCTTACTGGTATTGACAATGTGAATAATTGCATCACTCTTGAGAGTTATGAAGAAGGAGCAGAAATCCCTGCCGGCACTCCTGTGCTCTTCAAGATGAATGAGGGTCAACAGACACTCAGCATTTCTGCACAAAATGCAGATCTCGTTATCGAGCCAGTAGCTGGAACAAACAAAGATGTCAACCTCGTAGGTTCATTCATCAAGATTGGCGGCAAAGACAGCCAGGGTCTATATGCCACGATGAACAGGTGGCGTATAGACCCTTGATTATATGGAGATATTCGTAATCTACATTTCCGCTATTATATTTTTAAGAATTGCCCAGATTCTTGATGATTTCCAAAGGTAGCTGGGTAGCTTGGGAGACCTGTTCGACAGGAAGTCCCATTGCCAGCAAACGTTGTGCTGTTTCTGTGTTGGCCTCATGTTTGCCCATTTCCATGCCTTGCTTCATGCCTATTTCTATACCTTCACGCTTGGCGGTGTCTACGGAATTCTTGATGTCGCGATATGCCATCTTGCTGCTCTCGTACTCCCTCATTTCCTGCGGAGTAAACTTGGCAATCTCGGCTTCTTCGAAGAGTCGGTCGAAGACTTTGTCACACAGTTCTTTAGGGCGCTGGGTAAGCTTGTAGAGGTTCTTCAGTGCATAGAGCCACTTCTCGTAGAGCGTATCCAGTTCTTCCAGGGTTTTGTTGAACTTGGAAATCTCTACATAGATATATTCGAGTTTGTCGTAAAATACT
>ERZ780167.3797-NODE-3797-length-10438-cov-3.116151_pt1 | contig 10438 bp, 8 predicted proteins | sample MGYA00510982_ERZ780167 | MGnify/ENA primary metagenome ERZ780167 (study PRJEB29588, sample SAMEA2146107) | human gut metagenome | biome: human gut; feature: human-associated habitat; material: faeces | place: Denmark | collected 2008/2010 ... | reverse complement strand
TTCCTTGGAAACCTCTATTATTTCCCCATCCTTTGCCGCATCCACGGCCTCCTGCCAGTAGGACGGCACCGTGTAGCCCGTCACTGCCCGATCGACGTACCGCCTTGTGGCGGCGTCGTCGTCCGCCTGCGGGTCCCGCACGCCCCGAAGGCGGGTAGTGCGGAAATCTATGATGACACCCGGCTCGGAGGTCAGCCTACCGGTGATGTTGATGAGCCGGATGTTCCCCACATTGGAATTGAATTTGCCCTTCAGGGATTCCAGCCATTCCGCCTCGGTGCCGGTAAATCCGTTGTTCTGGGCGATCTCATAAGCGGACGCGCCGTCAAATTCCCCGCTTTCCTTTGCCTGCGCCAGCGCGGTATCCACGGCCTCGTCCAGCGGCGGGATCGTCACCGCCTCGACCTGAGAGACAATGCCATGCCCGTTCACCCTGGATACCTTCAAAAACTGCCCGATCTCGGCGTTTTTGGGAGCGTTGAGCAGCCCGTCATAGCAGAAATAATCCTCCGATTCCAGCCCGCCGGGAATCGCCCCGTGAACCTGAAACAGAATGTGAAACGTGCTGACTCTGGCGTCCCCCTGCGTCAGCACCACGGAGAGTATCCCGTTTCCCGGACAGGACAGCACCTGCGGCGCAAGCTCCACCGTCAGTACATTCCCGGACGCCGACCACGCAGGGCTGCCGTCTGGCAGAGAATCGTACTCCCCGCCGGTGCCGTCGGGCTTCCGGAATCGAACCGCCGCGTGGACGTCCTCGGGAATTTCCCAGCTTTCCCCGCCGCAGAGGAGGGACAGCTCCAGCTGTCGGGCGTACTGGTCGCCCTCCACCATGTCCACCCGGGGCATGACCGCCTGTCCGGACAGGTCTATTTCCAATTTGTGTTTGACATACATCATGTCAACCTCCTTTCGCCCGAAGGGGGAAAACCGAAGTCCGTTGCACAAAAGAAAGCAACGCAGCGGAAAAATCCGTCTGCGCTGCTCAAAATACCATATCAATCAGCCGTTTTAACAGTCTGAACGGCGTTTTTTCTGTTCATGGGATTCCATTTCCCACTGAGATAGTACCCAGCAAACAGGAGGAACAGCAGCAGGTTATGGGCGATCATGCACGCCCACGCGGACACCAGCCCCATCCCCAGCAGCTGGGTGCAGATAAACGTGCCCACAATGCGCACGCCCCACATGCCCGCGATGCTGCAAACAAAGGGCATCATAGTGTTCCCCATGCCCTGCATCATGCCCTCGACAATGATGGACACGCCGTAAAACGGCTCGGACACCGCCACCATCCGCAGAACCGTGACCCCGAGTGCAATCACCTGAGCGTCTCTGGAAAACAAACGCATCATGTTGGGCGCGAACAGGAACAGCAGCGACCCGGAGACGATCATCAGACTGACTTCGATAAACAGAATCATCCGCCCCAGCTCCTTGACCCGCCGGTTGTCCCCCGCCCCCAGAGCGTTGCCCGCCAGCGTCGCCGCCGCGGTCTGCATCCCGTATCCGGGAATGTAAAACGCAGATTCCACCGTGTTGGCGATCGTGTGGGCGGCGGTAGCGATCTCGCCCAGAGAATTGATCATCGACGCAAAGGCCACATATCCCAGAGAAGTTCCGAAGCGCTGCAAGGCGTTGGGCAGCGCCACCCGCAGGCAGGGCTTCAGCACATCCCAGTCCGGCCGCAGTTTCTGCCCCTTGGGAGACAGCAGCGGGTGCCGCCAGAGCACCACGGTGATGCACACGCCGCCGATCACGAAGGAAATGGCGCTTGCCACAGCCGCGCCGATGACGCCCCATCCCGCGCCGAAGACGGTCATGCCCCACACCTGCCGCGTGGGATAGATGAGCAGAAAGTTAAGGACAACATTGACCCCGTTCACCAGAAAACCGACCCGCATGGGCGTTTTGGTGTCCCCTGCCGAACGAAGCAGCGTACCGAAAATCGTAATGGCCGCCCGGGCCAGCATGGGGGTGTACAGAATGAAAAAGTATTGGGCAGCCAAGTCCTGAATGGCCGGGTCAACCTGCATCCACACCGGCACCTTGCTGCTCAGCGCCAGCATCAGCACAGTAAAAAACGTGCCGCAGACCAGAACCGCCAGTACCGCCTGAGACGAGGCTTTCCCCGCCCGCTTCGTATCCCCCGCCCCGCAGGCCTGAGACACGAAGGACAGAAAGCCCACGCCAATGGCAGCAACGGTGCTGCCGATCAGCCAGTTGACCGTGCTGGTAGCGCCCACCGCCGCAGTCGCCTGCGTACCGATTGCGCCGACCATAGCAGTGTCGATATACTGCACCGCCGTCTGCATCAGTTCTTCCAGCATAGTCGGCCACGCCAGCGTCAGAATGGTCGACACCATCCCCCACGGAAGAAAAGAACGCTTCGTTTTTTCCATGAAATCCTCACATCATTTTTTCTGTATGATCCGGCAAAACAATTAAACTCATAGACAGAAAGAAGGACACCCGCACGGATGTCCTTCTTCTTTGGTGGGCGAGGCGGGACTTGAACCCGCACGTCCGCAGTGAACACTAGAACCTGAATCTAGCGAGTCTACCAATTCCACCACTCGCCCATATAAGCGCCGTCTCTCAACGACTCGCTTATATTAACACAGGTTGAGAAATTTGTCAATATTATTTTTGACTTTTTTACCCTTTTTATTGCGCCTGCGCCGCCATGAGATAGCTGCTGACGCAGTACAGGGTCTGGCCGTTGTATTCTACCCGCGACCAGCCAACGTCACGGTTGATGCCGGTTCTGGTGACGACCTCGCCGTTTTTCAACGACGCGACCACCACGCAGTCCGGGTCTTCCACGCTGGGCAGCGACCGCAGATTGACCTCCACCTTTGCGGTGACGAGATCGTTTATTTCCTCAAACTGGGTCTGGATGCCGTCATCCTCCGGCTGGGTGGGAAGCTCACTGCTGTTCACCGGCGTCAGATAGCTGGTCACGGCGTAGCAGGTTTCTCCCTTGTACTCCAGCTTCGACCAGCCGTTGTCGCTGACGCCGACACAGGTGGCGACGTCGCCGTTTTTCAGCTGGGCTACCACCGTGGCGTCCTCATGCTCCACGCTGGGCAGCTTGCGCAGGTTGACAACATCCTTGGCGGTCACCTCCTGATTCACCGGGGTGAAGACCGTCTTGATGCCGTCCTCCCCTGCCTCACCGGCGGCGTCTGCCGAGTAGTTCAGGTCGGTGGTCAGGTAACTGGTCACGGCGTAATAGGTGTTTCCGTTGAAGGTAACCTTCGACCAGCCGCTGCTGCTTACGGCAATGCGGGTCGCAATTTCCCCGTTTTTCAGGGTGTACAGCACGGTGCTGTCCGTGTCCTGACTGGGAATGTTGCGGAGATTGGTCTCCACCTTGGCGGTCACTTCCTCGTTGACTTGGGTAAAGTCCATCAGTGCTTCCACATCCGGGAAGGCTTCCGCCGGGGGCGTCTCGTCCTTGGGTTTTTCCACCCCGTCGTAGCCGAAGTAAGCCACGTTCATGTCAACAGGCTGGGAAATGCCCGGGACGCTTCCCTCCATGGTGTACTGCCACATCTGGTGATCGCCGGTATAGCTGGAGGTATGCACCGCCGGGTCGGCGTCACCGGGGAACTGCGCCACCCAGATTTTATAATGTTTCTCAATGCGGGAGGTCTCCCACAGGGTCTCGTCCTGTAGCTCGTTTTTCGCAGCGTAGAACATTCCCTCGTAGCCCCGCTGCTCGATGCGCTTCAGGAAAGCCAGCGCGATGTCCGTCCGCTCTGCTTTGGACATGCCATATTGGCGGCTGTCCATGTCGGTAAAGCCCTCGCAGTCGTAGACCACTGGATAGGTAATGGGATACTGAGCGATGAAATCCGCCGTCCAGTCGGCCTCCTCCACGGCTTCCTCCTGAGAAATGGCAGTGGAGAAAAAGTATACGCCCAGCTTGACGCCGTTTTTCTCCGCTTCCTGAAGGTTATACCGGGCGTTGGAATCGGGAGAAATCTCCCCCTCCGCCATTCCCCGCATACCGACCCGCACCATGGCAAAATCCACCCCGGATGCTGCGGCCTCCGCCCAGCGGATGGTGCCCTGATACCGCGCCACGTCGATACCATAGGTGGTCTCGTCGGTTTCCTTGGTGGTGCGCTTGGGCTTCTTCTGACAGCCGCCCAGAAGTCCCGCGATCATGACGGCGCAGAGAATAAGCGCCAGAAGCTTTTCTGTTTTTTTCATCATAAGCGTTACCATTTTCTTTCTTGGGTTACGCTTAGGGTATCACAAATTGGGGAAAAAGTCTACCCTTGAAATGTAAACGGCGCGTGGGCAATGATTTCCTGCCGAAAGAAAGAGAAATGCGGAAAAGTCTTGATTTTTTCAGCAACCGCTGATATAATGACCGGGAATCAAAAAGCTATGGAGATGTACCCAAGCGGTTGAAGGGTCCGGATTCGAAATCCGGTAGGCGGGTTCTGCCCGTGCTGGGGTTCGAATCCCCACATCTCCGCCAAAAAGTCCGCCGTAGTTTCGAGGGAACCACGGCGGACTTTTTACTGGTTAAAGAAAATCAAACGATACTGAGGGAATACCATATGAATCTGGATGAACTGTACAGCCGGGTATCTGAGACGATCTCGTCACTGGATTTCGGGCGCATCTGGCCAGGCTTCCGGCCGCTGAAATTCGCCCTGTATGACGATGAAAAATGCTTTTATGACGGGGCGTACATTGAAAAAAACGACGATTTCTGCGCAAACACCTCCATCAGCTTTCAAGGCGAGCAGATAGCCATATGGAAGGTCGTAGATGACCTCCCCGCCCCCGTTCTGGCATCCAAAATCGTCCACGAAATGTTCCATGGCTATCAGACCGTGGAGAACTGGAACTGTTGGGCGGATGAAATGGAAGCGCTGTATCGTTATCAATACAACGCGGACAATCTGAGCCTGAAACTACGGGAAAACGAACTTCTGCTGCGCATACTCGATCACTTTGATGAAGCGTCCTATCAGGAACTGCTGTCCCACAGAAAGCGGCGCAGTGAACGCCGCCCATACGAATACGCCTACGAAAGCAAGGTAGAAGAGATCGAAGGCACAGCGACTTATGTCGAGTGGATGACCTTGCGGCAGCTGGATGGACAGGCGGCCGCCGCGATGACACAGCGCATGCGCGCGGCGATGACAAAGCCGGAGCGCCTGTTCCCCATCCGAATTTCCTGCTACTACAGCGGCGCACTGATGGTCAACGCACTGGCTGCTTCGGGCGCATATTCTTTCAACCAAGCCGAACGTCCCGTCGCCTGCTCTATGCTGAAAACGGTCTGTCCGTCCGACGGAGATTTCCCGGAAAGAGAGAACTGCTGCCGGAGGGTTTTCGACGCAATCGCATCGTTTGAGGAAACATCGGAACACATTATCCAATCTGCGCTCGAAAAGAACAACGTGGTACTGAACGGCCCCGCTGAACTGCTCTGCGTCAACATCTATGACGCGCGGTTTTACAAAGGGTATATGACATCCCGGTTTTTCCTGATGTATCGGGACGAAAGCGGCGAAAAAATGATTCCCGGCAATTTTGTGATCGAAATGGCAGACGAAAAGACAATATCCAAAGTCTACGAGGCTCCGACGATGTAATTTTAGCCAAAACGTCCACCGTAATTCCAGCGGAATCACGGTGGACGTTTTTGTTTTGTCAGTTTTCGTTTATTCCCACAGAAGGCGGTCAAAGTCAAAGGACTCGTCCAATGTCAAATCCTCCCCGGAGGAAAGGTGAATCGTCCAGTCATCGTCTTCCCGAACCAATCGAACCATTTCTTTCCGGTCATCTTCTGAATAAGAAGCATAGTCGATTGGATATATCCGATTCATCTGGTCTACGGTTCCCGCTTTTCCATTGATGAGCGGCGGATCATACTCATTGCTCTGCTCTGTATAGATGCCAAGCACATATTCCCCGTCCAGAAAGCCAAAGCTTACAAAATCGATTCCACCGGCTCCGTCACATTGAACGCTGACGCTGTTCTCTCTGGCATAAAGTCCATTGATGCACCACACGATATTGGGTATACACAGGTCTGCCAGCTTCTCAGCCTGACCATCCGCATAGGTGAACACTGCCGCAGCCCATGAATCGCCGATGATCAGCTCCGGTGTACCATCGCAGTCATAATCATGGATTCCCAGATACAGCTGCCGATCCTCCATGTTGATCTCAGGGCTCAGCTCTACCGCAAGATAATTACGGGGATCGCTGAGTATGATTTGACGGTACACGTCCTGCCATGTGGTTCCTCTGTAGGAAACAGACTCCGTCTGCCGCGGTTCTTCGGTGAAAGCGATTGTCGGGGCGGATGTTTCTTCCGGGGCAGCTGTCGCCTCCGGCAACGTGCCCGCCGTTGAAGGAGTCGCACTATCCTCCGAGTGCTGCCAGCACCCCGTCAGGGAAAGCAAAAGAAATAACGCGCAAACAAAACACCCAAACTGTTTCATACCTGCTCCCTCCTAAGCGCCTGCAACACGGGGAAAACGGGAAAATCAGTCAACCTTCACCAGCGTATACTCCCGGCTGCCGAAGCCCAGCGCCGCGGCGACTTCAATGGTGTGGACGCCGTTGCGGCTTTCCACCCGCTCCAGAAAATGCGCCTTGCCGGGGTCGTCACAGCCGTACACCAGATCGATGCACGCCTGATCGATGGCAATGGGATCTGTGGAAACCAGAATGCCCATGTCCGCCATGCAGGGGTCTTCCGCAATTTCACAGCAGTCGCAGTCAACGCTCATGTTCTTCATAACGTTGATGAAAATCATGTTGCCGTGGAAGTAATTCACAACGCTGCTGGCCGCGTCCGCCATGGATTCCAGAAAAGAATCATGATCCGGCGTCCAGAGGCTTTCCGGCACGCCCGCGCCGTGGATATACGCCTTGCCGTAGGAAGATGCCACGCCGATGGACAGCTGCTTCAGTGCGCCGCCGTAGCCGCCCATGGGATGTCCCTTGAAGTGGGACAGCACCAGCATGGAATCGTAATTTTTCAAATCTTTGCCGACAAAATCTTTCTTGATGACCTTGCCGTTCGGGATATCCAGCTGCATATCGGGGCCTTCGGCGTCCAGCAGATCTACCGTGAAATAGCGGCTCCAACCGTGCTCGTCCATCAGCTTGCGGTGCTTCTCGGTGGTGTTGCGGGCGCCGCCATAGGCGGTGTTGCACTCCACGACGGTGCCGCCGACGTAGTCAATCACAGGTTTCCAGAACTCCGGGCCAAGGAAATTCTGATTTCCCTTTTCACCGGAATGCAGCTTGATTGCAATGTTGCCGGGGAGCGTCTTGTCCACCAGCTTGAACATATCCAGAACCTTCTCCGGGGTGATAACAGGAGAAAAATAAACGGCTGCACTCATAAAAATACCTTCTGTCATTTGGTTGGCTGTATTATAATACGGCTAATCCCTAATTGCAAGTATTTTCTCCCATGCGGTTTTCTGTTGAAAACGCGGATGGCTATGGTATAGTGATTTCTGGTGAAATGTCGAGAAAAGGAGAATAGGGCGCATGAACGACAGGCTGCTGGATTACGCCATCCGCATTCAGAGCATTGCACAGGCGGGGCTTCAATACGGGAAGGACAAATATGACCGGGAGCGGTACGCTGAGTTGCGGGAAATCGCCGCGGAGATGATCTCCGCGAAAACGGATATTTCCATGGAGAAAGTCCGCGATCTGTTCTGCAATGAGACTGGCTATCAGACCCCGAAAATCGATACCAGAGCCGCTGTTTTTATCGACGGCAAAATCCTGCTTGTGCATGAAAATAACGGCACATGGTGTCTGCCCGGCGGCTGGTGCGACGTTGACCAGTCCATCGCGTCCAACACCGAAAAGGAAGTCCGGGAGGAAGCCGGATTCACCGTCAAGGCGGAACGCCTGATTGCCGTTCAGGACTGGCGAAAGCACAATGTCACGAACTATGTCTACGGGGTCATAAAGTGCTTTGTACTGTGCAAATACGAAAGCGGCGAATTTCGGGAAAACATCGAAACGACCGGGGTCGGCCTGTTTGGCAGAGACGAGATTCCCCATGCGCTTGCCGTGGAAAAGACCTCCCGGGAACAGATCCTGATGTGCTTCGGCGCATTGGATAACCCCCTCTCCCCTACTCTGTTCGATTAGCCGTGTTTTGGATGCAAAAACCGGCTTGTATTTTTCAGGGCATATGATATACTGTTACTGCTTTCAGACTATGGCACTGGGGGATTCCCATGGACTATAACATTTTACTGGATCTTGCCACGGATTTAGGCTATGAGCTTGCCATGTGCGGCGCGGAGACCTTCCGGGTGGAGGAAAGCGTCAGCCGGGTGCTGAGTAGCTACGGCATCGCGTCGGAAGTGTTCGCCATTCCCAATTACCTGATCGTCACCGTCATGATGGAGGACGGCACCCCCATCACCCGGATGCGCCGCATCGGCTCCCACGGCAACGATCTGGACTCTGTAGAAAAATTCAGCGGCCTGAGTCGCGCCTATTGCAGCCAGCGCCCGGAGCCGAAGGAAGCCCAGCGGTGGATGGAGGTCACCCGCTCCCAGCGGCTGACCTATCCGGTTCCCATCGTTTATCTGGGGTATTTTCTGGGCGCACTGGGCTTCGGGCTGCTGTTCGGCGGCAATTTTCTGGACGGCCTCTGCGCCGGTATTTGCGGGATACTGGTAGGACTTGTAATTCGGTTTCTGGACGCGCAGGACACTAACCAGTTCTTCCGAACCATTGCCGCTTCCTTCCTGATGGCGCTGCTGGCCTATGCCTTCGGCGCTATGGGCATTGCAAAGAATCCAGACGCCATTACCATCGGCGCTTTGATGATCCTCGTTCCCGGCCTGTTGTTCACCAACGCCATGCGGGACATCATCTACGGCGACACCAATTCCGGCATCAACCGGATCGTTCAGGTGTTCCTGATCGCGGCGGCTCTGGCGGTGGGGACGGCCACGGCGTGGTCGCTTGCCGAGCGGCTGTGGGGCGCACCGGTTTCCGCACCTGCCGTTGACCATTCCGTTCTGGCGCAGTGCCTGTTCGCCTGTATCGGATGCTTTGGGTTCTCCATTCTGTTCAATATTCATGGCCCCGGGGGCATTCTCTGCACCATCGGCGGCATTGCGTGCTGGGTGGTGTTCTGGCTCAGCCAGCGGCTGGGATTCAGCGAGATCCTCTCCTATTTCTGGGCTTCTCTGTTTGCGTCGTTATACTCCGAAATTATGGCAAGAATCCGCAAATATCCCGCCATTTCCTATTTGCTGGTGTCCGCGTTCCCTCTGATTCCCGGCGCGGGGGTGTACTACACCATGAATTTCGCCGTGCGGGGCGAGATGGATATGTTTGCCTACAGGGGCATGAACACCGCCGCCATCGCCGGTATCATGGCGGTAGGCATTTTGCTGGGGTCTACCGTGTTCCGGATGTATGCCCAATGGAAATCCCGCAGAATGCAAAAGACAAAAACATAAAATTTCAGGGAGGAAGCTGTGCTTCCTCCCTGATTTTCATGCGAATTGGGAAGAGACATCCCCAAGACTTTCGTGCAGCACCAGATCGGCGCGGTCGTCATAAGGTGTCTCGTCCCGGTTGATGAGCACAAGTCGGCTGCCCCGATAATAATTGATAAGCCCCGCCGCCGGGTACACCGTCAGACTGGTTCCGGCCACGATGAGCATGTCCGCGCTTTGGATGGCCTTCACGCTGCCCGCAATGGTCTGTTCGTTCAGACTTTCTTCGTAAAGGACGACATCCGGCTTGACGATGCCGCCGCAGCTGCACCGGGGAATGCCTGGGGCATTTTTGACAAATTCGGCGCTGTAGAATTTGCCGCAGCGGGTGCAGTAATTGCGCAGCACCGAGCCGTGCAGCTCATAGACCTTTTTCGACCCCGCCTTCTGGTGCAGGCCATCGATGTTTTGCGTTACCACTGCAAGGAGCTTTCCCTCCTGCTCCCACTTTGCGAGAATCCTGTGGGTGATGTTGGGCTCAAAGCCCAGCGGCAGCATTTTCTCCCGATAAAACCGGAAGAAATACTCCGGGTTCCGCTCATAAAAGCTGTGGCTGATGATGACCTCCGGCGGATAGTCGAACTTTTGGTGGTACAGCCCGTCCACGCTCCGGAAATCCGGGATTCCGGACTCCGTAGAGTCCTGATCGTTAGGCCGCCAATTCTCGCTATACAAGCCGTTCGCGCTGCGGAAGTCTTTAATGCCAGATTCCGTACTCACACCTGCGCCCGTGAATGCTACAATCCTGTTGCTCTCATTTACCCATTGCTTCAGAGTATCAATATTCTTCATGGAATCGCCCCCATATCTATATTACAACATTTTCTGGGAATAATCAATGATAAGAAATATCCGCCCCCCGATAAAACCAGAGGGCGGGCTTTCTTTAACCAAATTATTCAGATGCT
>ERZ780167.3786-NODE-3786-length-10459-cov-5.888408_pt1 | contig 10459 bp, 6 predicted proteins | sample MGYA00510982_ERZ780167 | MGnify/ENA primary metagenome ERZ780167 (study PRJEB29588, sample SAMEA2146107) | human gut metagenome | biome: human gut; feature: human-associated habitat; material: faeces | place: Denmark | collected 2008/2010 ... | reverse complement strand
AATGTGATAGTCATTGACCATGGGGTCGCCCAGCTCGTCATTCTTGTAGCAATATTCCAGAACCGTCTTCTTGAGCTTGGTGCCCTCAGGCAGGCCCAGGCGCTTGCTCAGGCTGCCGGCGGCGATATTGCGCACAATCACTTCCAGGGGCACGATGGTAACCTTTTTCACCAGGGTTTCCCGGTCGGAAATCTCCTCGATAAAGTGCGTGGGGATGCCGTTCTTTTCCAGCATTTTCATCAGGAAATTGGTCACGCGGTTGTTGATAACGCCCTTGCCCTGAATGGTGCCCTTCTTCAGGCCGTTAAAGGCGGTGGCATCATCCTTATAGTCCACCAGGACCACATTGGGGTCGTCGGTGGCAAATACTTTCTTGGCCTTTCCTTCGTACAGCTGCTCCAGCTTCTTCATGGCTTTTGTTCCTCCTCTAACTTCTGTCTATGCTTAGTCAATAACCAGCTTGCGGTCCTTTTCCACCACAGCGTCATGCTGCTTCTGCCGCATGGCACGGAGCTTGGCAGCCAGCTCGGCGTCGCTCACAGCCAGGATCTGCGCCGCCAGCAGCGCCGCGCCGGCGGTCAGCGTCCTGCGCCGCAGAACAAGAAAGCGCGGCTTCGCCGTCTCCCGTTTCCCGCGCTTTTTCCTCAAGGCAAACTGCAAAAACATCCGCATATCCTCCCCATTTTGTTTTGGTAGAGGGTATGCGGCGCTTTTCTTTTTCATACCGGGCGGAGCCCCGTGCGCGTCACGGGACAGGCCCGTCGTCCGCCGTCCGCACACCGATTTTCGGCAGAATTTACTTTTTTCGTTGAGAAAAAGCCGCGCTTGTGTTACACTGGATACAGCTATCATAGAAAATGAAACGCGCGGCCCTTCGCCGCACACTGAAAATTCGATCATTTTCGGAGGAGAAAAATCATGGAGATCAGAAAAGAAAAGAAGGATTCCGCACTGTCATTGGCCATCGAGGGCCGCATCGACACCACCACCGCCCCCCAGCTGGAAACGGAGCTGAAGGCCGACCTTGACGGCGTCACCGAGCTGCGTCTGGACTTCGGGCAGGTCGAGTACATCTCCTCGGCGGGACTGCGCGTGCTGCTGTCCGCGCAGAAGCTGATGAACCGTCAGGGCAAAATGTTGCTCACCCATGTAAGCGAGTCGGTGATGGAGATCTTTGAGGTGACCGGCTTCTCCGACATTCTGACCATTGAGTAACACCATGCGGACGATGAGCCCCGCCGCACATCGGACGGCGGACCGCTTTACCGCTCGGATGTTCCGTGGACTGTGGATCCCTGCCATGCTCTCGTCGCTCGGCTGGGCGCTGAGCGATATGGCGGACGCCGTGGTGGTGGGGCAGCGGCTGGGCGCCGTGGGACTTGCCGCCATCGGTCTGATCCTGCCGGTCTACATGATCAACTGCATGTTTGCCCACGGCCTCGGACTGGGCGGCTCCGTTCGCTATTCCCGTCTGCTGAGTCAGGGCAAAACGCAGGAGGCCGCGGACAGCTTTCACGGCGTGCTCGCGCTGGCGCTGCTTTTCAGCGTCACGACCGCCGTGCTGGGCAGCGTGTTCATGGACCCGCTGCTGGCGCTGCTGGGCACGCGGAGCACGGACGGCGCACTGTATGCCGCCACAAGGGACTATCTGCAGATCCTCGTCGCGGCCACGCCGCTGTTCTACCTGTCCAACGTGTTCAACTACTATCTGCGCAACGACGGGAGTCAGCGCCGCGCCGGCGCCGGCTCGGTCATAGGCAACCTTTGCGACATCGCGCTGAACATCACGCTGGTGCTGGCGCTGGACATGGGCACGCGGGGCGCGGCGCTGTCCACCGCGCTGGGACAGATCATCACCATCGCCATCTATCTGCCGGGCTTTTTCGGTCAGAAGCACACGCTGCGCTTCGCGCTGCCGCGCGGACGCTGGCTCGTCCCTGCCCTTTCCGCGCTGAAGGCGGGTATGGCCACCTCGGTGCAGTACCTGTACCAGATGATCTTCTTCCTCGTGTGCAACAATCTGCTGATCCGTCTGGGCGGCGAAACGGCGGTGGCGGTGTTCGATGTCATTCAGAACACCTCCTACCTGATCCTGTACCTGTTTGAGGGGACGGGGCGCGCCATGCAGCCCATCCTCTCCACCTATCAGGGCGAGCACAACCGGCAGGGAATGCGGAACACGGTGCGTCTCGGCTTCACGGCGGGACTGACGGTGGGCGGCGCGCTGATCGCCCTTGTGGAGCTGTGGCCCGCGGGAATGTGCCTGCTGTTCGGCATCGCCGGTTCGGCGTCGGAGGCGCTGGCGTGTACCGCGCTGCGGCTCTACGGCGCGGGGGCGCTGTTCGCCGGCATCAATATCCTGCTGTGCAATTACTATCAGGCCTGCGAGAACGAGAAGCCGTCGTTCCTGCTGGAGACGCTGCGCGGCGCGGTGCTGCTCATCCCGCTGACGTTCGTGTGCTATTCCTTGGGGTTGCAGCGCTTCTGGCTGCTGTTCCTGCTGACGGAGGTCGGCTCGCTGGCGGTGTTCCTGCTGCTGGGACTCGGCGGCCGTTATAAGAAAGCGGAGCTGCCGGAGGAGCGCATTTTCCAGCGGACGATCCTCAGCAACGCGGAGGATGTGATGGACGTGTGCCGCGAGCTGGAGGCCTTCTGCGAAGTCTGGGGCGCGGACATGAAGCAGCAGATGTTTTCGACCATGACCGTGGAGGAGCTCGGCATGGCCATCTTGAAGCACGGCTTTCAGGGGCGGACGGACGGCTACCTCCAGCTGACGGCCATCATGGACAAGGGCGGCGTGCTGGAGCTGCATCTGCGGGACGACGCCACGACCTTCAATCCCTTTGCGTTAGATACTTCCCGCGCCAGCCGGGACGAGGATTTCGACATGGACGGCATGGGCGTGCTGGTCATCAAAAAGCGGGCGAAGGAATTTTTCTACCGGCGCTATCAGGGCTTCAACACACTGATCATCAAGATTTGAGGACAAAGAGGGAAAAGCGATGAAGGTCGTTTATTTCGGCAGCGATGTGTTCCTGTCGTGCTTTGAATATTTTGTGGAAAAGCATCAGGTGCTGGCGCTGTATACCTATCACAACGACGAGGACTATTTCACGGAATACGCCATCGTAAGGCGGGCCGGAGAGCTTGGCATCCCTGTTCACTATGAGGCCATCTCGCCGGAGGAGATCCGGCGGTACTTCACGGAGGAGGGCTGCGAGCTGTTTTTCATCGCGGAGTATGACCGCATCCTGACGCTGCCGGAGAAGCTTCCCGCGTTCCGCGGCATCAACACCCACAGCTCGCTGCTCCCGCAGGGACGCAGCTATTACCCCATCGAGGGAGCCATGGAGCGGGAGCTGTCATGCACCGGCGTGACGATGCACAAGGTGGCGCAGCGATTGGACGGCGGCGATGTTCTGGCGCAGCATACCATTGACATAACCGCGGACACGGACAGCATCGACGTCTACCTGCAAAGCGCGGCATGGGCGCGCGCGACGGTCGAGCAGCTCCTCGAGCACTTCGACGACCGATGGGCGGCCGGCCGGCCGCAGGCGGAAAAGCATCCCTACTGGAAGCGTCCCGCGTCCGAGCTGCTGACGCTGCATCCCGAAATGAGTCGGGCGGAGGCCCTGGCGATCTTCCGAAAATACAATTCCATGACTCAGGTGGAGCTGGGCGGCGCGTGGTTCTATGTGACCGCGATAGGGACCGGCACGGCCCCCCTGCCCTGCGAGGTGCAGCGTCTGTCCCCCACGCGGGCGCTCTACCGCGTAATGGACGGCCATTTGCGGCTTCATATCCATCCGATGGAGGTGCGGACATGAAACGAGCAAGGAGCATACGGTTACAGCCCAAGCTGCTGCTGGGACTGGTGGCGATGGCCGCCGTCCTCGCGGCGATCCTGGCCCCCTCGATTGCCCAACTGTACCGGGCGCGGATGGAGGAGCAATACGCCTCTCTCGCGTTCGGTCAGGCCTCCGTGGCGGCGGATCTCATCGACGGAGACCGCGTGGAGCAATACTACCGGACCGGCGAGAAGGACGCCTATTACGAGGAGATCCACCGCTACCTGCAGGACGTCAGGGAGAAGCTGGGACTGAAATACTTCTATGTGGTCGTGCCGGAGGATGAGGTCATGTACTACATCTGGGACGCGGGCGTTCCCGGCGAGGACGGCGTCTGCGACCTCGGCGACACCGACGCTTACTACGGCGGCGGCAACGAGCTGATGCACGGGGCCTTTGCCGTCGACGCGGAGCAGACCATCCTCATCACCAACAACGAGGAGTACGGCTATCTGGCATCGGCCTACGTCGCCATCCTCAACAAAGCCGGCACACCGGTGGCGCTGGCCAGCGTGGACATCTCGATGGACATGATCGACCAGCAGATCCGGCAGTTTCTCGGCCTGACGCTGTGCGTGGTGCTGGCCGTTCTGCTGCTTTCCATTTTCGCGTACTACTACTATGTGCGGCGCATTCTGATCCGTCCGCTGAGGACTCTGCACCACGCCGCCATCGGGCTGGTGGAGAGCAAGATGGCGGCCTTGTCCGACTTTCGGGTGGAGGTCAACACCGGCGACGAGCTGGAGGAGCTTGCCCATTCGTTCCAGTACATGGTGTCGGAGCTGAATGAATATATTCAAAATCTCAGCCGCGTCACCGCGGAAAAGGAGCGCATCGGCGCGGAGCTGGATGTGGCGCGCCACATTCAGGCGTCCATGCTGCCCTGCATCTTCCCCGCCTTCCCCGAGCGCCACGAGTTCGACATTTACGCCTCCATGACACCGGCGAAGGAGGTCGGCGGCGACTTCTACGACTTTTTCCTGGTGGATGACGACCATCTGGCGCTGGTCATGGCGGACGTGTCCGGCAAGGGCGTCCCCGCGGCGCTGTTTATGATGATCTCCAAAACGCTGCTGAAATCCGCCGCGCAGAGCGGTCTGTCCCCGAAGGCCGTGCTGGAAAAGGTGAACGATCAGCTCTGCGAAAACAACGAAGCGGAGATGTTCGTCACCGTCTGGCTGGGCATTCTCGAGATCTCCACGGGAAAAATGAAGTGCGCCAACGCGGGTCACGAGTATCCGGCCATCATGCGCCGCGGCGGCTCCTTCGAGCTGTTCAGGGATAAGCACGGCTTCGTTCTGGCCGGCATGGAGGGCGCCCGGTACCGGGAATACGAGCTGGAGCTGGATGCGGGAGACCGTCTGGTGGTCTACACGGACGGCGTGCCGGAGGCCACGAATGCCTCCAACACGCTTTACGGGACCGACCGGATGCTCCGTGCGCTGAACGCCGCCGAGGGCGGCTCGTGCCGTCAGCTGCTGGAGGCTCTGCACCGCGATGTGGACGAGTTCGCGGGCGGCGCGGACCAGTTCGACGATATCACCATGCTCTGCATCGAGATGAAGTCGTCGGACATGAAAAAGATCAATCTCGCGCCGACGCTGGAGCAGCTGCCGCAGGCCACCGACTTTTTTGAGGGCATTCTCGCCGAGGCAGGAGCCCCCATGAAGGCGATCGCTCAGGTCAATGTGGCGGTGGACGAGATCTTCTCCAACATCGCCCGCTACAGCGGCGCGACCGGCGTCGTGCTGGGCTGCTCGCTGAAGGACGGCAGGGCGACGCTTCGCTTTTCCGACAACGGACGGCCTTACGACCCCACCGAAAAGCCCGATCCGGATACAACGCAGTCGGCGGAGAAGCGGGAGGTCGGCGGTCTCGGCATCTTCATGGTGAAGAAGCTCATGGACGAGGTGACCTATGAATACGCGGACGGGTCGAACATCCTGACGCTCGTGAAGAGCCTTTGACCGATCGTACCGGGTCGCCTCCCGTCCCGCAGCGGAACATTTCCGGAAGGATTTTGACCGAGGAAACACAATGCGCAAATTCGCCGCGCAACTCAGCAGGAGCTGAACCGCCGCGAGATACAAAGAGGCCCATCTGCCAAAGCAGATGGGCCTCTTCTCTTTGTTTTGTCTGAGGGAGCGTGTTCCCGTTACTTGTTGTACGCTCTATAAAGGAACGTCACGATCTGGCCGCGGGTGCAGTCGTTGTCGGAGCCGAACAGGCCGCCGCCGATGCCCTCGGTCACGCCGTTGGCCGCCGCCCAGGCGACCGCGTCCGCAAAGTAGCTGCCGGTCGGGACGTCGGAGAACTCCGCCGCACTCGCCGCCTTGGCCTTCAGGGCGCGGGCGAGGAAGGTCACCGCCTGCGCGCGGGTGCAGGTGACATCGGGAGAGAACGTCGTGGTCGTCGTGCCGGTGGTGATGCCGTTTTCGATGGCCCACGCCACGGCCTTCTCATAGTAGCTGCCGCTGACCACGTCGGTCATGCCGGACGCAGCGCCCTTCGGCTCGGGAGAGCCGGCGGCGCGCCACAGGAAGGTCACGATCTGCGCGCGGGTGCAGGGCTGCTCGGGAGCGAACAGGTCATTGCCCACGCCGGTGGTGATGCCGTTCTTGACCGCCCATTTGACGGCCTCATAGAAGTAGGCGTTGTTGGGCACGTCGTAGAAGAAGTTCAGCATGGAGTTGTCCTCCATGAAGGTCGCCTTGACCTCGACCTTGCCGGCGGGCATGGTGAAGGTGTACTTGCCGTTGCCCTTGTCCTTGAGCGTCAGCTCGTTGCCGTTCTTGTCGGTGACGGTCAGGGTCTCGAGGACGTAGCCGTTGTCGGGCTTGACGGTGACGGTCACCCGGTCGCCCTTGGAGGCACTCTTCGGGCTGACGGTCACGCTGCCGTGCTCGGTCTTGCTCGGGGTAGAGACGGAGTAGGTCGGGTCAGAGCTGCTGCCGGAGGAGTAGCTGGGCGCGGTGTAGGTGATGGTCAGAATCTTACCATCCCCGCTCACAGTCTTGGTGGAGTTGGAGTCCACAGTGACCTTGGCAAAATCATACTCATGATTATTCTTGTTGATGGTCAAGGACTTGCCGGAAACGGTAACGCTCTCGGTGCAGTCCTTCTCCAGCTCGACGGTATTGCCATTGGCCGCCTTGGCAATGGCCTCGGCCAGCGTAGGATACATGGTCTCGCCGATGGAGGCAGCGGGGGCAGAGATGGTGAAGGGGCTGAAGCCCTTGGTGGTGAAGGTGACAGACTTGCCGTCAGCGGACACAACGCCGGTGTAATACTCGACGGTGCCGTTGTCCTTGGTGTGCTTGATGCTCAGTTTATCAACACCGTCTGCAACAAAGCCGGTCGGCAATTTCATCGTAACAACAGTCGGGGCAGTAATCGTCAGTTTTTGATAATCCTGCACAACCTGTGCATTTTTAGAGTTACCAGACAGTTGGATGTCATCTGCTTTATCAGCAGTAGATGCTACAATACGGTACTGCGGAGTAATATCCAGCGTCAGCGTCTTATTCTCAGCGTTATAAGCAGTCGGTTCTACCTTAAGTGCAGTCTGAACGTACAGAATCGGATTCGTTAGATTCTCTGCCTTTGCAACCAAGCGCTCTGCATCAGTCTTGTTCATTGCTGCAACCTTGTCACCTGCTGCTGCGCCGAGGGTCGGTACAGCAACAGACTTAGCTGCATTTTCAACTGCTGGCTTGTCATTTTCGGAAATTTTATCGCTTACATTGACTTCCGGTTCTGCAACAGCAGGCTTAACTACAATAGAACCGGTATCAGTTTTCTTAACTACCTTGTAGTCATAACCAGATTTGTCGCTGGTTACGGAAACATAGCCGTCTTTAACAAAGTTTGTGCCTACACCCTCAGCCTTGTTGTTAGCAGGGTCAAAGTGTGCAAAATAGCCGCCAGTAACAGTAATCTTAGCAGTTTTTTCTTTATAATTTTGATCGTAGCAGTTAATTGTCAATCCATACCCGTCCTGAACATTATTGGTATTTAACTGCTGGATCGAATAACTACCACCATTAATAGTGACTTCACCCAGGAATGCGTAAATTGCAGAAATATTACCAATCACCGTACCGTTTTCAACGGTCAATTTCGCAGACCTTTCCTGCGTATCCAGAGCATAGCAATCATCTGCTTTTGCCTTGAGTGTACCATCACCGGTAATAGTCAGATTGCCGTTCTCCCGAACAGAAATCAGCGACCAAGCATTCAGCTTGCTATCCCACAAATCTTTTGTGTTGTAAATAGTTTTGCCTGCCATATTCAATGTTACGGTTTTGTTCGCAACAGTAACCGTATTGCCAAGGTCAACATCTTTCAGCAGCGTAATTGTATCACCGTTCTGCACTGCGGCAACAGCGTCAGCCAGCGTCTTATAATAAGTATCGCCGACCTTGGCAACTGCATTGGTTTCACCCAGTTGCTCAACAGTGCCGTTCTCGTTCTGAACGTAACCCTTTGCAACATATGCAGAAACATCAGAGGAGAACGTACCGCCAGTCACGGAAATCTCTCTCTTAGCTGAAGTGTTTTCACCATTCTTTACGAACATACGAACCGCTTTTGCATTTTTACTGTTAAGATGTCCGCCCGAAATGGATACCGAAATATCACGATCGTTATAACCGCTTTCAACATAAACAGCGTCACCAGTTTCCGTCAGAGTACTGCTGCCATCAGTTGCACCAGTATAATATGTTTCCGGATCAACATTCGGTCCAGTACCAGAAATAATTGTTTTTTCGCCATTTACTACCAGATTACTGCCTTTAACTACAATACCTGTTACACCAGTGATTTCACTATCACTAATAGTTAAAGTACCCGATTTCGGCGGATAATAAATGCCTAATCCTTCCGTACTTGTAATATTAGAGTTTACAATATTTACATTGGAATTCGATGTCAGACCTTGTACTGCTAAGCCTTGCGTACGAGATTTCAACACAATATTCTCAAATGCTAATGTCAAATTATTGCTTTCTTTGTATGCATATACGCCATCGCTGTAACTGCCTTCTGCAAAATTCTCAATCGTACCGTTTTTTACGGTCAGAGTAATATTAGCAGCATTAATAGCAATTGCTTCCCCTGCCTCAGCAGTTATGGTGTTCTGATTCAAATCCAGCGTTACGTTCATATCTGCTTTTACAAACTGAAGCTGCTTTTTTTCGCCAATCTCAGTTGCCGAAATGGATTTCTTCAAAACAATCGTATCGCCGCTTTTCGCCGCGTCAATCGCCGCTTGCAGCGTGGCATAGCCCGTGCCGCCGATTTGAGCGACATCATTCGTCTGCGTGCCTTCGCCGTCCGCCAATGCAGCGGTGGGCAGCAAGCTGAACGCGAGGCAGAGCGTCAGCAAAATGGATAGCAATTTACGTTTCATAAAATGTCCTCCTACAATGTATATTTTCCGCGGCTCCCCGCGGGCGAGCACAGCACATCTGTTCCCGGTCGGGAACAGAAAAGGGGCCATGGCCCCTTTTTGCACTTTATGGCGATATCATAGCACGCCCGTGTAAAAAAATCAACCATTTTCCTGTAAGGAAATGACAAATTTCGCGCGACATTTTTCGAGAATCCGTGCATTTCGCCAAAGCCGCCTTGCCGCTTCGCGTCGCTGCTGTATTTACTTGGCAAAGCGCCCGCTTTGCGCTATGTTAAAGCGTCCTAAAACGGAGGACGAAGAGCGGCAGAGAGCATAAATATTCTGTTAAGTGGCCGTTTCGAGCCTTTTTGCGCGCTTTTGCCGCGCATAAATAACCGTGTGAATAGTAAAATTCTACAAGCCGGCGAGGATTTTCGGCGCAAGATTGTCAAGAATTTGAGAACCGCTCCGCGGGGGCTTGACATTTGCGCGCCGCCGTAGTATCTTCACGTCAACAATTGAATAGGCTCAATTCAGTTGAGCGAGATAGAGGCGCGGCCGACAAGAGTACCGAGTCCGTACGGAGCAGAGATCCGGGACAAAGGGAAAGGGGAAGCCGCCGAAGTGGGGAACGGTTCCTGTGCCGTTTTCTGCTGGCTCGTCGGAGAAGATCCGCCGGACTGTCACAATTTTGTGGAGCGCTATCGAAGAGTCGGCAAGCCGGTTTCGGTTTTGCCGGTATTGCAGATCATTTGCCGTAAATGCTCCACACGAGCATTTACGGCTTTTTCTGTTTCCGAACTCGTTGGCGCGGACAACGAAGGGCCGACTCCCCCCACGGAGCCAAATTTCCATTCAGAAAGGAAGCAACACCATGAACCTCAGAAGAACCATCGCTACCCTGCTCGCAGCCCTCATGCTGCTTGCCCTCACCGCCTGCGGCGCGGGCACGACGTCTCCCGCGCAGGACGCAAACGACCCGGCAGAGGAAACAGCTCCTTCCACGACCGAAAGCAGCCAGCTCCGCGTCGGCATGGAATGCGCCTACGCGCCGAGCAACTGGCAGGAGAGCGCCGCGACCGACACCAACGTTCCCGTGGAAAACGTCGCCGGCGCTTACGCCGAGGGCTATGACGTGCAGATCGCGCGCATCCTCGCCGATCAGCTCGGCAAGGAGCTGGTCATCGTCAAGCTCAGCTGGGACGGCCTGATC
>ERZ780167.3779-NODE-3779-length-10470-cov-10.597312_pt1 | contig 10470 bp, 8 predicted proteins | sample MGYA00510982_ERZ780167 | MGnify/ENA primary metagenome ERZ780167 (study PRJEB29588, sample SAMEA2146107) | human gut metagenome | biome: human gut; feature: human-associated habitat; material: faeces | place: Denmark | collected 2008/2010 ... | reverse complement strand
ATGTGCTTTTCATTTCTTTATTACCTTCTTTCTTTGATGATTTCTGGCGTTTATTTCTATGTAAATGCTGAGTCCCGCCGCAAATGCGATGGCTGCCCAGACATGAGAGAGATGGAACAGCATCCCCGTAGAGGACGTCCGGAAGAATTCATCAAGAAAGCGGAACGCTCCATAGGATGCCATATAAAGCGGATAAGTGCTGCCGGGGTTCTTGCTCTTTTTCACTCTGGGAACGAGCAGAATCAACATCACAATGTAATAGAGAATCTCAAGTTCCCTCGTGGGAAAGTGAACGTGCGTTCCCGGTATAACTAAGCCGGAGCAGCATCCAGCGACGATGCAGTTGACCCGAGCACACATCAGTGTAAAAAGCATACACGGAGTAAACACATCGCACACTTTGCAGTAAGGCCGCTTGGTAAGCTTGGCTCCCAGCCAGTAGGCTGCCGGCATAAAAAACACACCGCCAAACAGGCTCATGTTTCCTATGTCACCGCTTTCCAGAAAAGCAAAGACTTTCACACTGCATACGCCGATAGCAGTATGCAATACTGAAAGGATCAGTACGGCATACCATTTCATTTGGAGCTGTCGCCGCATCCTGTACAGCCAGAACACATTGAAGATAGTTCCTGCTGTTAGTAACAGATATAGTGAATTCGTTTGAAGCCATGACATCATCTTTGCACCTTCTTCCGGCTATGAGAACTCTGCTCTAAGCAAATAGCCAAATAGAACAAATTTAGAAGTAGCACTATTAAGCCACAAACTGCCACAAATACAGAACTCTGCATATTGGATAGCCATGCAAACAAATCTCCCAAGAGTTTCAGTACCCCGACAGAAATTCTTCCTTGGGGTGCAATTTGCTTTGCGCACAGGACGTACTCAATTGCCATAATGAGATCTATGGCAAAGACCGAAATTCTTTGTCCATCGACATTAGGAATACGGAACATTCCATATAGAACTAAGATAAATACAACAATTAAGAGCAAGTACTTCTTGCGTTTACCCTTTTCTAAAAAACGAACATTATGAACAACAATGAGGACATCCAATCCCGTCCACAGCACATGCCCATAAAAACCTCTCGAAAGCAGCAGCGCATTAATCTCCCAAGCAAAATTTAAACTTCCTGCTATCAACGGCATAAGCAATAGATGGGATTTTCTATTTTGAATTCCGCACAGAACAATGATTACATATGCCAATGTCCAGAAAATTACTGTTAAGTGATTAAGCAAAACATACCCCCATTGAAAGGTTTCTCTCCATGGGGTATGGCGTTAAACGTGCCATACCCCATGGGTTATTCTGTCATCTCACCATCTTGCCGTCTGCACCAAAGGTGTAGAATGTGGCAGGCAGCAGGTTGTTGGTCTTAGATACCCAGTAGCGCTGACCGGTGATGACCTTGCAGTAGCTGTTCACATAGTAGTAATCGCCGTCGATTTGGATCAGACCAGCATAGGTCTTGACACCGTCCACATAGTAATACAACTCGCCGTCCTCACTGACGATGCCGTTCTTCACCTCGGGATTGGGATCAGGGTTCGGATCGGGGTCGGGTGTCGGAATAGGCGCATCCGTCATCTTGCCTTCTGCGTCAAAGTTGTAGAATGCAGCGGGGAGCAGATCATTGGTCTTGGACACCCAGTAGCGCTGATTGGTGATGACCTTGCAGTAGCTGTTCACATAGTAGTAATTACCATCGATCTGAATCAGGCCGGCGTAGGTCTTGACACCATTGACATAGTAATACAGCTCGCCGTCCTCGCTGACGATGCCGTTCTTCACTTCGGGATCAGGATTGGGATCCGGATCGGGGTCAGGTGTCGGAATGGGTGCATCGGTCATCTTGCCGTCTGCACCAAAGGTGTAGAACCCCGCGGTCAGCAGATCATTGGTCTTAGACACCCAGTAACGCTGATTGGTGATGACCTTGCAGTAGCTGTTCACATAGTAATAATCGCCGTCGATCTGAATCAGGCCAGCGTAGGTCTTGACACCATTGACATAGTAATACAGCTCGCCATCCTCGTTGACGATGCCATTCTTCACCTCAGGATCAGGATTGGGATCCGGATCGGGGTCAGGCGTCGGAATGGGCGCATCGGTCATTTTGCCGTCTACATCGAAGTTGTAGAAACCAGCAGGCAGCAGGTCATTGGTTTTGGACACCCAGTAGCGCTGGTTGGTGACTACCTTGCAGGAGCTGTTTACATAGTAGTAATCGCCATCGATCTGAATCAGGCCAGCGTAGAAGCGAACGCCGTTGACATAGTAATACAGTTCGCCGTCTTCATTCACAATGCCATCCTTCGAGGGATCGGGCGTATCAATGATCATGCGGCCATCTTCATCAAAGCTGTAGAATGCCGGTGCAAAGCCAGTATCATTGGGATAGGAAACCCAATGACGGGTGTTCTTCACTGCCGTGTAGTCTACGCTTCCGAAATAATAGTAGTATCCGTCTTCTGCCAAATACAGGCCGTTGCAAACCATGCCGTTGATGGTATAATACGTATTTCCGTTAAGATAGAATAGCCCCGTGTGCTGATATACGCCATGGCAGATACCATCTTCTCCAAAGTCGTACCAATAAATCGGGTCATCATGGTTGTCGCGCAGTTTTACATACCGGAGGCCCTCATAGCGATAACCGTCCTGATTGAAGAAATACAGATTGCCTTCAATGGTGTACCACTTGCCCTGAACAAAGCCGGGGCCATAATAGTAGCGTTTACCGTGGTCAGTGGCCAGCCATGCACCCTTCACCAGTTTGCCGTGTTCAAATTGATAGATTACATTGGGGAAGAAACTGCTGTTTTCACCATCCAGCCCCTGGAAAGTCTCGGGGTCAAAGTAGTAATAACCGTTGTTGCCATCTGCATCCGTCAGGTTCCACCAACCGGACTTGGCCACGCCGTTGATGGCGTAATACCATGCGCCATCGAATTCAATCAGCCCAGTGACCTTTCCTTCACAAGCACCGGTTGTCTCATTGAACTGATAGAAATACTCGTTGCTCTCATCGTTGAGGCCAGGAACCTTGTGAATGCCTTTCAAGGCATTGTTTTCGACGAAGTAGTAGGATGTACCGTTGACCGTTTTCCAGCCAGACCAGGAACCGTTGTCCAGGATGAAACGATCCGTGAAATCCTGATACGATTCGCAGTAGAAATGGCCGCCGCAGGGGTGCGTGGTATTCTCCGGCTCCTCATAGGGATAGATCCCATACTGCTCCTGGAAGGAGGTCTGCTTCGCCATGTTGTAGAGCGCGTTTGCGCCCAGATAGATGTCGTAGCCAACCGAACCGGAGTTCTCAATGCTCAGGCACTGATTATCATCCCACTGTGCGCCGCCCTTGGCGGACAGCTGCACGCCGCTGAGGATGCAAATAGGATTGGCCGTATCAGGATCGATGGCCTGGCTCTGCTTGATGAAGTTGCACTTCACAGTGAGCAGATTGTTTTCGTCCAAGGATGCGGATGTAAGACGGAAGTAATCATTGGACACCGTCAGGTTGGAGATGTCCACAGCGACATTCTGGTCAAACTGGAACTTCACCGTCACCTCAGTCTTCGAGCTTACGCGCTCCGCCAGCTGGAGCAGCAGATCCCAAGCCGTGATGCCGGAAATATCGCCGCCAGCAACCATGGACAGAAGCGGCTCCAGCTTTTCAGGTACCTTGATCGTCATCATATCCAGTCCGAAGACATAGGTGACATTCATGGGCTGGCTGGGATCGATCACATGATAGCGGTCTGTCTCGCCATCTCCTCCGGGAAGATATTCCGCATTGGAGACATCTCTTGTCCACGCGAAGGTTCTGTCGCCGCTTGTGGCGTTGTCAAAGTCGAAAATCGCCTGATTGGCACTGTACATAGCGACCTTGATCGTGGCACTGATGGAGTAGTCCCGCGTGATCATGGCCGTGATGGTCACATTGCGCAGACCGGACGCCTCGCTGCCGGTAAAGGCAAAGCCGTTATTCGCAGCTTCCACAGTACCCGCTGCGCTGTTGCTCAGTTCAAATGTGATATCGCCTGCGCACACAGCGACGGGATTCTCATTATAGGTTGCAATCAAAGGAAGGCGCACCGAGTCTCCGTAAATGGCGTTGATACTCGTTTTGGAGAATTTCAGGCCATTCGGCTCGACCACGGTAAGTGTCTTGCTGCCGATCACCGTGTCACCGGACAGGAGCTGAATTTCCACGCTGCCCTTCTTGACGGCGGTGAAAACACCATCTTCAGAAACGGTACCGATGGTTTCATCCGCGGACTTCCATGTGATATCGGCAGGGAGTTCCGCCGCGCTGCCGGACACACTGACACCGGAAGCGATCAAGCGGACTGCGGCGCCGCTCGTCAAGTAATCATAAGCAGAGGTGATCAGGGCATGATCAAACTCCGTAGAGACAGGGGCTGTGGAGACCACCATCAGAGATGAACTAACGGAACGCTCATAACCATCCGAAGGACGGTTCACGACCGTGAGCGTATTGCTGCCTTCCTGCTTCGCTACGAAGGTAGTGGAACCGCCGCCATCCAGATTGATTGCAGTCACACAGCCTGCGTCCAGCATGATCTGTGCCAGTTCTTCAGCACTGCCGCCGGCGGAGAAGGGTTCCTGACGACCGTCCAGCACCATCAAGACAACCTTGCCCTCAGCGGTGATACCCACACAGGTGCGGGAATGACGGCTGTTATAATAGTCTGCTGCGCTGGTCACGACGGACTTTCCATCCTTGACCAGATAAACGCTGCCGCCGACAGCCTCTTGGATTTGGTCTTTATAGGCTGCGTAATCGCTGGAGCTGCCGATCATGGCGGTTCCATCCTTCAGGATCGCAAAGAAGTTTTCAGAGGCGACACCGTGATATTCGACACCCTCCATGACCAAAGCACCGCTGGGGGCACCGGTGGTCATGTTGTAAAAGTCTGCATTGACACCGACGACCGCATTGTAGTGTTCCACATAGTTCGCCGTGTCGGCCGGATCGGAGTGGCGCTTCTGGGCCGCAGTCATCTGGTCGGATACGCGGGACATGGCCCAGCCCTGGCTCGGATCGTTGGCATGATAATTGGCGTGGATGCTCACATCATCGCGGGAAATATCAGCGGTCGCAATGTAGTAAACGATCTGCTTGTCGTCCTTGGTCAGCGCATAGTTGATCGTCTGCGTCACGCCGGGAGCGACCGTCGTCGTATCCGAAGAGAACACAGAGTAGTATGCATCATCCGGCTCCGGGTCGGGTTCGGGATCCGGATCAGGGTCGACCGGGTCGGTACCGTTCGGATCACCCGCAAGGTCAAAGAGATAATCTGCAAAAGCGTAGCAGCACGCTTTACGCAGCGTTTCATAGTTGGAAAGATCGGTCAGAGAATAGGAGCTCTCCAGCGCACCGATCAGGGTATTCCCGGTATAGGTACTCATAACCTTGCTCCGGATACCGTCCTTGGTGACCATGCCGCCCAGGCGGTTGGTCAGAAAGTAGGAAGCGCGGCTTGCATCTGTAAGCCCTGCGGTGAAGTAGTTCTCAATGATCGTGCTCAGCGCAACACCGCCACGGTTCATCTCCGTTGTGAGATAGAAAGCATCCATATCGCCATAGAGATCCGTATCGGTGAAGGAGTGATCCACACTGTTGAGTGTGCCGTAATCTACACCGAGGTATCTTGCACGAATGTTGGCGGCAAGCGTATCGACGTCAGTCTCCGTGGTATCCACCTTGTCAGCGATATCCACGTTTTCGGCGCAGTACATCAGATCTGTAATGTCACCGGCCCAACTGCCCATGTCGGCACGAGCCTGAACAACAGCATCCGTCATGCCCTGCACCTTGGCGTAATTGGCCACATCCATTGCGCCAAACACATGGCCAAGGTCAACTTTATTGCCATTGGGCAATGTGAAGTTGTTGATGTTCTTCAGCGCAGAGGCCGAAGTGTTGTTCGCGGTATCCTGCTCGGAAACGTAGGCGGTGAAGGCAGTGTTCTCCTTGCCGCAGACCATTTCCCAAGTGCCGGAGGTATACCGCTCCACGCCTGTACGGATATAGTTGATGATCAGCGCATTGGCATTCTCACCGACATTTTCTTCCGTATAGGTCTGGGCATAGCCTTCCAGAACCTTGAAGCAGGAAAGGAATGTCGCATAGTCTGAAATCTCAGTGACGGCAGATGTGTCATCCACTTGCTCCGATTCCTGGTCTTCCAGTTCAACGGAGACATCCTCGAGTTCAGAAGCAACAGGTTCTTCATAGTTCGTGGCGGTATCCTCAATTGCCGAGTCATCTGCCGCATACGCTCCAACAGGCAGTAGCGTTGTCAGCAGCATGACGATGACAAGGCACATTGACAGATACCTTTTCATTGTTCCTCTCGCCATGTCAGTTTTTCCTTACATTTATTTTAAATTATCGATCAGATAATTTAAGTCCTCCTGCATTGCGTAGAAGCGGGTCTGCTCTGTCTCTTCCAAGCCAGAGTCTGCAGGCAGTTCCTCTACATGCAGATAAACATTTCGCTGGGTCCCTGTGTCATCCGTCAGGCAGCCAACAACCTCGCTGCTGTCATCACCAATTAAAACCTTGAACAATTCATAGGTTTCTTCTCCGCTCTTGGTTTCAAAGGTAACCGCAATCGTGTTTCCGTTCTGCTCCTGGCGAATGGTAACATACTCCTGCCAACGATCCGGATAATGCAGATCACCGTAGTCTGTATGAACGACTACATCTTCTGGAATCGTATCTGCAGAAACATTATCATTCTGCTCTTCCTGCACTTTGTCATTGCCGCATCCGGCCAACAGGCCACACAAAAGTGCACCGCATAACAAATAGCCTATCAGTTTGACTGGTGTCTTTCTTTTCATTCCATGACCTTCCTTTGTTTTTGATTTTGCTATATTCTTCAGGGCGTATGCCCTAAAATCCCAAGTATTCCGTGAATGGATGCTCGGTATCTAATTTCAAGTATCTGTGATGGCTTCTTTGCTTATCTGGCGGTGGATCTTGCTGATAGTCACCATACTTCTGCTTCAGATACGCATCACAGTCTGCCGGAAGCCGGACAGGAAGCCCCTCGAATATGCCGTAGCTGCCATCGCCATATATTTCTTTTCTGTGGTATTCCAAGCGTCCTTGCCAATTTCCGTGGTTTGCGATGACACTCGAAGATTCTGTCGGCCATGCAGAGATCAATGCTGTATAGGCCGCAGCAGTTTGTGCGGTATTTTTACCAAAACCCAAAGCTCGCAGCGGATTCACAACCGCTTCCTTCCATCGCTCAGGACGAACGCAGGGAATGGAAAGCTTTCTGACAAACCAAGCTTTCTTACGTTCCAGTCGTTCCTGTTCTTTTTTATCTGTCGGGTAACCATCCAGAGGAAAAATGTCAATGCTGATTCCATGGTTGATTGGAAGTGCCGCGACGCTTTCCTCAATGCAGGTCGTTTCTGAATTTCTCAGCTTGCTGTAGATTGCGGGAAATGCAGGATCTGATTGAAAGTTTTGAAGGAAGAGCTGTTCCGGAAGCAAAGCCGGAGCTTCCTTGCAGAAGCGTTCATAATCATTGCGGAATAACGCGACATCGGCATCATCATCCCAAGGGACAAAGCCGCCATACTTAACCGCCCCAAGCGCACTGCCGCATACTAAAAAGTATTTCAACTGCAGCTGATCACAGATCTGTGTGAAGATTTGAAGTATCTGAAACACTTTCTTCTGGAGTGTGGTCATTCTCTAATCTCCTCATCATTGCACTGACCATTCCATCCACCACGCACAAAGCAAGGAAGAAGTTCAATGCACCTTCCCAAATTGGTTCAACAAAGCAATACTTGATATATGTTGATTCTTTCACCTTGCTTTTCTTTGCGTGAAGCCACCCCATACAATAGGCGGAAAACAGATTTGGAGTCCTGGATGTTGGCAAGGGATTTCCGCTTGCTAACGCCGCTTTGCACTTTTCTGCTTTCTCTTTGGCCTCACGGTATGTTTTTCCATAGCAGTATCCATACTTGATTTTTCCAGATAGCTCGCGCCCTTTGCTATAGCGAGCTTCCCAGCGACCATCCCGCCGTCTGAAGATATTCTCACCCTTTGCCATTTCGTAATTCCTCCTTGTGCAGTGATCATATTGGGTGTGGATCTTATTTTAAATCCATCCAGACTGCCGGTTTGACTGCGCTAAACTTTCAAATCAAGGTATTTCTTCGACAAATATTGCCGTGCGCTGATAAAATCACACTTTTTTCTTCCATTTCGCCGCTGAGGCAATTGCATTTCAATGTGCAATATGCTATAATACGGAAGAAAAAATAGGGTTTAGCTTTCCCGTGGAGTGGCAAACTCCACGAAAATAACACGGTAATTTGTTGTGACTTAGGAGATTTTCGCATCGCGGAAATCTCCTTTTGTTTTTCCAGTGCGGTGATTCAATAACGCCTTCAATCGCTATCTCGTCTCGCTTTATAAATCGCTGTTCTGCTCTTTTTAATTATACAATGCTCTATAAATAAGTCAATAGCTCTTTTTATAGAGCGGATAAAAAATGCCGGGCAAGCTATAATTTTATCCAGAAAGGGGCGGCATTTTTATGAGCAAGGAAGGCGTCAGCTTTAAGAACAGAGATCGTTTTATTCAACTTGGTATCGCAATTTCAACTCTGCGCAAATTGCGTGGCATGTCTCAGGATCAACTGGCAGAGAAGGCCAATATGAGCCGCTCTCATCTAAGCGCCATTGAAGCGCCTAACATGATCAGAAGCTTTTCCTTGGAGACACTATTCAATCTTGCAGATGCATTGATGATCACACCATCTGATCTTCTCAACACATCACTTTTCTCTGAGCAAATCAACGAGCTTACGGATTCTGAGAAGTAACCCAACTACTGTTCTTTCTCTGTATTAAATCTCCGATAGAGTGGGTCCTTCTGGGAGGTCCATCATGAACCTCCCCTGGGTTCAGCAAATAGGCGCAGCCCTCCCTTGGCGGAGGACTGCGCTTTTCTGCGGCCTTACTGCACGGAATACAGGTTGGATGTACTGCTGCCGTTATCACGATAGCGCGGGATCTTTTGCAGATACCCGTGCTGCTCCAGATCCGTCAAAGCGCGCTTGACCGTGGAGCGGGACAAGCGCATGTCGGACGCAATCGTCTTGATTCCCGGCCAGCATTTCCCCTCGCTGTCTGCGCAGTCACGCAGATACATATAAACTGCCCTCGCTCTGGAGGGCAGTTCGGTGTCGGCATAAATTGTTCCGAAGTAACTCATAGATCCTCCTCGCCATAGGTTTTCATTTGCTTTCCGCCCCTGCGCCGAGGCTTATCTACAGCAGGCTCATGGGCAATGCCGCCGCGTCCGGAAACGGCATAGGCTCCACGCATATCCGCATTCTCCGCCTTGCTTGATTGCGGAAGATTTCGCTCCAGATCCTCACGGTTTGCATAAGCTACCGCACGATCTGCCCGCTCCGGCACGATATAAGGTTTCTCGAAGGTGATACCCCATTCCAGGAAAAGCCGCAGGCGGGTACGCATGGGATGCTGTCCCGTCTTTTGGACAATAAAATTCCCCTTGGGAATAGACTTCAGCTCATCTGGCGTCAGCAGCGGACGCTCCATCATCTGCAGGCTTTGGCTGGGATCGTTCTTTCCTTGGCTCACCGATCCAGACAGAACAGTGCGGTTTCCGAGTGCCTTGGACAGCACCTCCGCCGTTTGGCTGTTTGGTGCGAAGCCACCGAAGATGGTGTCCTGGCAGTTGTCCTGAATAATTTCACTGCCTTCTTTTCCGTAGTTCTTTTCAAGCTGTGCCAAAGACTGAATAATCGGCACCAGCGTCAAGCGGCGGGAACGGCCCGCGGAGAACAGCGGAAGGACATCGAAGGGCGGCATGGTACCAAACTCATCGCAAAACAGCACCACGCGGTTTTGCAGCTTGCCACCGTTTTCATCCGCTACGGCGAACAGCTCTCGACTCAGATTCTGGATCATCAAGCCCGCCATGAAGTTTTTCGTGGTGTCCTCCTCCGGAAGGATGAGGAAGATGGCAGACTTTTCAGAGCCGAACTTTTCCGCGTCAATGGCGCTGTCAAAGCAGAGCACCTGTTCCAGCTCCGAGTCCAGAAACGCATTGAGACGAGAAAGCACAGTAGACATGACAGAAGCCATGGCCTGTTCCGCGCTATTGAGTGCAGCGCCCGCAAACCATCTGGCTTTGTGGTCAGGTGGCAGCTTACCCATCAGAAGCTGAAAGTGACTCTTGCCCTTTACCTTACTGGGTTCCAACAGATCCTGCACTAACTTGAAAACGGAAACGATATGCCGGCGTTCCTGGGGATGCTCCTCATCCGGCGGAAGAAACTCCGCCAGCATCAGGATGACCGAGGTGAGCAGTCCCTCCGCCGCATCATAGAAAAAGGCGTTCTGTCCGCGATTGCTGTCATCGCCATC
>ERZ780167.3766-NODE-3766-length-10507-cov-4.806736_pt1 | contig 10507 bp, 7 predicted proteins | sample MGYA00510982_ERZ780167 | MGnify/ENA primary metagenome ERZ780167 (study PRJEB29588, sample SAMEA2146107) | human gut metagenome | biome: human gut; feature: human-associated habitat; material: faeces | place: Denmark | collected 2008/2010 ... | reverse complement strand
AAATCAAGAGCCAGTGCCTTGTTCAGCCGCAGCTGGTAGCCGGTGGTGATGCCGCCACCCATCAGGTCGCCTTGCTTGCCTGTTTCGGAGATCTTGTAGTTGAACTGTCCGGCCTTGAACATCGCACCCAGATACCAGGCTTTCTTCTCACCCATGTAATAACGTATTTCCGGAGCCACTTCCCAGAGTGCATAGCGGCGGTCCTTGTCGCTCCACGTCCAAGAAGTCCATGAGCCGTTTACGGCAATGCCCCACGATGGGCAGATGCGCCATTCCACGCCAAGATCTGGTGTCAAGATAGCCCAGCGCAGCAGGTTTGCACGCAGGGAGAGATGATAATCAGTTGTGATTTTGGTTTCCGACGGCGTGTTGGCAAGTGTATTTTGTTGAGCGGCTTTCTCGACTTCTGCCTTTTCAGCGGCAAGTCGGGCTTCTTCCGCCTTGCGCTGCTCTTCGGCAAGCCGTTCCTGCTCGGCACGCTTCTCGGTTGCCAGTCGTTCGGCTTCCGCCTTGCGTCGTGCTTCCGCTTCCGCATCCATCGCGGCTGTTTCTTTTGCGGGTACCGTCAGGCGCACGATTACAAAATCACCCTCTGTCGCATGATTGTGGGTAATGAAGTTTTCTTCCTTGATTTTCGCGCGTGTAATCAGTTCTGATTTTACTCGATTGGCACGGATCTTCGCCGTTGCAAGGTTCTCAGCTTCACCGCCCAGCGAATTGCAGTAGCCGTCAACCAGTAGCGGCAACTTGCCGTCAAAAATTGTTGCTTTACTGTTTTCGATACATTCCAACAGGCGGGCAAGTTCAGTGTCATTGCCATTCCAAGGCACGTAGAACATGTCCTTCTGCGGAACGAACCGGAAGGTGTAGGTCGTGTCTGCTTTCTGCTGCGCAATGACAGGAAAAGTTACCGTCATCAGCCACAGAAACAGGGTAAGAAAAGTGATTTTTCTGCTCATATAAACTTGAATTTATTATCTTTGTCTTCTCCAAAGGTAATAAATGCCATTCAGCGCCCAAAATATTACAAAAACTTTTTCTGTTAAAATACAGCGTTTTATAAAAATTGTCGTTTGAGCACTTTTCAAATTGTCGTTTGAGCACTTTTTTTGTCGAATTAGCACTTTTTTGTCGCTTGAGCACTTTTTGAAAATGAGCTTCTGAGACCTTTTTCATCGGCTTTTTACCACACAAATTATTCCAGATTTGCTTTTTTCCACTTGCCAGGCGTACATCCTTCCTTCTCGGTAAATGATTTGATAAAGTTACTGCGGGAAAGAAAACCGGAAGACTCAGCCAGCTTCTGTATATTGATTTCCGGATGCTCCTTCAGTATGTTTTTCGCATACTCCAACCGGAGACCGGTTATCCATTCGCGGAATGTCATTTTATACGTAGTCTTGATATAAGCGGAAAGATAGGTACGGTTCGTATGAAGTATTTCGGACAGTTCTTTTATGGTAAGTCCCTGCTGGACATAGCCGTCTGTCTTTATCCAGTTGGCCTCTTTCTCTATAATTCCTGTATAGGACACTGGAACTTCCTCTTCTGAAACCATTTCGGGTTCAGTTCCCGAATTTGTCAGAAGTTCTTCTTCAGATTGTATATCCTGCTCAAACGCATTTTCCACCTGTTCATAGAACAGCAGGTAGTTCTGATAGCTGTAGAAAAGATAGCTGTAGAACGGTATTGACGACAAAATCCAGATAAAAACATATTTGTCTGGCAGAAATGTCAGCAATCCGCATCCGACACCGAAGATAACAGCCCAATAAGTGAATATGGAAAGCCATTCTATATATGCCCCTATATCATCTGCATGCGTGTCATCGAAAATCCTGACGGCTCTGCGGTATGCGACAATGACCCTGCGGGCCAGCACAAGCCCGTAAATCACCAGCCATGCTGTCAAAGCCAGCAATGCAACATTCTGCACGGCGCCACCCGGCAGCAGCAATAATAACTAAAACTATTCGGCGTAGAGCGTATTTCCAACTTTCAGATACTTGCAGATACTTTTGAAAGAGACGAAACCATCGACATCGCCAATCTGTTCAAAGACTGTTTCGGCATTTGGAATCAGGAGGACATTCCGGTAGAGGATATAGTCCTTTCATACAGTGCTCTCGACGGTCGTTTCCTGAAATCGGTTCCGCTGCATCATTCGCAAACCATCCTTACCGATACGGAAAATGAATTCAGAATAAGCGTCCGGCTTCGAATTACAAACGATTTCGTGATAGAGTTACTCTCCAGAAGCACTTCGTTAACCGTTATAAAACCCGCTTCATTACGCCGCAGAGTCGCGGAAATATATGAAAAAGCATTGCATCGCAATATGGACAAATAATATGCAACAGCCCGAAAAGGGGACACTTAGTTAGTATTATGTTTCGATATTTTTGTTATCTTTATCTTGTACTGCCTGTTGCAGGCAATGCAGACATACATAACACGGGAAAGTGTTTGGCTTTATTCTCAGGTAACGAATCTGACAATTCAAAACAAGTAGAGAATAAGCTGATATCCTTACGTCTCAAACAGGCGTGGGCTGTTGCTTATTTATACTTGTGGGCTTTGTCAGAGCCTGTTACCTTAATTCCACACTTGAACCAATAGCGTGGAAGGAGTTGCTCTTTACAGTTATCGCCGGTTGTCAGCTGCAAACAAGGAGGATGGACGGGGAGTCAGGGCGGGCAACGAGATTGCCAAGCATTTTGCCGGTAACAACGTGGACGTCATCATCTATGCCGTGGAGAAGTCGCTTGACAGCTACAAGTTCAACCTGCTGCACTGCAAGCAGACGTTCATCTCGCAGTTGAAGTCCGGCGCGTTGGGAGCGCGTACCATCGACGAGGGGGCTATGGACGAGAAGTCGGGCATGAACTTCTCGGAGTACATGGCGTTGCTCTCCGGCAACACCGACCTGCTCGACAAGGCGAAATTGGAGAAGAAAATCGCATCGCTCGAAGGGGAACGCAAGTCGTGGGGCAAGGGCAAGCGCGATTCGGAGTTCAAATTGGAAGCCAAGACGGGGGAACTTCGCAACAACACGGCGGTCATCAATGCCATGACGGAGGACTGGAACCGTTTCCTTTCCGTCGTCAAGACCGACAAGGAGGGCAACCGCCTGAATGCGGTCAAGGAGGACGGCGTTTCTTCTTCGGATGAGAAGGTTATCGGAAAGCGTTTGCAGGAGATAGCCAAGAACGCCACGACGGGCGGACTGTACAATCCTGTCGGAGAACTTTACGGTTTCCCGATAAAGGTGGTCAGCGAGAGGATGCTCAAAGAGGGGCTGGAGTTTACCGACAACCGCTTCGTGGTGGAGGGGAACTACAAGTACACCTACAACAACGGGCATCTGGCGATGGCAGACCCGATTGCTGCCGCACGAAACTTTCTGAACGCATTGGAGAGGATTCCGACCATCATTGACCAGTACAAGGCGAAAAACGAGGCATTGGAGAGGGATATTCCGCAGTTGCAGAAAATAGCGGGCAAGGTATGGAAAAAAGAAGATGAACTGAAACAGTTGAAGTCCGAACTTGCCGCGCTCGACCGCAAGATACAGTTGGAGCTTGCGCCGCCCGTGCCCGAAGTCGCCGAAAAGGAGAATGACGGGCAGGAGGTCAAGCCGGATACGGAAGGTGTACGGAACGTACCGTCACAACCAACCGAAGATGCTCCGCAGATACGCAGCCCGGCGAATGACCGAAGTCCGGCTGGGAATTTCATTGCCGATCATATCGTTATCGGACGGCCGGGATTCGTATGCAAACCGAAAGGAATAAAAATGTGAACAAGTGTGCGGATATGTGTGGCAGGATTAGGGATATATCATCCCTTTTCCTGCCTTTTTTCATCAATATGCCATAGTGGCAAGGGAAATAGTGTTGAAAGTAAATCGTCACGGCAAATCCGCCATATTTTCAGTATTTTTGCTAATTTTGCAATAAAATAGTTAGGCATAAAAATGGAACCATCTATATACAGTTATTCACTTTGCATTGCGCTACCGTTGATGTCGTTCTTCGGCTTTTATTTTTTGCTGGCTTCAATCCCGGGAAAAGCCATTTTCAATAATTATCTGCGTTCCCGGCGAATTATGGGGGTAGCCATACTGTTACTTGCCGCCAACTATTCGGTACATTTCTTTTTTGGAATCAGGTTCAAGAATACCGATGCCGCCATCCTGATGAACCTGTCCACCTATTTTTTGTGCTACTGGCTGTTCAGTTCGGCCCTCACCACTCTGCTTGACCGCTTTTATATCACCAAACGTAGGTTACGGACACATATCTGTCTATGGATACTGTTTTCCATCCTTTCCGGCATCGTTCTGCTGTTGTTACCAAAAGGTGGTTTACAGACAACGGTGATGTTTGCCTTGGCCGCATGGTTGGTTATCTATGGGCTGTTCCTGACCCGTAGGCTTCTCCGGGCCTATCACAGGGTCATCCGCATTTTCGATGACACCCGTGCGGACGATATCGGTGCCTATATCAAATGGCTCTCCATTTTCACCTACTGGGCTATCATATTCGGTGTGGGATGCGGACTGCTTACTTTCCTGCCTGATGAATACATCTATATCTGGATTCTGTCATCGGTACCGTTCTACATTTATCTCTTCCTTTGCTATCTGAACTATCTGCTGTTTTACGAACAGGTGGAAAACGCGATGGAGGATGGCATGACTTCTGAAGAGGAAGACCTGTGTGACACCACAAACCGGGAACAGGCACAGAGGCAGGATACTCCTTTTTTCCATGCCGAAATAGCGAAAAAAATCAAAGGTTGGATCGATGCGGACGGTTATATCCGGCCCGGCCTTACCATAAAGGAGCTTTCAGATGTGCTTCATACCAACCGCACCTACCTGTCCGGGTACATCAAAACTACGTATGACATGTCGTTCCGCGATTGGATTACCGGACTTCGTATAGAATATGCGAAACGTCTGCTTGCGCGATATCCGAGGTTGACGATAGCCGACATCTCCGAGAAATCCGGTTTTTTGTCACCAAGCCATTTTATAAGGCTGTTCAAGGAAAATGCAGGCTGTACCCCTGTTAAATGGAAGAAAACAGAGGCGGAATAATACGGTGTGTGTGGATGGGGAAAATAGCCCAAGCGACAAAAAATAGCCTGAACGACAAAACCCAAAACGTTATAAATCACAAAGATGTGCGATTCTGACAATTGAGACATTTTTTATAGGCAAGAATCGGGCTGAATTTAAATCTTTTCGCTTATTTTGTATGTCAAGTCTGGATTGGAAATTTAAAAAGCATATAAAAAATGAGCAAAAGAATCCTATTCTTCATTTTGTTTTCGTGGCTGGCATCGGCAGCTTTTCCGGCTTTTGCGCAGCAGAAAACAGACACAGTTTACACCTTCCGCTTCGTGCCGCAGAAGGACATGTTCTATGTGCCATGGAACGGTAATGGTCAGGAACTTACGCGCCTTCTAGAGTGCATCGAAAGTAACAAACCGGACATAGTGGAGGGACGGCTGCCTCTTTACGTGGACGGATACTGTAACTCCGGCAAGTCGGAACGGGCAAGCCTTGCCATTGCGAAGATACGTTCCAACCGTGTGAAATCAGAGTTGATTACCCGGAAAGGACTGCGTGAAAACAACTTCATCACCCGTAACCATGCCTCGGATGGCGACTTCGTGACGGTGCGTATCATACTGCCGAAAGAGAAAGTGCCGGCTATTGTGGAGGATACACATCCCGGTTACGAGGAAGAAAAGGAACAGTCACTCCGTGAAAACGACAAGGCTACAGAAACAATCCAAGACGCAGAGGAGACAAAGGCATCCTTCGGACAGGAAAATCAGCCTGAATCCGTACTGCCGGCATCATCCACAACTTTGGGATTATCACTGCGTGCCAACCTGCTGCGTTGGGCGACGTTCACGCCCGACCTCGGCATCGAGTGGCGCATCAACCCGTCATGGGGAATATCCGTGAACGGATCGTGGACTTCGTGGTCGTGGAATGAAAAGGACAGAAGATACGCCCTTTGGGAAGTGGCTCCCGAATTCCGCCATTATATAGGTAAGGAGAAGCGTGGCTACCTTGGGGTAATGTTCAAGACCGGGCAGTTCAATTATAAGCTCTCCGCGACAGGCAAACAGGGAGACCTTACGGGTGGAGGCATCACCGGAGGCTACCAACTGAAATTGAACAATGCCCTCTCGATGGACTTCTCCTTAGGGTTGGGCTATATCCATGCCGACTATGACAAGTATGTGGTCATCAACGGCGTGAGGGTAAGGCGCGGCAGCGAAACAAAGAATTGGTGGGGCCCCGTCTCGGCGGGTGTCACCCTGGTGTGGAACATCTTTTAGCGGAAAGGAGGAACAATGAATACAACGACAATCATACGACAGATAAAGGAATATATGGGAGCATACGGAAAGGCTTATACCTTATTATATCTAATAGGTGCGGTGACCATACTGACCTCGTGCGTGAAGGACGACCTCTATGACACGCCGCACCCCGACCGTGGGGCGGTGGTCGTAACCACAGACTGGAGCGGAAAGAGCACCGAGGCGGACATACCGCAGGCATACACACTGCGCATCGGCGGGAGGGAACAGAACGTGAGCGCAGCGACCAACGTGTTCGACGCGCTGCTCGCGCCCGGTGGCTACGGCCTGACGGTGTACAACTCCCCGGAGGGGATTAGTATCGACGGAAACAAGGCAACGGTGAATCCGGTGGATCTGACGGGTGCAATAGAGCCGCACCCCGGCTACCTCTTCGCCTCGCACCAGGACATCAGCGTCGTGGCGGACGACACCCTGCACGTCACCGCCCCGATGAGACAATACGTGCGCAGGCTCGACATCGAACTGACCGCCACGGAAGGCGACTACAGCCGTGTACAGTCGGCTACGGCAACGCTCTCCGGCGTGGCTTCGGCAGCGGATATGGCAACAGGCGACCGGAGTGTAGCGGCACAAGTAACAAACGCTTTCAGGCAGGACGACAACAAGTTCACAATCTTTTTCCGACTGCTCGGCATCGTCCCGACGGAAACGCATACGCTGACGGTGGACATCACTTTCAACAACGGTGACACGCAGCGGGTAGTGAGCGACCTTACCGAGGCCATAAGGGACTTCAATAACGGCACCAAACCGGTTAAACTCACGGGTAATCTGCTTTTGCCCGTAGAGGCCGGGGTAACGGGCGCAACCATCACGGGCTGGAACGAGGTAGAAAGCGGCAATGGGGATGCTAACTGACGATAAATATTTTAATCAAAAAAACAAGATTATGACAATGAACATGAGGTTTTTCATTATTGCAGCAGCGGCAACGCTATTGGCTGCGTGTACACAAGAGAACGAGGTACAGAACAATCCGGTGGAAGCACGAATCACGGCAGGCGTGAGCGGGCCGAAGACCCGTGCTGTGGACAACGGGTGGAACGCCGACCGAATCGGCGTGATGGTGGTGGATGCCCCTGGCACGACCACGACCATGGGCGGCAAGTACAAGAACGTGGGATACGCGACCACGAGCACCGGCACCAACGCGGACTTCACCCCGATGACGGCGGGTGGCGGCATCTTCTTCGAGGACGCTTTCCTCGAGTTTACTTTTGCCGCCTACGCGCCTTACGCATCGGGCGCAAACGCCTCCACCCTGCCTGGTACAGACGGGAAGATTACGGTAAATACAAGCAACCAGCCCACGACCACGGAACAGGAGAAGGTGGACTACATCCATGCCACGGGAGCCAAGGCCGATAAAGACAGCCCGACCGTCAGCTTCACGGACAACACCGCCGCGGGCGGCAGCGACTGCTCCTTCAAGCACAAGATGGCCCGTCTTATCCTCAAGGTGCAGGTGTCGAACACCGACGGTTTCGACGACACTGCCGTGCTGGAATTCGCCGACTACAAGCTGGGCGGCCTGGTTCACGAGGGAACGTTCGATGTGAAGACCGGTACCGCCGCGACCGCGGGCAGCGTTGTGAGCGACTGGATGTTACGCCAGTGCACCGGTGCCCCGAAGACGGCCACGGACAAGTGCGTGGCAACCTTTGACGCCGCCACGGGCGTGATGACTTTCACCATGATCCTGCTCCCGCAGACACTCGCCAACGCTTTGGTGCTTGAGATATCTCCCGATGACGGGGAATACCAGAGCTACTCCAACAAGGACATGATCAAACCCGCGTTGGAGGCCGGTTATTCTTATACCTACACCATCACGGTGAAGAAGACGGGGCTGACCCTTAGCGGAAGCACCATCGAAAACTGGAACGACGGTGGTAGCCATACGGGTGATGCAAAAATGTAGTGTGTCTGAAAGCCACTGCCGTGCATCAGGCGTAAGACGGAGGCACGCCATATATAATAAATGGTGCGGCAGCCCGCGTCGCAACGGGCAGTGGCACAAAACGAAATAAATAAAGACAATATGAAAATAATAAGGAACATAGCGAGAAGGCCGTGGCCGCGCATCGGCGGCTGGTTGCCGGTTATGATGCTCATCTGTGGGGTGCTCGCTTCCTGTAGCAGTGAGGATGAAAGCACCGCGCCCCTGCCCGACGGCAAGTACCCGCTGCAACTGACGGCGGAGGTGGCGCAGCCGCAGACCCGCGCCGGAGGTAAGGATGCGTGGACGGGCGGCGAGGAGATTAGAGTGTCACTGGAAGGCGTGTTTGGTAACAAAACATACGTGATGGACGCATCGGGCAATGCAAGCCCGAAGGATGCCGATAATGCCTTCTATTGGAAGAACACCGATGAAGCCCGCGTCAGTGCATGGACCCCGGACATAGAATCGGAAACGGATATTTCCGACCAAAGTGGCGGGTACGCCGCTTTCGATGTCCTGTACGCCAGTGCCATAGGGCGTTATGACCAAGCCATAAATCTCCGTTTCATCCACCGCATGGCGAAAATCGAAGTAATTCTCAAAGCTGGCGAAGGCATTACGGAAGAGGAGTTGGAGGGTGCGACCGTCACCATTTTCGGAGACCCGCTAACGCACTCAACCGCCGGCTTGGTATCACCGGGTGACCAATCGGACGGCGAGATAAAGCCCTATTACGATGCCGCAACGAAGAAATACGAGGCGTTAGTGCCGCCGCAGGATATGACGGGCAAGCCGCTCATCCGAATCAGCATAGGCAGCAATGACTTTACCTACACTCCCGAAACAGAAGCTGCCGGCAAATTTGGGTTTTTCGGTGGCAAGCGGTATGCCTACACCATCACCGTGAAAGCCAACGGCATTGATGTGCAGTCGGTGACCAGTGGCACGTGGGTTGCAAATGGCGAGGAAAACGTCACCTCCAAAAGGGTAAAGCAAAGATTCACGGCGGATGAACTTAAAATCGGTGACTACTTCTACTCCGACGGTACGTGGAGCGACGGCGGATTGCGCAAAATCTATACTGACGGCAGTATGAAGATAGCAAGCCCCAAGCCTGCTCCCGTACTCCAAACAAAAAGTGAAATAGAAAGAAGAGTCATCGGTATCGTTTTCCAGACGGACCCGAGCCGTATCGGCACTGCCGAAAAGTCCAAATTGGGCGAAGGGAATGTGCATGGCCTTGTAATGGCCTTAAAGAACACCGCAACAGATATCCAATGGAGCCATGAAGAGAATAATTTGGAAGACGTGAAAGACTGCTGGTCCAAGTCTGAAATCTACTCTGACATCAGCGGTCTGCACAATTACACCAAGATTCTTGACCATGCAAATAGTATCGGTGGAATTGAGGCATATCCGGCCTTCGAAGCCGTCGAGAAATGGAATGATATGTACAGTATAAATGAATACCGCCCACCTCGTAATACCACAGGCTGGTTTATTCCTTCCTCCGGTCAGTGGTGGGACATCCTTCAGAATCTGGGCGGTTGTCCGGCTATGGCGGATAAAGGTCAGCAAACCTCGTCGGATTCCGGTGATTTCCGTTGGCTAGGTCAAGGCGATGTTCCAGCTGCCTTGAATGCTTGGATGAATAAAATTGCAGCCGACAGCAAGAATGATTTTACCACCGGTGACCGTTTTTGGTCGTCATCGGAGTTAAATCAGTTCCGCGCACGGAACTGGAACGTGTACTCCTCTGATTACGTGTGCTGCGACTTTGTCTATAAGAAATGGAGTAACGCTGTTCGTCCCGTCCTTGCTTTCTAATCTGTTTAATCCATTAAAAATATGAAGATACAAAACATATACCACCTCTTGCAAGCCGCATTGCTCCTGCTGCTTGCCGCCTCCTGCACGCAAGAAGAGTTCCCTGCCGCACAAGACAAGGCGCGGCAACTCACCATCTCCGTTACCGACGGGGGATACAATACATCGGCTGTGGACGGTAAAATCACCCGTGCCGTGGAGAACGGCTACACCACCGAGTTCACCGAAGGCGATGCCTGCGGATTCTACATGGTGCGCGGCGGAAAGCCGGTTTATTCAAACGTGAAGCTGACAGCCGAAAAGGATGCCGCCACGGGCGGCATCATG
>ERZ780167.3764-NODE-3764-length-10513-cov-4.316313_pt1 | contig 10513 bp, 3 predicted proteins | sample MGYA00510982_ERZ780167 | MGnify/ENA primary metagenome ERZ780167 (study PRJEB29588, sample SAMEA2146107) | human gut metagenome | biome: human gut; feature: human-associated habitat; material: faeces | place: Denmark | collected 2008/2010 ... | reverse complement strand
CGGCTGCCCGTATGGGCAACCGCCGTTTTCTCGATTTCCTGCGCCGTAAAAGCGGTGCAGGAAGTTTTTGTTATGGCATCTCCGGATTTTCCGCCAGAGAGACGGTGTAGGGCTGTGCCGTCGCGCCTTCCGGCAGCAGCTTCGCCATGACCACCAGACGCTGGTTGCCGGTCTTGGCCGTGTCATACTTCCGGCAGCAGGTGGAGAGGGTCAGGACGGTGTCGCCCTCCGAGAAGGTCACGCCGTCGAAGTTCAGCCAGTTCTTCCGCGCGACCGTCCGGAAGAACTCCGTCAGCTCGCTTCCCGTGGGATTGGGGACAATGTAGTCGAACTCAATGTCCGTGATGAACAGCGCCGTGATCTGGAAAACCAGATCTTCCCCTGTCACGGAGAGGTAAATGTAGGGATGATCTTTCACGTAGTCCGCGTCCATGTACCGGTAGAGCTTGGTGAACTTGGGGCCGTTGGGGTCGCAGTTGCTGGCGGAGTGGCCGAAAATCGTGGTGTTGGTGTCCAGCTTGTCCCGGCCGCCGAAATGATTTTCGCAGTGGGCATAGTAGCAACCCCAAGTGCTGTACTCGCCGTCCTCGCCCAGCCACAGGTAGTGGCCGTTGTCCTCCGCCTGCATCACGGGGTCGTCCACCTCCGCGCCGGGGATGTACAGCCACGCCACGGTGTCGGGGTTTTTCTTTCTGGCCGCGGCCAGCTCCGACTGCTTATCTACGGTGGGGATGACCTCCCCCACGGGAACCGTGGGGGGCTGGGTCTCGGCTTCGGTGGGGACGGTCTGGGTGGCCTCGGTGGCCGGGGCGGTGGTGGGAGGAACGATTGGTTCCTCCCGGTGGCAGCCCCTGACCGCTATCAGCAGAGCGGCAATGACCGCAATGGCCAGAACCGCGCAGCAGATTTTCATGACATTTTTCTTCATAAGCTTGTCTCCTCGCGCGCCCAACGGACGCGCGAAACGCGGTGGGCGTTACCCCACATAGTACTCGCCGGTGACTTCGTCCACCATCACGCCGGTCTGGGGGTTGCCGTTGGCCTTCATGAAGGTGACCTCAATGGTGTGGTTGCCGGTGACGTTCTCAAAGATGTAGGATTTCACCGCGCCGATGCTCACGCCGTCGATCTTGACGTTGGAGATGGCGTAGCCTCTGTTCGCGGCGATGGTGAAGGTCTGGCTGCCGCCGTGGAGGACGTCAACGTCGCCGGAGGGCGTGATGGAGCCGTGGATACCTGCCGTGGCCTTGATGGTGTAGACCGGGCGCTCGTCGATGGTCAGCGTGCCGTCCACGAAAACGACGGTGTAGTTGCCGTTGGGGGCGGTCAGCCCGCTGGCGCGGATAATGACCTTGCCGACCTTCGCCGTGTCGGGGGTGATCTCAGTGCCATTCGCGTCCACGTAGGCGAGCTTTATGTCGCCGGTCAACGCATACTCGCCGAACATGGCGCTGACGGTGTAGTCCTTGTCCAGTACGGGCTTGCTCAGATCGGGGGCCTTGTCATCGGTGTAGATGCGCTTGTCCAACGCCTTGACCGTGACCTTTGCCTTATCGATGGTGACGGTGAGGCTCTGCACCTCCGAGTCGCGGTGGTTGCCGTCGCCCTCGACCATGCAGTACACGGTGTAGGTGCCCGCGTCCGTGGCCTTGGGAAGCGCTTCTGTGAACTCGCCGGTCTCGCCCAGACGGTATTTCAGCTTGCCGCCGAGGGCAGTTCCGGCTGTGATGAGGGTCTGTTCACCGCCGTTGTAGACAAGGCCGGCGTTCGCCCCGGGGGCGGTCCTGACCTCGGAAGCGGCCTTGCCGATCTCGAAGGTGGCGCTGCCGCTGACGGTGTAGTTGCCGCCTGCCTTGTTCCTGACGGTCACGGTGGCGGTGCCCGCGTTCACGTTATCCCTGTAGGAAACGTCGTACTCGTCCGGGCTGATGACCGTGTCGCCGTCCTTCACGATGACATCGGGCTTCAGCGGGTCGCCGGTGTAGGTGAGGGAACCGCCGCTGACCGTCACGGTGGCGGTCACGGTCTTGGGAGCGATGGTTGCGGTGACGGACTCGGGCTGGGAATCCTTATGGTTGCTGTCGCCCTCGACCTTGTACCAGACGGTGTATTCCCCGGCGTCCGTGCCGGTGGGGATGGTCTCGGAGTAGGTGCCGTCTTTGCTCAGGCTGTAGAGCAGCTTGCCGTGGGCGGTGGAGCCTGCCCTGACCAGCGCCTGCGCGCTGCCACTGTAGGTCAGGCCGTCAATGGCAGCGGGCGCGGTACAGTCCGGCGCGACGCGGGAGATGATGACATAAACCTCGCCCTCCACCGGGTGGTAATTGACCAGATCGGCGGGGGTAAAGACAATGGTCTTACTGCCGGTGTCGGTCGCGTTGGTGATCGCCTGACCGGCTTTCCAGCTCCATGTACCCGGCACATCCTTGCCGTCAAAGGCGGCGCTCTTGCCGGTGACCGCGCTGACGGGAATTTCCGCGCCGGTGTAGTCCACGGTGATGATGTCCGGCAGGGTCAGGATGGGCGCGTCCCGCTCCGCCAGGGTGAGGATGACCGTAACGGTGGCGTCCTCGTAGTTCTTGGAGCGAACCAGAAGGGTGAAGGTGATGACGTCGCCAGCGGCGGCACCGTCCGCCAGAGCGTAGGTGATCGCGCCGGTGTTCACGTCAATGCCCCAACCGTCCTGAATCCTGCCCGCGGGAGAATAGGACCCGCTGTGGAACGCGTTCGCGTCGGATACCTGTGCGTCATCGGGCATTCCCAGACTCTTGAGGTCGGGGAGGGTGATGGTCTGCTCTGTTTTCAGGCTGTACTTCTGGGTGACCTGATAGGCAGTCAGCGCGGGCGCGGCGGCCTTGGTGATGGTGAAACGGGTCGTATCGTCGGTTGCAAAAGTGTCACTGACCGTTTTGGTGCCTTCCGGCTTGCCCTCAAACACATAGTTGTCGTTCGCAAGCGTCATGGTGAAGGAAAGGGCCTTTCCGTTTCCGACGTCCGGCGAGGGCAGGTAGCTCCCGTCCGCCTGCTTCATGGTAAACTGGGCGTCAGAGAAGGTGAGCGCCGTATCGGGAAGTATAATGCCCGAACGACTGGCCGTCTTGCTGAAGAACGTCAGCCTGCTCGCGGTAAGCGTGACGTTTGCGGTGCCGTCGTAGGACTTGGAGATTCTTTCGACGGAGAGAAGGCTGATCGGCAGCGGGGCAATGGTTACGGTGAACGTACCGGTAGCCGTTTTGTGGTTTGCTGCTTCCGCTTTGTAGTAAACGGTGTACGTGCCTGCGTCGGTGAAAGCCGGTCCGTCCGAAGTATAGTCGCCGTCTACCTTGTCGCTGTAGGTGAACGTCACGGTAGTGCCGTCTACACTTTGCCCAAACGCGATTGTCGTTGCGTGCTGCGGCTTGCCGGTGTAATACGTGCTGGGTGCCCTCACGGAAACTCCCGTCAGCTCTGCCGGTTCGACTGTGACGGTCACGGTGCCGGTCGCGGGGGCGTATTCTTCGTAGCCTTCCGCCGGGGTGAACATCCATTCGGCATCATAGCTGCCCGCGTTGGGCTTGATGGTGCCGTCCTTCCACGCGAACGTACCCGGAATTACGGCCTGTGTGCGGGGGCAGATCATCGAACCCGTGGCCGTGAGTGTGCTCTCTGCCAGCGTCTGGCCGTAGGTGATATCCGTCGCGCTAACGCTGACGCCCGATTGATCGAGGGGGATCCTCTGGCCAATGACGACCTTGATGGTCAGCTCGAACGGCTGATAGTTCGTGCTTACAATCGGGACGGTCAAAGTGCCGATCTGATCGTTCACATTCGCGCTGTGCGCGGCCACGATGGGCAGAGTCAGAATGCCTTCGTTTGACACGAATATATGGTTGCTGCTGTCGAGGTAAGTACTATCCGTAAAGTGGTAATCGCAGCCCCGATTATGGATCTTGCCGTACTCGCAGCCTACAGGCAGCTCCGGCAGGAGCGTTCTCAAATCGATTTCGTAGGTCTTTGCCAAATCGTTGAAAACGTACTGCGTGATCTCGTTCGGGGTCACAGTGGCCTGATTGATCTTGAAAGTCTGCGACACATCCGCGCCGTTCAGCACAAAGTCCTTTTGCGTCGTGCCGTCTTCAAAGGTATAGTTCCTATCCGTCAGCTTAATGGTGAAGGAGACGGTCTTTTCGTCCTCACTTGCATTGGCGGAATCATAACTGGCATTGAGTATCTGGTAATCCTCACCAGCCGCCAGAGGAAGTGGCCCGCCGGAAGGAGCATAGCGGGAATCCGCACTCTTAAGCTTTATCGACGCGTTTGCGGGCAGGTCTGTTGTGCCATCGTATGCCTTTATGATGTCGCCGACCGAGATCGTTGCTTTGTGAGCTGCGACCGTCCATCTGGCGGTTTTCTGGCCGGTGTAGTCGCCGTCGTCTGTCGCCTTGATGGTCAGAGTGGCGGTGCCGACAGTGGAACGGGAATCGCCGCGGACGACGGTGTAATCAACTCCCGCTTTCAGCTCGCTGCCGTTGTACGTTACAACATAGGGCGGCACGCCGGTGGTGGCGTTATAAGGCTGATAGACACTTTCATTGCCGTTGGGGAACGTGATTACGGCTTTGCTGAGATTCAGCTTGGTGACGGTCAGCATTTTGGGGTTGCTCGATACCGAATAGCCGTCCTTGCTGGCTGTGAAATAAATGCTGTATGTTCCGATCGTGTCAGCATCGAAGTCTACAACATAGTACCACATGGTGCCGATCTTTTTATATTCAGCTTTCTTCTGGCTGTATGTGGGGATGCCGTCTCCCCCTATCTCTTCGACGTAGATGGCCACATCCGCATCCTTCGCGTTGCAGTTGGCGCAGAGCCGGACGGTCGTGCCGCGCTCCACCTTCGGGTTACTGCCGGTCAGGTTCTTCCCATCGACCTTCAGAGACAGGGTCTTGGAGGTGATTGGCAGACGATTGATGATGACATTGTTCAGCTCCGTGGAACCGGCAGGAACATCCGCCGGGGCGTACCACTTGTGAGTGCCGTCCCCATTGAGCACCTTATAGCCAAGGCGGTTAGGTTCATACAGGATGTTTGCCCATGTGGCACCCTCTGCCAGCTTCAGCGTGCCGATAACGGCGGGGAATCCCGAACCGGCGAGGTTTGCTCCCTCGTTGGCAACGACGGTATCGATGCTGGCTGTGGTCGTGTTTTTCGTGTTGCTCAAGGTGGTGCTATTGCCTGTGGCGGCCTTGACGGTTACCGTACCGTGGATTGAATGGCCGTTCAGATCTATGCCGGTGTCCCGGGTGCCGTTGATGGTATAATCGCCGGTAACGTCGGTCAGCAGACTGAGGGTCGAGCCGCCGTCTCTGTCCGCATCAAGGGCAGTCTGCAAGTCGGCAAATCTCCGCCGCAGGCGGCCACCCTCGCTACCGTTCAAGGCTGTTTCAGCCACCGCGGGCGCGTTGCAGTAGGGACAGTTGGTGCCATCAAAGCCGTTCTTGCCGCCGTGGCTGCACAACTTTACCACCAGGTCGCAGGTCTGGGAAGCGGCTTCCTCCAGCGTGAGCTGCGTGTCACCACGATAGTAAGCCAGTCCCGCCTGCCCGGGAAGCAGATTGCCCAATGTGATGTTATTATTCAGCCGCAGACCGCTTCTCGAAATCTTTCCGCCGTACAGCTCGACTGTGCCGCCCCAAACCTCCAGCTGGAGCAAAGTGGTATGGTCATTCTCCGGATCAAATACCAGCGTACCGCCGTCCCGCACGGTCACTCCCACCGCGCCGTTGCCGCCGCTGCTGTCAATGACCGTCAGTTTACCGGTGCGAACCTGGTTCATAGCCGTACGACCGCCGACATTCAAGCTGTATCCGCTCAGACTGTGTCCGTCCAAATCCAGCGTGAGGGTCTTGCTGACATATATGCCGTCAGGCAGCATCTCGTTTGCCAACAGCTTGACGGTCTGACCGTCAGCTGCCGCATTCAGCGCGGACGGCACATCGGTATAATAGGTTTCGCCGATGCCAGCCGCGAACTGTGTCCCGCAGACCGTGCACTTGCCGTCTTTACCGATGGTGCTCGCGCCCTCGGCGTTCGTGTGGGTGCAGGAAAAGCCGCAGGCGCACTTGCTGTTCGCCATGGTGTGAGTGTGTTCCTTGACGGTTACGTCGGCCAGCTCCGTTGCATTGCCGTCCTGCACGTCGTCGCCCTTGTAGAAAGCGCGCACCTTCTGCGTATCCAACAGGGACATGAGCGGCTGCAACTCTTCTGCGATTTCGCTCTTAATGCTTTTGAACGTGCCGCCGCTGATGGCGATGGTTCCGTTGCGCGTGAACTGCACCTCGCCAAACGTGCCGTCCGTAATTTTCAGCGTAGCGCCGGAACCGACAACCCATTCACCCGCGTGATTGGAACCGCCATTGACGGTGACGGAAGCACCCTCCAATACGGTGAGGCCATACACCGTGCCGTTGCTGACGGTCACAGAGCCACTGTCCGCGTCGCAGAGAAGTCCCATGCATTCTGAACCGCCGATCTCGCCGCTCCGGACGTCCAGTGCGCCGGCCATGAACATGAGATTTGAAATTCTGCCGTAAGCGGCCTCGCCTGTAACAGTCAGGTTGCCTGTCGCGAGAGTTTCTTTTTTCTGCGTTTCCTCGTTAGTCTCTGAGAATCCAACCTCGAGGTAGTCGACCGTCTTGTGGTTCAGATCGAGCGTCAAGGTTTTGGTGACAACGGGTACGATGGAAGCATACTGTTCGAACGTAAAATCTTCACCGAGCGCATTGAGGGCGTCTGCATCCGTCACATGGTTGGCCAGCAGCCTGACGGTGTCGCCGTCCCGTGCCGCATTCAGCGCCGCCGGGAGGGATTCGTATGTGCCGCCGTCCGTGCCGTCCGCTCTTGTTACCGAAGCGGCCTCAACGACAGGCTCGTTGACCGTGAGTTCCACGGTTGCTGACCTTTCCTCTTTGTAGTTCTTGGTCTCGCCGGTCTTGGCATAGACGTAATATGTGCCGGGTTCGCTGATTGCAGTGTTCTCGTCGATCTTGGGAACTACCTCACTGCCTTCAAACTCCAAATATCCAGAATTGATCGGCGCATAGTAATATGTCACCTCGGCGTCTTCCGGAGCACCCTCGACAGACAGAAGCGGAAGAAGCTTTTCGCCCACCGTGCAGGTCGTCTTGGAAAGAGATACGGTCAAATCGGGATAGGCCTTGTTGATGTTGCCGCCGATCTCAAATTTTTCTTCGCCCGCCTTGAGCTTGTACTTTACCGCGGCTTCACCGATCAGCGCGATTTCCACAGTGACGGTATGCCATCCCGCGTCCGCGGAATCGAACGTCTTCTTGGCGGTAAAGCCCGTTCCTTCTTTGAGTTTGATTTCATTTGTGCCGTCTGTAAACGTCAAGTCGATTGGAATCGTGCCGCCGTCCGTCGTGCCGTCATAGCTGCGGCCAATGGAATCGGGCTTGCTCACGCACCAGATCTCCGTCCGCGTGTCTTCTTCGGGGATATACGTGCCGCCGCCCCCTTCTGCCGGACCACTTGGGGGCGTATAGATCCCACCACCTTCGCCGGTCGAACCGCCGGGTGGTACAAGGACTCCACCGCCCTCGCCACCGGTCTCACCGCCGCCGATGACACCGTCAGAAATGCTCACGTCCCCACCCTCGGCAAAAGCCGATGTCGGCAGGAGCGTCAGGCAGAGCGTGAGCGCCAAAAACAGACTCAAAATTCGTTTTTTCATAGGATCCTCCTGTGTGAAAAAGTGCAGTTTTCTATCGTCAGCCCGGTAAAATCCGGGCGGGGGTTTACCGTTCTTCCGGGATAAGCCGCAGACGCTTCGCGGCGGTTTTCGCTTCGCTTCGCCGCCGGACGTCCAGCTTATCCAGAATGTGGCTTACATGGGTCTTTACCGTGGGCAGCTTGATGTCCATGATCTGCCCGATCTCCGCGTTGCTCTTGTCGGCGCAGATCAGGTGCAGAATTTGCAGCTCCGTGGGCGTCAGGGCTTCCCCCGGCGCGAGGCGCGGTTCCAGGAAGCGGGGGTAATACGCCGCCTGCAAGCGCACGTCGTCCATCAGCTGCTTTTTCCACCGGGCGCTTCCGCTCCAATCCAGCCGTTCCAGCAGGGGCAGCACCGCCGCGCCGTAGACGCTGACGGTTCGGATGAAGTGGTATTCCGCTGCGGCGTTCAATGCGCCAATCAGGCGCTGCCGCCATGCTTCGTCCCTGCTTCGGTACAGGGCGATGGCGGCGAGGATGTTCAGATGGATGCCGTCGATGTGCCGCCCGCAGCTGCGGACGTAATCTTCCAGCGGGGAGAGGGTCAGCATCGACGCCCCCGGCTTCCCGTCCGCCAGCTCCACCATGGCCTGCGTGAGATACTGGTAGCGCTTCATGACGTTTACCCGCATGGGGTCTCTGGGCGCTTTTTCCCGATACCATGTGTCGGCGTAGTCCAGATCTCCGGTATGGAGGGAAATTCGGACGAGCATGGCGTCCATATTGGGCAGGAACCGCTCACGCCCTTCCTCGGCGAATTTTTCCCGGAGGGATTCGATCGTCCGATAAGCGTCCTCGCTCTGCCCTGCCGCAAGAAGGCTTCGGGCCAGCAGACCGTTGATGGCGAATTCCATGTCCGGCGTGCCGCGCTGGCGTATCTCGCTGACGCGGGGGATGATGGTCAGCATCCGGCCGGTGATGTTCTCACCCTTTTCAAATTTGCTTTCGGCGATGGCGCAGTCCGCAAGGCCAACGCCGTCCCGCCCCAGCACGGCCTCCACCGGGGCGCGGAGCGTCTGGTAAAGCAGGTCGTCCCGCTTGCCCCAGACGGAAAAGTCCTTGCCGCCGTTCATGACGCTGGGCAGGGCGCTGGTGACGGAGAAGGACGGGAGGGAGACCTCCTTATTGGTCATCAGCCGGAACACCGCGGGAATGGTCTCCGTCAGCCCTTCCACGCCCCGCTGAGGCAGGGAGATGTCCAGCCACGCCAGACGGCTGCGGGCCTGCTTGCCTGCGGCGTCGTCCCTGCCGCACCGCTTTCCGAATTCCCGCAATTCGTGATACCAGCGCTCAGAGCCTTCGTAATCCATGGTCAGAGCGCACAGCATACTCATGCCCTGCATCAGCGCGGGGGAAGTCGCGATCTCCGCTTCCGGGAGACTGCGGTAGTATTTTTCCATTTCGCTGTAATGCCCCATGCCGGGGTGCAGCTCCGCATTGCGGATGAGAAGCTCGGAGACCTTGGCGTGGTCGCCGCATCTTGTGTAGCATTCCAGCGCGTGGGCGTAATCCTCTTTCAGCTCGTAGTAGAGCGCGCCCCGGCTGAAAAGCGCCCGGCGCTTTTCCTCGCTGTATTCCCGCTCCATCTCCCACAGAAGGAAGCTGCGGAACTGCGGCCAGAAGCGGAAATGCTGCACGTCGTCATAGCGGAGCATGGTGGTGTGGCTCAGGAGCCAGTCCAGCCGGTCGCCCGCGTGGGGGTCGCCGCTGACCATCCGCGCCATTTCCAGATTGAACCGTTCAAAGGGCGCCAGCTCCAGCAGAAACCGCCGCACGGGAAGGTCGAACCGCCGGTAGATCGCAGCCTCAAAAAAGGAGAACACCTCCCGGAATGCCCGCGCCACGACCTCCGGGCCGAAGGGCCTCCCGCCGGACATGCACCGGGCGGTGACAGCGACACCCAAAGGGTAGCCGACGGATTCTCTCAGAATACCGCCGATCTCGCTGTCCGTCACGGCGACGCCGCAGCCGGAAAAGTATTTGCAGATATCCTCCCGGTCAAAGAGCAGGTCGTCGGCCTCCAGCGTGGTCATCAGGCCGGAATACTGGAACGCCGTCAGATATCCGGGCGGCGCGCCCCGGGAGAGAAGCAGGAAGCGTTTGCCCGGGTCGGAGCGGATCAGCTCGCACAGCGCCTGCCCGCCATCCTCCGCCGGTATCATCTGAAAATCGTCAATGAGCAGGATATCCCACCCATCCGAAAGGGCGGGAAGGGCAAAATCCGCCGCGCCCGCGTTCAGCCGCAGCACATCCCGTCCGGAGAGCAGGGCATCGGACAGCGTGCTTTTCCCGAAGCCGCAGGGCGCGCTGAAAAAGAGGACGCGCCCGCGCTCCATAAAGCTGTCAAACCGCTGCTGAACAGACGGCTTCACGATAATATTTCCGGTCACGTTCTCCCTCCTTTTCGCCGGCAAAGGGACATACCCCGTGCCATACGCATTCCAACACCATTTTATCTTTATTATACATAACCGCCAGAAAATGTAAATCATGCCAAAGTATGATACGGAGTGATTTTTTCATTTCTTTTCCGCAAAAATGCAGACCGGCCGGGGCTATTTTTGGCTGAAGAAGGGGAAACCAGGAACCCCCGCCGGAAACTGTCAGACTTTGGCAGTCCCCGGCGGGGGTGAAGGTATGATGGATGTGATCTATGGAGTGATAATACCGCGCCCGCATCATGGCGGAAATGAGTCATACTGAACTCCAATTAAAATCTTTAAAAAAGATTTTAATTGCCTGAAGGGCA
>ERZ780167.3754-NODE-3754-length-10548-cov-3.576575_pt1 | contig 10548 bp, 8 predicted proteins | sample MGYA00510982_ERZ780167 | MGnify/ENA primary metagenome ERZ780167 (study PRJEB29588, sample SAMEA2146107) | human gut metagenome | biome: human gut; feature: human-associated habitat; material: faeces | place: Denmark | collected 2008/2010 ... | reverse complement strand
CTTTTCCGCATAGCAAATTTATATGGCTATCCCCACTAAAAATCTACTGAGCCCTGAAATCAACTAAAAATGAGTGGGAAAAAATGCAGATAGCACACAATTTTAAAAAATGTGCATAGCAAAGGCAGATTTTTCCGATAAATGTTTGTCAGTATTAGGAATAAGCATTATTTTTGCACCTGAAAATCAATTCTGATTAAGAAACCATACATATTTAATATATAAAAGAAACTACTATGTCTGATATTGAAGCAAGAGTAAAAGCTATTATCGTTGACAAGCTGAGTGTTGGCGAAGATGAAGTAAAGAACGAAGCAAGCTTCGCTAACGACCTCGGTGCAGACTCACTCGACACCGTTGAGCTCATCATGGAGTTCGAAAAGGAATTTGGTATCTCAATTCCCGATGACAAGTCAGAGAAGATCGCTACCGTAGGTGACGCTATCGCTTACATCGAGGAGAACGTTGCCAAATAAGACAACAACGCCTAACAAGTGAAATTTAACTTGTCTACGACGATTAACTACACACACGTTTAACGTTTAACGTTCTGCGTCCGCGTTGCAGCCTACGGGTAGCGAGCATGGAGGCTGGACGTTAAACGTTATTGTGTTTTTCAGAAACCTGCTGCCACACAGCGAATTCCGAACGGTAAAACGGCTCAGCCGCACGTTCGTTTTAGCAGATTAGTAAGTGGCCTGAAACCTGCTGCTCAGACAGCAGGGTGGGGCGGACACTGATTCCCGGCACGTACTAATCTGCTAAAGAGTGTGACGAAACCGCATGGGTGCCCCGCGCGAAGGCTGGGTGAACACCCACCACGAACCGGAACATGCCACAGCATGGTACGCAGCGTTTCCCCATTTTCTTTACCCCCTTAATACATATTTCCGAACCTTATGGAACTCAAAAGAGTAGTTGTTACGGGCCTTGGCGCCCTCACCCCCGTGGGCAATACCGTGCCCGAAACTTGGGAAAATATCAAAAACGGCGTTAGCGGTGCCGGACCTATCACACACTTCGACGCTTCGAAATTCAAAACGCAGTTTGCCTGCGAGGTGAAAAACTTCAAGGCTACCGACTTCATCGACCGTAAAGAGGCTCGCAAAATGGACCTTTACGAACAGTATGCACTCGTTGCTGCCATGGAGGCTATCAAGGACTGCGGATGGGATTTGGAAACGGTGAACAAAAACCGCATCGGTGTGATTCTGGGTGTAGGTATCGGTGGTATCCACACGTTCGAGGAAGAAGCTGGCTACTATGCTAAGAATGCAGAGAACGGACCGAAGTTCAACCCCTTCTTCATTCCGAAAATGATTGCCGACATCGCTTCGGGACAAATCTCTATCCAGTACGGTTTCCACGGACCCAACTACACCACGACTTCGGCTTGCGCTTCGTCGACCAACGCCATTGCCGATGCCTTTAACCTCATCCGTTTGGGTAAGGCCGATGCCATCGTAACGGGTGGTGCTGAGGCTGCTATCTGGCCTTGCGGTGTGGGCGGTTTCAACGCCATGCACGCCCTGTCAACGCGCAACGATGACCCGACCCGTGCTTCGCGCCCCTTCAGCGCAAGCCGCGACGGCTTTATCATGGGCGAAGGTGCCGGTATCCTGATTCTCGAAGAATTGGAACACGCTAAGGCTCGCGGTGCTAAGATTTACTGCGAAGTGGCTGGTGTGGGCATGTCGGCCGATGCACACCACATCACTGCATCGCACCCCGAAGGCTTGGGCGCAAACCTCGTTATGACTTCGGCTCTCGAAGATGCCGGCATGAAGCCCGAGGATATCGACTATATCAACGTACACGGTACTTCAACCCCCGTGGGCGACATCTCGGAAGTGAAGGCCATCACTCAGCTCTTCGGTGAACACGCTTACAAACTGAACATCAGCTCTACGAAGTCGATGACGGGTCACTTGCTCGGTGCTGCCGGCGGTGTCGAAGCGTTGATTTGCTGCTTGGCTGTGCAAAACGACATCGTGCCTCCTACCATCAACCATGCCGATGACGACTTGGATGAAAACATCGACTACAACCTGAACTTCACCTTCAACAAGGCTCAGGAACGCCCCATCCGTGCTGCTTTGAGCAACACGTTCGGTTTCGGCGGACACAATGCCTGCTGCATCTTGAAGAAGTACGTTGACTAATCGTTAAAGCGCAGCCCCTTTCTCTACTGTCAGAACTCCAGCTTTATCTGCACTTGCCCCAGGAACGCTTGTGGCAACTGCTTGTTTGCACCGGAGTGGTTTGACGGGAAAGGGGTTGCGCGCTTTTTTTAAGTAGGCTTCGACTTCGAACCTCTTATTCCCAAACAAAGACTGACACTACCCAAGGTGTGGCGCAAAGACCGCGACAACGTCTATTTTTTTTACCCCCGATTGTCCGACTGCAACAAAAACACACCTGTTTACTATCTGACGCATGATATTGAACCTATTGGACCGCATGAAACTCCCGTTCCGTAAAAACAAGGAGTTTCTTTCGGCACTCTACGATATATTGGGCTTTTATCCGCACGACATTGAGGTTTATCGCGTTGCCTTTTCACACAAATCGCTCTCGTTTCGGCGCGATTTCAACCCCAAAGAACGCAAGGGGAAGGAACGCCGTAACCGCAACAATGACAACCCGACGAAGCCCCTCAACAATGAACGCTTGGAGTATTTGGGCGACGCGGTGCTCGAAACGGTGGTGAGCGACATTCTTTTCCGCCATTATCCCACCAAACGCGAGGGATTCCTGACTTCAACCCGCTCGAAAATTGTGCAACGTGAATCGCTGAACAAACTGGCCACCGAAATGGGGCTGGAACGCCTCATTCAGGCTGCACAAGGCACGCGCATGTCGCACACAAACATTGGTGGCAATGCCTTCGAAGCACTGATGGGTGCCATTTACCTGGACCGCGGATTCCGCTTTTGCCATTGGTTTATTGCCAACCGCGTAATCGGCCATTACATCGACCTCGACAACGTGGCACAGAAGGAGGTGAACTTTAAGAGCAAACTCCTGGAGTGGAGCCAGAAAAACCGCATCAACATCAACTTTAAGGATGTGGCCTGCGAAGGCGAAGGAAAGGGATTCAAAACCGTCATTACGATTGAAGGAATCGTGGCCGGACGCGGTGCCGGACGCTCCAAAAAAGAGAGCCAGCAGGATGCTTCGAAGGAAGCACTCACCCGCATGCGACGCGATGCTAAAATGTACGACAGCTTGTTCCGCGCCAAGGAAAAACGTACGGCTATGGAGGCCGAAGAATCGTTTGCATTGCCCAAAATTGACGTGATTGAACAAAGCCTGACGCAAACCACGAACGAAAAATCGCCGAAAAAAGCACCGAAACAGGAAGTGGTGCTTGAGAAAAAGCCCGCTAACTATGCGGCCATCGATTCGGATGCAGCCTATGATGCGGCCTACGACGAAAATGCCGACTTCGAGGTCATTGATACGCCGCCCGTTGAACACGAACTGACCCCTGAGGACTATCTGTCCAGGGGATTGCCGCTGCCACCGCTTGAAAACGAGCTGGAGGAACAGCCCGTGGAACGACCGAAAAAACGGAAGCAGCGCACGCCGAAAACAGTGAACGATGCTGTGAAGGACTTTGCGAAAAAAGGTGCGGAAAACGAATCGGCTGCCCATGTTCAGGCTGAAAACCCGGTGGCTGATACCAACGAGGTGACACCAGCCGAACCAACGGCGGTGAAGGAAAAGAAAAACCGACGCAAAAATCGCAAATCAGAGGCAGCTGAAGGCAGCGAACTGAACCATACGGCTGAAGTGACGGAGGTTTCTTCGAACGAGGAGCAGTCTGCCACGCCGCTTGCTGATGCTGCAGATGCTCATTCGGCAGAACCGGCTGTGATGACCGAAGATGAACGCGAAATGCGTGAACTTGAGGAGGAAATCAAGGCTGAGGAAAGCCGTCGTTTGGCGTTCGAGGCCAAACAGGCCGCGCAAAAGGCACGCTACGAGGCAGAAAAAGCCCGCCGCGCTGAAAGGAAGGCTATGCGCGAGGCGGCTCAGGAACCTTTGCAAACGGCTACGGCTGTGCTTATCAGCGAACCCGAAACGGCTGAAAAGCCTGTGGCTGAACCTACGGAGCCCGAAGTACCGGATGCCAAGGCCGAAAAACCTAAGGGATTCATCGTGGTGAAGGACCTTGAACCCGTTGAACCAACGGAGGAAAAGCCCGAGGAAACTGAAATGCCCTCTGTGAACAATACTTGTGAAACGGAGGCCAGCGTAGAACTCGACTTGGACTCAGCCGTTCAATCAGTGCATGCAGAAATCGCTGCTCCCGCCCTTGACGCAGTTGAAACGGACGAAGCAGACGAAGCGGATGCCATTGAGGAAAAACAGGCACAAGCCGCAGCTTTTAGCGACGAAACACCTCTGCCCCAAATGCGCCATTTGACGCTCGACGATTTTGTGTTTGGCATGGAACACTTGGAGCAACCCCAGATCAGCGAATCGGAAGCCGAAGACGAGTGGGGCGATAGCGAGGAAAAGGCCAAAGAACAGGCCCGACGCAAACGAAACAAGTCGCGCCGTTCGCGTGGCAATATAAACAAAAACGGCCAAGCTACCCCGACCGATGAGGTGAACGCCAAAGACACCCCACAGCACGAACAGCAGCCGAAACCGCAAAAGCCTAAGTCGCAAAATGCCGACCAAAACCGTGCTGCAAAATCGGCCAATGCCGAAGCCATGCAGTCGGCAGAGGTAAAAGCCGACCCAGCCGACGAGGCACAACCTGTGTCGAAACGCAAACGTCGCCGTCGCCGTCCGCGCAAAAAACATACCGGCGACGTACCGGCTGAATCTGCTGCCCAATAACCAGCCCAATCACGAGCCAGGGCAGCCCCCCGTAGCAGCCCGGTCATTTGCAAACAGTAACCCGAAGAATTATGCACCCTTTAGCCGATTTTAAGTACTGTCCGCAGTGCGGAAATGCCCATTTCCGCGAAAACGATGCCTACAGCAAACGCTGTATGCAGTGCGGCTTTGTGTATTATGCCAATGCAGCCGCAGCAACCGTAGCCATTATTCTCAACGAACAAGGCGAGTTGCTCTGCGTGGTGCGCGACCGTCAGCCGGCCAAAGGAACGCTCGATTTGCCGGGTGGCTTTGTCGACCCCGGAGAAAGCATCACCCAAGGGTTGGTGCGCGAGGTGCAGGAAGAAGTAGGAGCCGATGTAGTGGCCTATGAATTTCTGTTTTCCTTTCCCAACACCTATCCCTTCTGTGGTCATGTGGTTCACACGTCCGATGCCTTTTTCCTGTGTCGCGTAGCCAGTTTGCAAAGCATTTCCGCCCGCGACGATGCCACCAACGCCCAATGGATACCCCTTTCCGAAGTCGACCCCACACGCTTCGGCTTGGCCTCCATTCGCCAGGGCGTCGAACGCTTTCTGGCCATGCAGCAAGGCGGCGGTTACTAAAGCCCGTGACACGCTCCCTGTTCTGATTTTTGTTTTTCGACAGCGAGTTGCAAAAATCAAACAGCATATTCAAACAGATACAAAAAACGCACCTTCAGCAGGACAAAAACCCTGCGGAAGGTGCGTTTTTTTTGTGAGAATAATTAAATTTGCGTGCATGAATAATCCCCTAAACCTTATTCAAAGTGTATGGCGCTTTTATCGCGACGGATTTCGCGCCATGACCTGGGGGCGCACGCTATGGATTTTGATACTCATCAAGCTGTTTGTGATGTTTGCCATATTGCGGCTGTTCTTTTTTCAGCCCCAGTTAGGCGGCCTCACCGACGAACAGAAAAGCGAAACCGTAGGAGCCGAACTGCTGCGTTAATCAGGCCGTTCGCTTGCCCGTAAATCCCCCATTTCTCGAACCCCTTAAATCCTTATTTTCAGTATGCAGTTACTCAGCATTCTAGATCCCGCAACCATCGACTGGTCGCGCGCGCAGTTTGCGCTCACAGCCTGCTATCACTGGCTGTTTGTGCCCCTTACGTTGGGGTTGGCCCTCATTATGGGCATCATGGAAACCCTTTACTATGTGAAGGGAGATGAATTTTGGAAACGTACCGCCCAGTTCTGGATGAAACTCTTCGGCATTAACTTTGCCGTAGGCGTAGCCACCGGCTTGATTCTTGAATTCGAGTTCGGAACCAACTGGAGCAACTATTCCTGGTTCGTGGGCGACATCTTCGGTGCCCCCCTTGCCATTGAAGGCATCCTCGCCTTCTTCATGGAAGCCACCTTTATTGCCGTCATGTTCTTTGGCTGGCAAAAAGTAAGTCGCGGTTTCCACCTCGCCTCAACTTGGCTCACCGGCATCGGTGCCACCATTTCAGCCTGGTGGATTCTAGTGGCCAACGCCTGGATGCAGCACCCCGTCGGCATGGAGTTCAACCCCGTGACCGTGCGCAACGAAATGGTCGATTTCATGGCCGTAGCCTTTTCGCCCACAGCCGTAGTCAAGTTCTTCCATACCGTGTCGAGCGGTTGGATGACCGGAGCCGTATTTGTGGTCGGCGTAAGCTGCTGGTTCCTGCTCAAAAAACGCAATCAGCGCATGGCCCTTGCCTCGATTAAGGTGGCCAGCATTACCGGCCTTTTCGCTACCCTCGTCGTAATGGGAACCGGCGACAAGAGCGGTGTGAACATTGCCCGCGAACAGCCCATGAAACTCGCTGCAGCCGAAGGTTTGCACGAAGGCGGACAGCGCGCCCCCTTCTCCATTGTGCCCGGTATTGAAGTGCCCGGTGTACTCTCTGTACTCGCTACACACGACATCGACGGCTATGTGCCCGGCATTGACAACCTGCTCAACGGCTACACCCACCCCGACGGCACCGTACACCCCTCGGCCGACGAAAAAATAGCCCGTGGACGCAAGGCGATTGCCGCCTTTGCCGACTTCCGCGCCCATCACCAGTCGAACCCCGAACAAGCCGCCAAGGCACGCGCTGAACTCGAGGAACACATGCCCTATTTCGGCTACGGCTATTTGAAGTCGAAGGAAGAACTCGTGCCCCCCGTACCCATGGTCTACTGGAGTTTCCGCCTCATGGTAGGGCTCGGCAGTTTCCTCTTCCTCTTCCTCATCGTGGCCTGGTGGATGCAGCACCGCGGCACCCTCGAACGCACTCGCTGGATGCACTGGCTGGGCATAGCCGCCGTGCCCATGGTTTATGTAGCCGGACAAGCCGGATGGATTGTAGCCGAAGTAGGCCGTCAGCCCTGGGCCATTCAGGACCTGCTCCCCGTTGGAGCTGCCGTGTCGCAGTTGTCGCCCACCAGCGTCATGACCACCTTCTTCCTCTTCCTCATCATCTTTACCGTGCTCCTTGTGGCCGAAGTGCGCATTATGACTCGCGCCATCAGCAAACACGAAGCCTAACATTCCCCCAACCCCTATTCACCGAAATTACATGATAACCTATACATTCCTTCAGCAATACTGGTGGTTCTTAGTGTCGTTATTGGGCGGTCTGCTCGTGTTCCTCATGTTTGTTCAGGGCGCCAATAACCTGATATTCCAAGTGGGACGCGACGAAACCGAACGTACCATGATTGTCAATTCCACCGGACGTAAGTGGGAATTCACCTTTACCACCCTCGTCACCTTTGGCGGAGCCTTTTTCGCCTCCTTCCCCCTGTTCTACAGCACCAGCTTCGGCGGTGCCTACTGGGTGTGGATGCTGCTGCTCGTCAGTTTTGTGCTGCAAGCCGTGGCCTACGAATTTCAGTCGAAAAGCGGCAATGTGCTCGGTCGCACCGCGTATCGCGCTTTCCTCGTGTTCAACGGATTTGTCGGCCCCTTCGTGTTGGGAGCCGCTGTCGGCACCTTCTTCACCGGTGCCGAATTTGTGGTGAACCGCGAAGCCATGGCCTCGGCCGATGTGCAAAGTTTTTCGCCTGTTATCAGCACCTGGGCCAATGCCTGGCACGGCCTTGAAGCCCTTGGCAACGTATGGAACCTCGTATTAGGTCTTGCCGTCTTTTTCCTTTCGCGCATACTCGGCAGTCTGTATCTCATCAACAATATCAACGACGACAGCCTGCGCCAGCGTTTGCGCCGCATGATCATGGTCGACACCGTGCCCTTCCTCCTCCTTTTCCTCGCCTTTGTCGGCTATCTGCTCACCGCCACCGGTTTGACCTACGACCCCGCCACCAGCCAGTTTGCCCCCGAAAGCGGCAAATACCTGCATAACCTGCTGGCCCTGCCCTGGGTATTGGCGCTGTTCCTGCTCGGCGTAGTGTTAGTGCTCACCGGCATTGTCCGCACCCTGCTGTCGGCCACCCATGTGCGCGGCATTTGGTTTACCGGTGTAGGCACCGTGTTCACCGTGTTGGCCCTGCTGCTTTGCGCCGGTCTGAACCACACGGCCTACTATCCCTCGCTTGCCGACCCTCAGTCATCGCTCTGTTTGGCCAATAGCTGCTCCAGCGAATTTACGCTCAGCACCATGGCCGCCGTCAGCCTGATTATCCCCTTTGTACTGGCCTACATTGTGTATGCGTGGCGTGCCATCGACCTCACCTGCATTACGCGCAACGAAATGCAGGGAAAGGGCCACAAGTACTAATCCGTGCAGCTTTTTCTCTTTGAAGGAAATGATATAAAAAATCCCCGACAGTTCGCATTGGAACTGCCGGGGATTTTGTTCGTTTGAGGAGGTAAATGATTTAGACTTTTTGGTCAGAAGCGTCTACTTCAGTATGAGTTTCACCGCTTGTTGCTTTTTAGTATTTCCAAAGCTAAGTACGTAAAATCCTTTTGCAAGCGTGGTAAAATCAGCTGTAGGTCCATAGCCCTTTGTTACAAGGAGTCCGTCTGAAGTAAATAAATGCCAATTAGTATCCCCTTTGGCAAAGTTTATCTTTCTACCATCGTTCGTCATGTTGAAACCCTTATTGCTGTCGGTTGTTACATCATGAATGGCCGTAGTAAGCAAGTCTTCTCCATCAAATATATACCAATTCTTGCTGTTAGCCAATTGAATAGTTTGAGTTGAAATTACGTTCGCATCAGCTTCTGGATATTCTGCCTGATTGTAGAACACGATACCACCCTCTTCTGTCAATTTGGGTAATGATTCAACAAAGTGCTGGCTACTCTCTGTACTCAGTTTGTTGTGGTCTATCACCATCATTTGTAAGTTGTCACAACCTTCGGCCGATAGTTCTTTAAGTTCATTATGGTCGCAAGCTACGGCCATTATCGTAGAGTTCCCTTTTAAGTTAAGGTTTGTCAGTTGGTTGAAACTCAAACTAGCTTCGCTCAATGATAAATTTCCCGACAAGTCTATATCCGTCAGTTTGTTGTCTCCGCAACTCAGTACCATTAGGTTCTGTTGGTTTTTCAGTTCTAGCCCTGTCAGTTTATTACTAAAGCAATACAACTCTTCCAATGCTTTGTTTTCTTTTAAATCAAGCATCGTCAGTTGGTTCAGTTTGCAGTTCAGTTGTGTCAGTTCTGTCAACTTGTCAACTTTTAGGTCTGTCAGTTTGTTATCACCGCAGTATAGGTGCGTCAACTTCAGATTATTCTGTACGTTGAGTTCACTAATTTGACAGTTTTCGCAGTACAGTTGAGTAAGTTCTAGATTTTTCGATACATCCAGACTTGCAATCTTGTTTCTACTGCAATTTACTACTGATAGTTTCGGGCAATGCGTTAAATCAATTTCAGTAAACGCATTGCGGTAACATCCCAGTTCAATTAGTTTGGTGCAGTTTGATAAGTTGAGCGAAGTGAGTTGGTTTTCTTGACAGTAAATCAGTAGCAATTCTGCACCCGTACCTAAGTTTAGCGAGGTCAGCATATTGTCGTTGCAGTACAAACGCGCCAGACGTGCGTTTTTTGACACATCGAGTTCTGTTAGGTTGTTGATGTCGCATTTTAGCACTAATAGCGACTTAGCCTCCGAGCAATCAAGTTCCGTCAGTTTAATCGATGAGCACTCTATGCCTAGAACATCTCCCTTAATTATAATAGTAGGGTTAGAAGCTGTAGCCGTAAGTGGTAGAAATGTTGGGGAAGACACATCGGCTGAAACTTCATAATCTTTGGCTATTCCATCGCCAGTATCAATGCTTACCGAACCTCCTGTCGCAGCAATTGAAAGTCTTACAGCATCGCCTTTTGGCATTGTACTTTTCAGCGTAAGGGTTTGCGATGAAGCCACTAATCCGCAGATTGCAAAAAGAATAGAAAGTGTAATTTTTTTCATGTCCTTTGTTTTTTATGAATGAGTAAAATTGTTGATGAAAAAGTAGGGTTAAGCAATGTGATTCGTAAAAGATATGCCGCTTTGCTTGTATGAATAGGTGGGTATGTACTATTTTGCAAATATAATGAGAATATTTATATCAATATGTTTTTCTTGGAGACAAATTTGGTGCCTATGCTAAATAGTGTGGGTGGTAATGATAGTAATCATTTATAAGGAATACCTATGGGGATGTTGTACGGACGGAGTTGAGAAATAGAAACATATAAAAAGAGGGTGTGTCAAAATTCACACCCTCTTTTAAAATATCACAAAGAGGGTGTGTC
>ERZ780167.3740-NODE-3740-length-10590-cov-7.679070_pt1 | contig 10590 bp, 6 predicted proteins | sample MGYA00510982_ERZ780167 | MGnify/ENA primary metagenome ERZ780167 (study PRJEB29588, sample SAMEA2146107) | human gut metagenome | biome: human gut; feature: human-associated habitat; material: faeces | place: Denmark | collected 2008/2010 ... | reverse complement strand
TGCCGCAGGATGAGGCGGTACTCGCTGCGGCTCGTCATCATGCGATAGGGCTCGTTCGTTCCCTTGGTCACAAGGTCGTCGATGAGTGTACCGATGTACGCCTGCTCGCGGCCCAGAATGAACGGCGTTTCGCCCTTCAATTTGCGTGCGGCGTTCACGCCCGCGACGAAGCCCTGCACCGCCGCCTCCTCGTACCCCGACGAGCCGTTGAACTGTCCCGCGCCGTACAGGCCCTCGATGTGCTTGTATTCAAGCGTCGGGTAGAGCGCGGTCGGGTCGATGCAGTCATATTCGATGGCGTAGGCCGGGCGCATGATCTCCGCGTGCTCAAGGCCCTTGACCGAGTGCAGCATTTCAATCTGCACCTCCTCGGGCATGGACGACGAAAAGCCCTGAATGTAGAGCTCCTCGGTATCAAGCCCCATCGGCTCGATGAAGAGCTGGTGGCGGGGCTTATCGGGAAAGCGGACGATCTTCGTCTCGATACTCGGGCAATAGCGCGGGCCGACGCCCTCGATGACGCCGGAGTAGATGGGACTGCGATCCAGATTCTCGCGGATGACGCGGTGCGTCTCCTCCGTGGTGTAAGTCAGGTAGCAGACCGCCTGATTTTCGGGTGGGTGTTCCGTCGAAAACGAGAACGGCAGCGGCGTTTTGTCGCCCGTCTGCACTTCCATCTGAGAAAAATCGACGCTGCGCGCGTTCACGCGCGGCGGCGTGCCGGTCTTGAAGCGGCGCAGGGGAAGGCCGAGCTTCCTGAGGGCTTCCGCCAGCGTCAGCGAGGCGTGCATTCCGTCGGGGCCGCTCTCGCGCACACATTCGCCGACGATCGTGCGCCCGTCCAAAAATGTTCCCGAGCAGAGAATGACGGCCTTGACCGCGTAAACGCCGCCCGTTTCCGTCACGACGGCGGAGACATGCCCGTCCTCCACGCGAAGATCGACGATCTCCGCCTGACGCAGCAAAAGATTTTCCTGCCGCTCGAGCGCGTGCTTCATCACGCTCTGGTAGCGCCGCCGGTCGGCCTGCGCGCGCAGTGACCAGACGGCGGGACCCTTGCCCCGGTTGAGCATGCGGTATTGAATGCAGGCTAAGTCCGCCGCCCTTGCCATCTCGCCGCCGAGGGCGTCGAGCTCACGCACGAGATGGCCCTTGCCCGTGCCGCCAATGGCGGGGTTGCAGGGCATGTTGCCCACCGCGTCTAAGTTGATGGTAAAGCACACCGTTTTCATGCCGAGGCGCGCACAGGCAAGAGATGCCTCGATGCCCGCGTGGCCCGCGCCGATGACGGCGACGTCGTAGCTTCCGGCAGAAAATTCACGCATAGCCTCAGCCCCTTTCCAGTGTAATGACCGCGACCTGCGGCCGATTCAGAATGCGTGGGACGATCTTCGGCGAATTGCCGAGCCCGCGGTTAACGAACACCATCGCGCCCTCGCAATTTTCGTCCGTGCAGTGATAAAAGCCGCTCGTGAACGAGGGGAAAAGCGTCAGCGTCGTGTCGATCAGACCGTCGGTGAATGGCAGGCGCCAGATGCCACCGTGCGCGTGGCCCGAGAACGTCAGATCCGCGCCGAGGCGGCAGTAGTAGCCGTTAAAATTGTTGTTGCGGTGCGCCAGCAGCAGCCAGAACGGGTCGCCGTATTTCGCGTAGACTTCCTGCGCGAGCTCCTGCGGTGTCTCCTGATCGGCGTAGCCGTTCGGATCGTCGATGCCCGCGAGGACGATACTGTCGCCATTTCGCGTGAGCGGTACGAATTCGTTCGAGAGCACCGTCACGCCGCTCTCCCGCAGTGTGCGCTTGATCTCCTCCACGACCTTTGTGCCGTGGCCCCACTCGTGGTTGCCCGTGACGTAATACGTCGGCGCGATGGCTGAGAGCGCCGCGCCGACCTCGCCGGCGTAGACAGTCGGGTTTTCGGTTTTGCGGTCGACTAAGTCGCCCGTCACGAAGATATACTCCGGCTGCGCGGCCTTGACCGCGCGATATAAGCGTTCGTTATCCTTGCCGAAGTATTTGCCATGCAGATCACTGATCTGCACGATGCGGCAGCCGTCAAAGCCCGCAGGTAGCGCGCCTGAGGTGAATGTCGCCTCGTCGGTCTCGATGCTGCGGTTGCCCCAGTAGAGGTAAATGCCGAACAGCACGATCAAAATGAGCAGGTTGCGCCAGAAATGATGTTTTCTTCTTTGTCTCGCCATGGGAACTCCAATCTATAAGGAAGCAATAAAAGTCAAAGCGGCATGCCGCTTTTTCGACAATAGTAAGGGGCGGCTTTTGCCGCCCCTTATTGTAGCACATTGCCCTGCCTTGAAACAAGAAATTTTATTCCGCGCTCTTGAGACTCTCGACCATGTCGATCTTCTTCATCCTGAAGTGCGCGAGCACGTTGACGAGCAGCGAGAACAGCGCCGTCAGGATCGCCGCGTACACGTAGGCCGACGGCGCGGTCTGCCGCCCGAACATCATGAGGTCAATTTCCGTCGAGCGCACAAGGTAAATGTGCAGCCAGTGGCCCATAAAGCAGCCGAGCAGGATGCCGAACAGCGTGAGCACGATGTTCTCGCGATACACATAGGCCGAGACCTCGCCGTCGTAAAAGCCCAGCAGCTTGATCGTCGCGAGCTCGCGCTGGCGCTCAGTGATGTTGATGTTCGAAAGGTTGAAGAGCACGACCATCGCCAGCGCCGCCGCCGCCAGAATGATGATGACCACAACGAAGTCCACGCGCTCCATGCTGTGCATGTAGGTATCCTGCGTGTCGCGCATGCGCGAGGTCGTCGCCACGCCGCTCATGTCGAGCAGCTTTTCAAAAATGGCGTTGCAGGTGTCGGTATCGTCGCTCGTGAAGTTCATGAGATAGGCGTTCGGCTCGCTATCGGCGTGGAGCGTCTGTTCATAGTACGAGGGCGTCATATAGATGAAATGCCCCGTGTAATGCTCATAAATACCCGCGACCGTCACGTCCCCGCGCGCATCGCCGTCAAGGAAGAACGTGTCGCCCACCGAGACCTTCAAAAGCTCGGAGAGCTTCTGGTCGATGTACACGCCGGTATCCTCCATGGTGATTGGCTCGCCGGTCTTGTAGTCCAGCAGATCAATGACCTTGCCGATCTCGCCTGCTTCCATCACCTCAACATAGGCGGTGGTCGAATAGCTCGATGTAATAACTGTGGCAGAGGACGCCGTACAGGGAACGTCATTCACAACGTGGGAGTCACCCGCGAGGAAATCCTCCACCGCCTGCCGCTCCTCCGGCAGTACATTGCTCGAAAGCGTCACCTGCGCGGAGTAATGGAACAGATCGTCATACTGGCGCGACATCGTAAAGAGGAGCGACGAGCGCATGCCGAAGCCCGCGATGATGAGCGCAGTGCAGCCGCCGATGCCGATGACCGTCATCCAAAAGCGCTTCTGGTAGCGGAAGAGGTTGCGCGCCGTCACCTTATGGGTGAAGGACATCTTTCTCCACAGGGGCTTGATGTACTCAAGGAACACGCGCTTGCCCGCCTTCGGCGTGCGCGGGCGCATCAGGCTCGCCGGCGTTTCGCGCAGCGTGGCAAGGCACGCCCAGAGCGTTGCGAGCGTTGTGCAGGCGACTGCCGCCAGCACGGAGAAGATCGAGATATCCGCATAGGCACGCAGCGAATAGGCGGAGATCCCGCCGTAGGCGCGCAGCTCGATGTTCGGCATCTGATACATGATCTGATAGGCCGTAAAGATCATCTTCGGGAAGAGGATATAGCCGATGACAAGGCCGAACACGCCGCCGGTCAGGCTCGGCAGAAGCCCGTAGAGCAGATACTTGCGGGAGATGGCAAGGCCGCTGTAGCCCATCGCCTTCAAAGAGCCGATCTGCACGCGCTGCTCTTCGACCATGCGCGTCATCGTTGTGAGGCACACGAGCGCCGCCACAAGGAAGAAGATCACCGGGAAGACGCTGGCAAGATTCGCCATGCGCTCGGCGTCCTGCCCATAGCCCGTATAGCCGGGGTTATAGCTGCGGCTGAAGAGATACCACTCGCAGCTTTCAATGTCCGCGACCTTGCGGCGCGCGTCGGCGATCTTTTCCTCCGCATCGGCGATCTTCTCGTCCGCCTCGGCCTTGCCGTCCTCATACTCGCGCAGTCCTTCGCGGTAGTCCTTTTCGCCGTCCGTCAGCTCGCGGTAGGCGTCGGCCAGTTCCTTTTCGCCGTCGGCGTATTTTTCTTCGCCGTCGTAGTATTCCTTCCAGCCGTCGTCCAGCTCCTTGCGCGCGTCAGCAAGCTCCTTGCGTGCGTCGGCAAGCTTCTGCGTTGCCTCGTCCAGCTCTTTTTTCGCCTTGTCGAGTTCCTTCTTGCCGTCGCGCAGGTCGCGGTAGCCCGCGCTGAGCTGCTGCTTGCCGCTTTCATAGTCCGCGCGCCCCTGATCGAGCTGCTGCTTGTTTGCAGCAATGCTGCCGGAGCTGACAGTGCTGAGAGCGGCGAGCTGACTTTGCAGCTCGCTGAGCTGCGCGCTGACTTCGCCGCGCTGCTGCACAAGGGCGCTGCGCTGAGCCGCCGTTTTCGCGCGCTGCTGCTCCAGTGCCGCGCGCTGCGCGGCAACTTCTTCACTATCCGGGAGCTGCTCCAGTGTTGCGTCGATCTTCGCAAGGCCCTCATCGCACTGCTCGATCCCCGCGTCGATCTGCGCAAGGCCCTGCTGTGCCTGCGCGATGCCGCCTTCAAGCTGCGCGCGCATTTTGTCGAGCGCCGCGTCGGTGGCTGCGGCAGTATTTTCATCGCCGCGGCCAAGCTCGTCGATGATCGTCCCGCCGGTCACGCCGGCGTAGTTCGGATCGTTTTGCAGCGCACCCGCCACGGTATTGCCCAATGCGTCGAGCTGCTTTTGTCCCTCGTCCAGCTTTTCCTTGCCGGCTTCCAGCTCATCTGCACCATCGGCAAGCTGCTGCGCGCCCTTTTCATAGTCCTTCACGCCGTCGGCATAGTCCTTCTGACCCTTTTCATAGTCGCGCACAGCCTGATCGTATTTCTTCACGCCGTCGGCGTATTCCTGCTCGCCGTCCTCCAGCTCGGCCTTGGCATCGTCGAGCTTCGTGCGCGAATCGGCAAGCTCCTGCTTGCCGTCATCGTATTCCTTCCAGCCGTCGTCGAGCTTCCTGCGCGCATCGGCAAGCTCCTTGCGCGCGTCGCCGAGCTCTTTGTCGGCCTCCGCCTTGGCGTCGTCCAGTTCCTTCTGCGCATCGTCAAGCTTTTCCGTCGCTTCGTCCACAAGCTCGTCGTGGCGCAGGATCGCGCGCCGCTCGCCGAAGTCCTCGAGCGAATCGATCACATCGTCAATGTAATCGTCGTATTCATCGTAAAACGCGGTCATCTCCGCTGCGCCCGAAACGCGCACATAGGCCGCCGTATAGTAGTCGAGCGTGAATGCCTCGCGCGGCAGGTAGAGATACGCCTTCACCGTGCCGCTGCCGAGCGTCGACGTGCCGCGCTCCACCGCAAGGTACACCGGCGAGCGCACCGTGCCGACCACCGTGTAGGTGTCCTGCGCGAGCGCATCGGAAAGGTCGTCTCCCGGCGTGAGCGTGATCGTATCACCGATGGAAATGCTCATCAGCGAGAGCATATTTTCCTCCACCACGCACTCGTCCGCACGCTCGGGCATGCGCCCCTCGCGCAGCAGCACATCGCTGATGCCGCGATCCGTGAGGGAGAGGATCTTCACCACCGCATCGAGCGAATCGGACGAGGCAAACGCATCGATGACGTATTCGCCCTCGGCGTCCTCGATCTTATCCTGCGCGCGCAGCGCGGCAATATCCTCATCGGTCAGGCCAAGGGTCGAAAGCACCTGAATGTCGGCTAAGTGCAGGGAATCAAGATAGTCGTCGCCCGTGTGCTTCATATCCGGCGCCGTTGCCTTGAGTCCCGAAAGGAACGCGACCGACAGCGCAACCAAGATCATGATGGAGAAGAAGCGGCTGCGCGTATGGCCGATCTCGCGCCAGAAGTCCTTCTGCATTGCATTTTTCATTGCGCCGCCCCCTTTCTTGCTTGCTTTGCTGTTACCATTCGATGCTCTCCACGCTTGCGGGATGCTCATTGAGCTGCATGCTCTCCACCGTGCCGTTTTTGATGTGGATCACGCGGTCGGCCATCGGCGTGATGGCGCTGTTGTGCGTGATGACCACGACCGTCACACCCTTTTCCCGGCAGGTATCCTGCAAGAGCTTTAAGATCTGCTTGCCCGTTACATAGTCGAGCGCACCCGTCGGCTCGTCGCACAAAAGGAGCTTGGGGTTCTTCGCCAGCGCGCGGGCAATGGCCACGCGCTGCTGCTCGCCGCCGGAGAGCTGGCCGGGGAAGTTGTTCGCACGCTTGGCAAGGCCGACCTCGTCCAAAACCGTCGCCGCGTCGAGCGGATCCTTGCAGATCTGCGCGGCAAGCTCCACGTTTTCAAGCGCGGTGAGGTTGCCGACGAGATTGTAGAACTGAAAGACGAAACCGATGTCGTGGCGGCGGTAAGTCGTGAGCTGGCGGGCGTTGAAGCCGCTCACGCGCGTGCCGTCGACCGTGATGGTGCCGCCCGAGCAGGCGTCCATACCGCCGAGCATGTTCAAAACCGTCGTCTTGCCCGCGCCGGACGGGCCGACGATGACGCAGAACTCTCCCTTTTCGATCGTAAAGCTGATATGATCCACCGCGCGGATCTCCACCTCGCCGCTGCGGTAAACCTTGGAAACATCTTCAAATGTAACAAAAGCCGCCATCCTGCGCGTCCTCCGTTTCAAAAATAAGCTTTTAGCCTATTATAAAGTGTCGGTCTCGAAAATGCAAGTCCTCATTCAGCAACTTGCATGAAATATCTGTTAACTTTTTGGTTAAAACCATGAATACTGACGATTGAAATTTGCCTTTTCCGCGCTTATAATACAAACTGAAGTAAATGAAGGAAAGGAGCGTGAAAACGAATATGTTTGAGAACTTCATCAAGCAGGATGTTGACGACATGATCTTCGGCAGCACCAAGCAGATCATCAGCGAGCGCTGAGATCCGTTGTATCGACCACGCGAAAGCGTGGCTTTTTTGTTTTTATCGCCGGAAAGGCGAAAAAGGGCCGCTTCCACGGGAATTTTCGTCCCGAGAGGCGGATTTTTCTTGCCTTTGCACGGTGTGTGTGATATACTTTTTCGGCTAATGAAGGATAAAAGTAAGGAGAGAGAACGCCATGGCTGTGATCGAATACGATTCCTACAAGCAGAAGCTGCTTGCGATGGACGAAACATTTGAAAACCTCTTCAAGGCGCTGGAGATCGAGCAGGCCCGCCAGGAGCTGAACCGCCTCGAGCTTGAGGCGCACGAGGACGGCTTCTGGAACGATCTGGAGCGCTCGCAGAAAAACCAGATGCGCTCCAAGCAGCTGCACAATAAAATTCACCGCTACGAAAAGCTCGTTTCCACGCGCGACGATCTGCTCGCGCTGATCGACATGGGAACGGAGATGGACGACGCGAGCCTGCTGCCCGAGCTCGAAGAGGGCTACAAAAAGCTCGAAGCCGATGTGGAGCAGGCGCGACTCACGACGCTCCTTTCCGGCGAATACGACAACTGCAACGCGATTCTGACCTTCCACGCCGGCGCGGGCGGCACCGAGGCGCAGGACTGGGCGCAGATGCTCTACCGCATGTATATGCAGTGGGCGAACAAGCACGGCTTTGAATTCGAGATGCTCGACTATCTCGACGGCGACGAGGCCGGTCTCAAGAGCGCGACGGTCATGGTCAAGGGTGAGAACGCCTACGGCTATCTGAAGGGCGAAAACGGCGTGCACCGCTTAGTGCGCGTTTCCCCGTTCGACGCGAACGCCCGCCGCCAGACGAGCTTTGCAGCCCTCGAGGTCATGCCTGAGCTGCCCGACGACATTGAGGTCGAAATTCGTCCCGAGGATATTGAAATGCAGGTCTACCGCGCGTCCGGCGCCGGCGGCCAGCACGTCAACAAGACGAGCTCTGCCGTTCGACTCATCCACAAGCCCACGGGCATCGTCACCGCCTGCCAGACGCAGCGCTCGCAGTTCCAGAACCGCGACTACGCCATGCAGATGCTCAAATCCAAGCTCATGGAACTCAAAATTCAGCAGCACGCGGAGAAGATCTCCGACATCAAGGGCGTGCAGCTCAAGATCGAATGGGGCAGCCAGATCCGCTCCTACGTCTTCATGCCCTACCAGCTCGTCAAGGACACGCGCACCGACTACGAGACCGGTAACATCCAGTCCGTCATGGACGGCGACCTCGACGGCTTCATCAACGCGTATCTGACGAAGTCCGCGAACGGCGAACTGAAGAAATAATTCAAAAATGTGCTTCGCACATTTTTGAGAGGGGCTTGCAGAGTGCTGCGCGCGCTCGCGTTGCTCGCACACTTGCACTCTGTAAAGTATTTTTTGTCACGCACAGGTCGCGACAAAAAATGATCAAACTTTGATTCCGGCGCTGCGGCGCCGGAATTTTATATGTCGGAACGAAAAAGTTAAGCAGGGAGGAAACATGGAAGAAAATACCAGAGAAAACAAGATGGGCACGATGCCCATCGGCAAGCTGCTGGCCAACATGGCGGGGCCCGTGATGATATCGATGCTCTTTCAGGCGCTCTACAACATTGTCGACAGCGTGTTCGTCGCGCGGCTCAGTCAGGACGCGATGAACGCCGTGTCGCTCGCTTTCCCGCTGCAAACGCTGTGCATCGCGTTCGCCGTGGGCACGGGCGTCGGTATGAACGCGCTGCTCGCGCGTTCGCTGGGTGAAAAGAACATGCAGGCGGTCGACCGCGCTGCGGGCACGGGACTTTTCCTGACGCTCTGCACCGCCGCCGTCTTTGCTGTCCTCGGCTTTTCACTTGCCACGCCGTTTTTCCGCTTCCAGACGGAAAACGCGCAGATCATCGCCTACGGCAGCGACTATGTGATGATCTGCATCGGCGGCTCGCTCGGACTGTTCCTGCAAATTTACGGCGAGCGCCTGCTCCAGTCCACGGGGCGGACGGACCTTTCGATGATCTCGCAGATCGCGGGCGCGGTGTGCAACATCGTGCTCGACCCGATTTTGATTTTCGGCCTTCTGGGCTTTCCCCGCATGGAGGTCGCGGGCGCGGCGGTCGCCACGATCGTCGGCCAGTTCGTCGGCGCGGGCCTCGGCCTTTTCCTGAACCTCAAGAAAAATCCCGAGGTGCAGATCCACCTCAAGGACATCCGTCCCCACCGCGCGACGGTGGCGGACATCTACGCCATCGGCATTCCGTCGATCATCATGCAGTCCATCGGCTCGGTGATGATGTTCGGCATGAACAAAATTCTCATCTCGTTCACCGAGGCGGCGACCGCGGTGTTCGGTGCTTACTTCAAGCTCCAGAGCTTCATCTTCATGCCGTGCTTCGGCCTCAACAACGCGATGGTGCCCATCGTGTCGTACAACTACGGCGCGCAGAAATTCGACCGCGTGCGCAAGACCGTCCGCCTGACAGTCTTCACGGCCATCGGTATCATGTGCGTCGGCTGCGCGCTCTTCGAACTCATCCCCGAAACGCTGCTGGGGATGTTCTCGCCGACGGACGAAATGCTCTCTATCGGCCGTGTTGCGCTGCGCATCATCGGCGTGCACTTCCCGCTCGCGGGCTTCAGCATCATCGCGGGCAGCGCGTGTCAGGCGCTCGGCAAGCCCATCTATGCGCTCATCAATTCTGTCTGCCGCCAGATCGTCGTGCTGCTGCCGGCGGCGTATCTGCTCTCGCTCACGGGACGGCTCGAGCTTGTGTGGCTCGCCTTCCCGATCGCGGAGGTCGTGAGCGTCATCCTGAACGCCACGTTCCTGCGGCTCACGTACCGCGTCTCGCTCGAGAGAAAATAATTTTGCCTGCGCGCAGACGCAGATCGGGGAGAGCCTCTTATTATAGAAAAGGCTCTCCCCTTTTATAAACGTTCCGCACGGCGGTTCAAATTTTTTCTTTTGACAGACCGCACAGACGCGGGTAAAATACATTTGATAAGCTACGCTTGATAAATTGTTTTCGCAGGAGAACCTATGAAAAGACAACTTGCAGCGCTGCTGCTGACGATTTTTGCCCTGTCCCTCACTGCCTGCGGCGAAACGGCTACCGAGAGCGAGACGCGCACGGTGTACGCGATGGACACGGTGATGAACCTGACGGTTTACGGCGAGAATGCCGCTGCCGCGCTGGAGAGCGCGGAAAAGGAATTGCACACGTTGGACGAAGCCGTCCTCTCGCGCACGGCGGAGGGCAGTGAGCTCTATGCGCTCAACGCATCGAACGGTGAGACGGTCGAATGCGGCGCGGACGATATCTTACCCGCGCTGATCGAAACGGCGCTGACGATTTCCGACGCGACGGACGGCGCGTTCGACCCGACGCTTGCCCCCGTGCTCGATGCGTGGGGCTTTACGAAGGATGAGCACCGCGTGCCGTCCGCAGACGAGCTCAAAGAATTGCTGAGTCATACGGGCTGCGGCAAAGTCGCGCTCGAAAAAACGGCGGACGGCTGGACGGTCACGCTTTTGGACGGCGCGCAGCTCGACCTCGGCGGCATCGCCAAG
>ERZ780167.3735-NODE-3735-length-10599-cov-10.035186_pt1 | contig 10599 bp, 6 predicted proteins | sample MGYA00510982_ERZ780167 | MGnify/ENA primary metagenome ERZ780167 (study PRJEB29588, sample SAMEA2146107) | human gut metagenome | biome: human gut; feature: human-associated habitat; material: faeces | place: Denmark | collected 2008/2010 ... | reverse complement strand
TCTGCCACTGCACCTTGATGGTTTGAAACCGCTTCGTTTTCCGCGTGCCGGTCAGCGACAGGCAGCCCTCCTCCGCGTCATACGGCGCGGATTTTTTGACGATCACGGGATTGAACATGACCATGTACTCGCCAATATTGTCAAACGCGATAATGCGCTTGTTACAGCCTATCATATTTGCCGCCATGCCCACACAGCCATCCTTGTGCGCGGCCAGCGTGTCCAATAAGTCCTGCGCGATTGCCAAATCGTCAGCCGTGGCAGGTTCTGACTTTTGAGATAAAAAGAATTCGTCTTTGCATATTTCACGGATCATGGGAAAACCTCCGTTGCGTTTTTCTTATTGTAATTGTAGCAGAGAAATGGGAAAGGCTCAACTGCATTTGTGGGAGTTTCGGTGAAGACACTCATTTTCGCACCCGCTGCTGATATTCCTCGATCGTCACAAAATGCCCGTCCACGTCGCGGATGTGGCGGAGATTCAGGCGATAATCCGGGAAGAAAAAGCGGGCGGTTTCCAAAAACTTCGGGAAGCGGTCTCCATCGGCAAACGGATATTCGGATACATAAAAGACGCGGTATCGGTTGATCCGTTCCGTGTCCACGCGGACAATTTGCATGGCGTAACCGGCATCGTCTATGTAAGACTGAAACAGCTCCGCGAGATTTTGCAGTACCGCTTCCGTGGCGGCTTCCTGCTCCCGTTTCATGCGCTGAAGCTGTCTGGCCGTTTGCTTCTGCTCTTTCTTTCGGGCGCATTCTTTCCAATAGCCTGCCTCCTTGTATTTTTCAAAGTACCGGCAGTTCTTCCCAAGGCAGTCATGCTGCGTCATAAGCCGCTTTGTCAGTTTTCCGGGATGCAGCAGGTTGTGGCAGCAGCCGACGATGCGCGTTTGCGGCAGGATCACGCACTGATTTCCAAGCAGCCGCGCCTTTACAAGCTCCGACTTTCCTGTTTCCGCTTCTGCATGTTCCTTTGACGGCCGGTCGATGATCGGCTGCAAGTCTGGGTGACACAGTTTGCAGGGGCGCCGATTTTGGGAAGCTGTCTGATAGTACACGCTGCCAAGGAGTTCTTTCACGCGCAGAAGCTGCTTGCAATTTTGGCAGTGAAAGATCTCGGAATTTGGAGCGTACAGGTAGTTATAGCTCGATGCCGCAATGATTTTCGCGTTTTGCTCCTGTCTGGGGATCGGTTCTTTGGCTGGCGCGTGTTTGGGCGCTTTTGACTGCGCGAGTTCAAGCGCCTGAAACAGCATCTGCATGACGGCGACATCGTTGCTGGATTGATGCTCCGGCGCGGGCGTTGAAAGACCGCACGCTTCTGCAATTTTGTAAAGAGAGCGCGCCGGAATTTCGCGTACTTTGATGGCATCATAGACTTTTTGGTTCATGCAGCGTACCTTTGCGGAAAACGTTCCGAACAGATAGCGGCGGTACAGCGATCTCAGTGTATTTTTTGTTTCAACGTGCCAGCAGCAGATCGCGTCGTCCGGCTGAAGCCAGCGAAAAAATCGCTGGACGCAGCTTTTCTCGGAATCCGATGCACAAAACTCGGCAGGCGCGTAGCCGTTGAACGCCAGATGCTCCCACGGCACAGTTCCGGGCTCGCGCGGACAGACCAGCGCGTCAAACGCACGGATCGTGTTCCACTTTGCATCGACCCGCGCAGCGTATAGCTGCGTCAAACTCCGATGACCGCCACAACTCTCAATCCACTCCATATCCAACAGGACAAACATTGCGCTCCGCCCCTTCTCTATCTTGGTAGGAACATCATAGCACATGAAGTGTCCAATAAAGCGTACTTCTCAAGGTGATGCGGAAAAACTGTTAAAATGTTTGTCCATTCGGTATGAATAGAATAGATTTTTCGCATAGCAAACAGCATAATTCATACGCCTTGAGATGCAAAAATTGCGCGGCAATATACAAAGATAAGGGTGAATTTGAAAAGTGATCTGCGAAATAAAAATCGTTCGTTTTTATCATTTCCTTGCATTTTCCATTCTGTTTTGATACAATAAAATACAACGCTGCGAAGCGCTGTTGTTAGACTTGGCAGCTTTGCACAAAGGTGTTCTGCCAAGCAGCAGAGCACTTTTTTCATCTGGAGGAATCGAACTATGGCTGTGAGCTACAAGAAGCTTTGGAAACTGCTGATTGACAAGGATATGAAAAAGAAAGATCTGTGCGCGAAAGCGGGCATTAGCCCGGCATCCGTCACAAAAATGGGGCGAAACGGTCATGTTACGACGGAAATACTTTTGAAAATTTGCACGGCGCTGGACTGCGGCGTGGAAGATATTATGGAAATTGTGCCGGATTTGAGTGAAAACACATGATCAAGTCCGCTTTATAGGACAGCCAATATGATATGATGACAATGAGCTTCCGAGAAATATACTGCTACTCCGCAGCATCCGCGGAACCTTTGCTGCCGAAGGCATGACGATCAGCAAATCGATCAATAGCGACCTTGACCGCATTGCCAGCGGGCAGACCAGCTACCAGCAGGTATTGATCGATCTGCGGGCAAAGTGCGAAAAGAGAGGATAGCACGTAATAAGTACTTTGTTTGGCCGTCTCGAATTTTAGATGGTTTCAATGAGAAGATATGTGTGCGCCAGGGAGAGAAATGTAGCTGCGCAAAGATAAGCCCTGGCAAACCGTGAATCTCAAATTTTTTTGAGGTGATGGAATGCAGATTATAGACAACATTAACAAGACCGTCAAAGACGATCTGCAAGCGGGTATTCACAAAGGCAGTAAGATGTCTGTTGCTGCTGCCTGCTTCTCGATCTATGCGTATCAGGAACTCAAAAAACAACTTGATAGCATTGACGAACTGCGTTTTATCTTCACCTCCCCCACCTTTGTGACTGAGAAGGCTTCCAAGGCTCAGCGCGAGTTCTATATTCCTCGCATTTCCAGAGAATGCAGTCTTTACGGTACGGAGTTTGAGGTAAAGCTCCGTAATGAGCTGACGCAGAAAGCAATCGCGAAAGAGTGTGCAGACTGGATTCGACGCAAGGTGGTTTTCAAATCGAACGTCACGCAGGAGCAGATGATGGGTTTTATGACGGTCGATGAAAGCACCTATATGCCCATCAATGGATTTACGACAGTTGATCTCGGTTGCGAGCGCGGCAACAACGCCTACTATCCGGTGCAGAAGACAGAGAGCTTTGAAAATGCCAACTACTTTCTCAGGCTCTTTGAACAACTTTGGAACGACAAGAAGAAGTTGCAGGAAGTCACTGACGTCGTAATTGAGAATATCTCCGCTGCATATCGTGAGAACGCCCCAGAATACATCTACTTTGTTGCACTCTATAACATTTTCAAGGAGTTCCTTGAGGACGTTTCAGAGGACGAGCTGCCGAACGAAGCGACAGGCTTTAAGGAAAGCAAAATCTGGGGAATGCTCTATAACTTCCAGCGGGATGCTGTTCTTGCTATCATCAGTAAGCTTGAGAAATTCAACGGCTGCATTCTGGCAGATAGCGTAGGTCTTGGTAAAACCTTCACTGCGCTTGCCGTCATCAAGTATTACGAGAACCGCAACAAATCTGTGCTTGTTCTCTGCCCCAAAAAGCTCTCTGAGAACTGGAATACATATAAGGGCAACTATATCAACAATCCCATTGCAGCGGATCGGCTGAGATACGACGTCCTCTACCATACGGATCTTTCCCGTGAGCATGGACAGTCGAACGGAATTGACCTTGACCGCCTGAATTGGGGCAACTATGATCTTGTTGTCATTGATGAGAGCCACAACTTCCGCAATGGCGGGGAGGTGTCCGGCGAGGACGCAAAGGAAAACCGCTATCTGAAACTACTCAATAAAGTCGTTCGCGCCGGGGTGAAAACGAAGGTGCTGATGCTCTCGGCAACACCGGTCAACAACAAGTTTATTGACCTCAAAAATCAGCTTGCACTCGCCTATGAGGGCGATGCTTCGCAGATGAGCAAAAAGCTCGATACGACCAAAAGTATTGACGAAATCTTCCGTCAGGCACAGAAGGCTTTCAACGCATGGAGCAAGCTTCCTGCCGACGAACGCACGACGGACGAGCTTTTGCGGACGCTGGATTTTGATTTCTTTGAATTGCTGGACAGCGTGACGATTGCACGGTCAAGAAAGCACATTGAAAAGTATTACAACACTTCTGACATCGGCAAATTTCCAGAGCGTCTGCCGCCGATTTCGCTGCGTCCCTGCTTGACCGATTTGAACGATGCGATCAACTATAACGATATTTACAATCTGCTCATGTCGTTGAGTCTGATGATCTATACGCCGACGAATTATATTATGCCATCGAAGCTGGCAAAGTACATCGACATGACGCACCACAAGGGAAACAGCCTGACCCAGCAGGGACGTGAAGAAGGCATTCGACGTCTTATGAGTATCAACCTTCTCAAGCGGCTGGAAAGCTCAGTCGCTTCTTTCCGCCTGACGATTGACCGCATTAAAAAGCTGATCAACGATACGATTGGGACGATCAAAAATTATCAGTCTGGGGACTGCGTCCTGAATCTGACGGAGATTTCCGGCGCAGAAGATTTTGATTACGACGATCAGAACACTGATTTCTTCTCCGTCGGCAAGAAGGTCAAAATTGACCTCGCTGATATGGACTATGTTTCATGGATGCGCGAACTGGAAAAGGACGCGGAGAATCTGGAACTGCTGTCCCTTATGATTGCCGACATCACGCCGGAGCATGACACGAAACTGCAAACATTGTTTGACTTGATCCGGAAGAAAATCGAGCATCCCATCAATCCCGGTAATAAGAAGATCATTATTTTCACGGCATTCTCTGATACCGCAGACTATCTCTTTGCGAATGTCAGTAGATTTGCGAAAGAGAATTTTGGGCTGGAAACGGCAGAGATCACCGGCACAGTTGACGGTAAGACTACCATTCCAAAGCTCCGGGCAGACCTCAACACGGTTCTAACCTGTTTCTCACCCGTTTCCAAAGGAAAGTCGGTACTCCTGCCCGGAAGTACCGATGAGCTTGATATTCTGATTGCAACTGACTGTATTTCCGAAGGTCAGAACTTGCAGGACTGCGACTACCTCATCAACTATGACATTCATTGGAACCCTGTGCGTATTATCCAGCGGTTCGGACGAATTGACCGTATCGGAAGCAGAAACGACCATATCCAGCTCGTAAACTTCTGGCCGGATATGGACCTCGACGAGTATATCAACCTGAAAAGCCGTGTGGAAACCCGCATGAAGATTTCAGTTATGACCTCCACCGGCGACGATGACCTGATCAATGCCGAGGAAAAGGGCGATCTTGAATACCGCCGCGCACAGCTCAAGCGGCTGCAAGAGGAAGTTGTGGACATTGAGGACATGACCAGCGGCATTTCCATCATGGATTTGGGACTCAATGAGTTCCGGCTTGATCTGCTCGAATACATGAAGCGGCACGAGGATATTGAAACCGCGCCGAAAGGACTGCACACCATTGTTGCACAGACAGAGGATTCTCCTGCCGGTGTGATTTTCGTCCTCAGAAATATCAATGACAGCGTAAACATTGACAATCGGAACCGGATTCACCCCTTCTACATGGTCTACATCAGCGAAGAAGGCGAAATTGTCTGCGATTACCTGAACCCGAAGAAATTGCTTGACACGATGCGTCTGCTCTGCCGTGGCAAAGGCGAGCCTTGCGCGGAGCTTTGTAAGCGATTCAATGATGAGACGGATGACGGACGCAAAATGGGTGAAATCTCTGAGCTACTGAGCGAGGCGATCAATTCCATTATTGACGCAAAAGAAGAAAACGATATTGACAGTCTGTTCAAAAGCGGCGGCACATCTGCACTGCTCAGTGCAGTTTCGGGGCTGGATGATTTTGAGCTGATTTGCTTCTTAGTTGTGAAATAAGGATGGTTATATGAAAAATATTGTTGATTTTTTGAAGTTGCCCCCGCGCATACTTGGTGCTTTATCGGTTGCAAGCGGATTGCTGCTTTTTCTTCCGAATGTAATAATAGAGAAACTGTATATGACAAGTTTCCGCGACAAATACGGATTTGCAATTGGAATTGTATTTGTTGTATCGACATCAATTTTGGTAGTGTTTTTAGTTGTAATCATCGCAAAAAAGATCAAGGACAAATATTATAATAAGCGGCTGAAAAAAGCTCGGGTTGCTTATTTAAAGCGAATTGACGGCAACAAAGTAGAACTAATAAGGTATCTCCTTAATGAGCCTACTCATACAGCGATGCTTCCGATGCATGATGGGGTGGTTTTAGAATTGCAACATTTTTATGTCATTTTGCCTGCAGGATCAACCCATGCAGTAAATATGGCAGACCCGCAAATAAATTATTTTTTGCAGCCGTGGGTAATTGAAGAGATAGATGGTGATCCGGAACTAAAAGCTAAGTTTGGCAGGTGACTTTAAAAGTGGTAGGCTTTCCTCAAGCGACTGAATTTAACAAAAGAATACCGAAGCAGAAGTTCTATGAGAACCTTGAGGTTTCCCCTGCGTTGCGCCGTGTGTTTGTCGATCAGATCCGGCTGGTGTACTGGCGAAACAAGCTGGCAGCGTCTACGCTGAATATTGCTGCGGGCGAAGCCGTGACCGAGATTGAAGTGTTCGAGGTGCGGCTGAACGATCTGCAGCTTGACGAAGCGGTGCTGAAACAAATCGACAAGGAAATCCCGTACCACATTCTCTTTATTCTGACTTGTGACGGCAAGGCTCAGGCGTGGATCGGCTACAAGGAGGCTGCCGCATCCGGCAGCAACGCCTTCAAGGTCAGCCGCTATTATCACACCGACTGGATGCCGGAGGATGAACTGCATCTTAGTATCGACGGCTTGAACATGGATGCTATCTATGAAAGCCTCGTTCGCCAGATTGCCGGGGACAAGCTGCAAACAGATTCCGGCGAGAGCCTGAAAGAATCTGTTGAGCGTGATGAAAAGAAGAAGCAGCTTGAAAAGCAGATCGCCGCGCTGGAAAACAAAATGCGGCGGGAGAAGCAGCTGAACCGGCGGATGGAAATGAACGCGGAGTTGAAAAAACTCCGAATCGAACTAAAGCAGATAACATGACAAGGAGGTTGTAGTGTGCCAAGCGCAAATACAAAGAGAATAGAAGAATCTGCAACTACAGCCCTTAAAGCTGCATTGCTAAGATGCCCTATACTTGATTCGTACATCGACTCGAATGATAAAACACCTTCATGGGATGGAACAGTATTCGTGTATAAATCTGAGAAGACGAAGAAAGAAAACCTTGCTGGTCGTGTTCCAATCCAGATTAAGGGGACAGAGAAAGTTATTGTATCTGATACTGCAACTTTTTCGTGTAGTGTCGCAGATTTGAATAATTATTATAAAGATGGAGGCTGCGTTTTTTTCCTTATAAGTGTCGATTTGAGTTCGGGAAATTCAAGAATATTTTATAAGACCCTGCTTGTTGTTGACCTTGACAAGATAATCAAGGGTGCCGGAAAACAAAAGACCAGCACAATTCACTTGAATCTTTTTCCTACTGAGGCTAATGAAATTTCCAGCATTTTTATGGGGTTCACAGACAATGTGCATAAGCAAATGGGCTTCATCGGAAAAGACATTCCTACTTTTGAATCATTGGAAGCAAGCGGTGCAGAGATCACGTCCTTAACTTTTACCGCATCGGGTATTGGATTAACTTTGGATGAGATCCCCAAGTTCCTGTCCACACATGACTTTTATCTGTATGCAAAGGTCAAAGGCTTGGATGTGGATGTCCCTATCGACAAGGTCACAAATGCGATTATATCAAAGCCTGTGGACGGAGAAGTGCGGATAAAAGATCGATGTTTCTTTTCCGCCTATCGAGTGTTGTATGAGAACGGAAATCCCATCATTCGCATTGGCAAAGGGATTAGTGTTGCCTTAAAAGCAGAGGAAAACCGGATTACAGTACACACAGACAGACCAGATACTCTGTCCGACTTTATTATTGAAGCAGACTTCTTTATAGAACTGGTTGAACAGGGAGAATTAACACTGAACGGGGTGACTATCCCACTTAATGGTGTATCGTTGACAGATTTGCAAGAGAGAAAGAAAACCCTTGAATACTGCAAGGACGTTAAAAAGATGCTGGATTATTTAGGTGTGACCGAAGAACTTCTCCTAAACGATTTGTCTGAAAATGATGAGAAGAATCTAAGGAACTTTACAGGAGCGATGCTATACAACCGGAAAATAGGGTTCCCCAATATGGAACAGGATCAGTTCTATGGTGCGTTCAAAATTGCAAATCTTGTGATTTGGATTTGGGCGAAGAGGCAATTAGACGGTATGTATAGCATAGATAGTTTCTTCAAGTTGCATCAGATTGCACTTTTTACAGATGACGATGTTGATTTGAAAAAGCCTATCCAGACATCGCAATTTGTACTGTTTGATAAAAAAGGACTGGTTCATATCTCTAATATGGACTATGAAATGGTTTACTCGGACATATCCCAGACGCTCCCTTCTCCTGAGTATTGCACGAAGGTTAACTTTTTAGTCCTTGACATGATAGGTGCATACGATGAGCAGACAAGGCACGATGAGAAGTTGCTTAACTTGGCAGAAAAGATATGTGACTGGTTGAAAAATATCGAGTCCATGATTGACCCGGAGGTTCTGCTTCTTAATAAACTCCAAATCACTAAGCGTCGCAGAACACTTTCTATGAGCGAGATTATTGAACTTGCCAAGCTCACAGAAAATAGTTATCCACCAGCAACAAGATGTGGAGCATACTTGCTTATGGACGCTGATGAAGAGGCACAAAAGTGCTTCGACGAACTTCCGATCATAGCACAAGAAGAATTTTTGAAATATCCGATTTGCCACTTCGGTAAACTCACAATGAAGGAGGATAAAACCAATGGATAAACTGCGCATGGAATCGCCGGACTTGACGGCGCAGAACATAGACCGCATTGCCGCCCTGTTTCCGAACTGCGTCACCGAAGCGTCGGACGGACAAGGCGGGATCAAGCGGGCGGTCAATTTTGAACTACTGAAACAGATGCTCTCGCCGGACGTGGTGGACGGCGACGAGGCATACGAGTTCACATGGGTCGGCAAGAAGGCGGCAATCGTAGAAGCCAACAAGCCGATCCGGAAGACGCTGCGCCCCTGTGTGGCAGAGAGCAAGGACTGGGACACCACCGAAAACCTCTACATCGAGGGCGATAATCTGGAAGTCCTCAAGCTCTTGCAGGAAAGCTATCTCGGCAAGGTCAAGATGATCTATATCGACCCGCCGTACAACACCGGCAACGACTTCATCTATGCCGACGATTTCATGCGCTCGCAGGAAGAAGAAAACGAGCAGATGGGAATGTACGACGAGGACGAAAACCGCCTGTTCAAGAACACCGACACCAACGGTCGTTTTCATTCCGATTGGTGCAGCATGATTTATTCCCGGCTGATGCTGGCGAGAAATCTGCTGACGGATGATGGGGTTATTTTCACCAGCATTGATGACAATGAAGTAGACAATCTCAAAAAGATATGCGATGAAGTGTTTGGAGCAGTAAACTATGTTGCAACCTTCCCTTGGAGAAAACGAACTGCAAAATCCGATGTGCCATTTGGTGTGTCACAGGATTACGAGTACATACTGTGCTTTGCTAAATCCAGTAATTTTGTAGCAAGCGTAGATGGGAAAGAACGCAAATACTACGAAACGCCAGACTTTGCGGGTAGACCGTGGCGAGTCCATGATTTGACGAAACAGACAACTGCAAGTGAGAGACCAAACAGCTATTTCACAATCGTCAACCCCAAGAATGGAGAAGAGTATCCAGCAAATCCAAATGCAACTTGGAGAATTACCGTTGACACTATTGAAGATTATTTGGCTCAGAATCGAATTGTTTTTCCAGGGGACTATGAGTTTTTAAAAATTTCAAAACCAGTCCTGCGTTATTGGAAAGAAGACGATATGAAAAAGGCAGGAGACAAATTTGGTAAAGTGGCTGTAAGTACTAAATTGCCGGATAATATAGGAATGTCGCAGGACGGAACAAAAGAAATTACCAATCTGTTAGGGACCAAAGCATTTAGCTTTCCTAAGCCGACTGTTTTGATTAAATATTTGATTTCTACATCGACTGAAGAAGGAGATTTTATCCTCGACTTCTTCTCTGGCTCTGCTACCACCGCCCACGCTGTCATGCAGCTCAACGCCGAGGACGGCGGGCACCGCAAATTCATCATGGTGCAGCTTCCGGAAAAGTGCGATGAAGCAAGCGAAGCTTACAAAGCAGGTTACAAAAATATCTGTGAAATCGGTAAAGAGCGCATCCGCCGTGCAGGGGAGAAACTCAGAATCGATTTAGGCGGTGATGCAGCAATTAATCTCTTTGCTGCAACAGATAATCCAGATTTGGAAGATAAACTGTGCAAAAAGTTCGATGAAAAGATGGATAGAGTTAAGAATCTCGACGTCGGCTTCCGCGTTCTCAAGCTGGACGATACCAACATGAAGGACGTCTACTATGCGCCGGATGACTACGATCAGGGGATGCTCGCGGGTCTGGAATCCA